>LSQX01198604.1_pt1 | contig 10438 bp, 9 predicted proteins | sample 654561 | NCBI WGS metagenome assembly LSQX01 (sample SAMN04489861, study PRJNA283612) | anaerobic digester metagenome | isolation source: 4 biogas reactors fed with cattle manure at either 37C or 55C with and... | place: Denmark: Kongens Lyngby | collected 2014
TAATTAATCCTAGGAGGAATAATATGAACTTAAATGAAATTATGGAATTTTTAGAAAGTGAATATATAGTTATAAATAACACGCCTTGTGAGGTATGTGGAGGTGACTATTTAACAGATTCTGTTGGTTTAACTTTTGACGGTATTAGACCTCAAAATCTAAGTGTTTGCGTATGCGAAAACTGCGGACACAGGAAAGAATTTGTTTTTAGAGCTCCTTTTGTAAATTCATTAAGTAATATAGACTTTGATAAAGAAGGTTTAAATTAAAAATACCCATAAATTAAAATAAAGCCCTACAATTTCATTAATGTAGGGCTTTTACTATTTACTTTATAAATTTACATTCCTAACAATTTAAAAAGACTACGGCATTTAACCGCAGCCTATCAAGGAGTTAAAAATTAAAAAATACTATTTTACTCAATATTTGTAGTGATAAGACTTTCCTCTTCGCCTCTTTCTTTAGCCTCCATAATTTCAATAGTCCTATGACAAGCACTATAATGATTTGGAATAATTTCTAAGAGCTCAGGAGTCTCATGATAACACCTATCAATAGCATAAGCACACCTATCAACAAACCTACATCCCGGTTTAGGATCTATAGGTGATGGTACATCTCCCTTTAGAAGAATTCTGTGCTTACCTTGTTGTATTTCTGGATCAGGAATAGGAATCGCTGATAAAAGAGCCTTGGTATATGGATGAAGTGGATTATCAAATAAGCTTTGAGTTTCTGCTCTCTCCATAATATGTCCTAAGTACATAACAGCTAACTTATCTGAAATATACCTAACCATAGATAAATCATGGGCAATAAAAAGATATGTTAGTCCTAACTTTTGCTGTAAATCTTTTAACAAATTTATAACTTGCGCTTGAATTGATACGTCCAATGCCGAAATAGGTTCATCACATACTATGAATTCCGGGTTTAGTGCAAGAGCTCTCGCAATTCCTATTCTTTGTCTTTGCCCCCCTGAAAATTCATGGGGAAACCTATCTGCATGTTCTTCATTTAATCCCACAAGCTCAAGTAATTCGATAACTCTCTTTTCTCTTTCTTTTACATTTTCATATGTTTTATGAATATCAAGAGGCTCTCCCACAATATCTAAAACTGTCATTCTTGGATTAAGTGATGCATAGGGGTCTTGGAAAATCATTTGGAAATTTTTTCTAATATCAAGCATTTTACTTCTGGATAACTTATATATATCCTGACCATTATAGAACATCTCCCCTTCTGTAGGCTCATATATTCTTACAACAGTTCTTCCTGCAGTTGATTTACCACATCCGGACTCACCAACAAGCCCATAGGTCTCACCCTTCATAATATCAAGACTGATTCCGTCTACTGCTTTTAAAGTTCCTCCTTGCACAGAGAAATGTTTTTTTAAATTTCTAATAGAAATTAAAGGTTCCATAACTATACCTCACTTTCTTTTGCCATTGGATGGTTTAACCAGCATTTACTTTTATGGTCTCCAGGCAAAATAGTAAATTCAGGCATATTATCCTGACAAATTCTCATTGCATTATCACATCTATCAAAAAATGGACATCCCGTTGGTGGAATATAAAGATCAGGTGGTGTCCCGTCAATACTTTTTAGTGGTTTATCTTTTTCCATATCTAGTCTAGGTATGGATTCAAGTAACCTTTTAGTATAAGGATGATTTGGACTATAGAATATGCTTTTTGAATCTCCTTCTTCTAAAATCTGTCCAGCATACATAACCGCTATTCTATCCGCAATATCTGCTACTACTCCAAGGTCATGGGTAATTATAATGATAGAAGTGTCAAATTTATTTTGAAGATCTTTCATTAAATCTAATATTTGAGCCTGCACAGTAACATCGAGCGCCGTGGTTGGTTCATCGGCAATTAAAAGCTTAGGCCTACATACCATTGCTAGAGCTATCATAACTCTCTGTCTCATTCCACCTGAAAACTCATGAGGATATTGATTAATTCTTTTTTCAGGCTGAGGCACGGAAACCATGGTTAACATTTCAATAGCTATCTCTTTAGCTTTTTCTTTTTTTATTTTCTTATGTTTCATTAATCCTTCTACAATTTGCTCCCCAATTTTCATAGTAGGGTTTAGGCTCGTCATAGGATCCTGAAATATCATACTAATTTCATTTCCTCGAATCTCTTCAATTTCTTTTCTGGTTTTCTCTAGAAGGTTTTTACCTTCAAAAGTAATTGTTCCATCCTTATAAAAAGCTGGCGGCTGAGGTAAAAGCTGCATGATTCCATTTGCTGTTACAGATTTTCCGCATCCAGACTCCCCCACAATAGCCAATGTCTTTTTAGTTTCTACATCAAAGTCTATTCCTCTTACGGCTTCAACTTCTCCGAAAAATGTCTCGAAAGATATCTTTAGGTTTCTTACTTCTAATATATTTTTCATCTTATTTTACCTACTTTCTTAACCTAGGATCTAAGGAATCTCTAACACCATCACCTAACACATTAAACCCAAACATAATTAATGATATAAATATGGACGGAATAATGATTTGATAAAAATGCCCTACAGCCATACCACTAAGTCCTGCATTAGAAAGGTTACCTAAACTAGCTTTAGGTTGTTGTAGCCCAAGTCCTATAAACCCTAATGTAGCTTCTGCAAAAATAGCTCTAGGTATTGTTAAAGTTAAATTGACCAAAATTGGTCCTATAGTATTTGGAAGTATGTGTTTCCTTAAAATCCAACCTTTAGTTGCACCTATAGAGCCAGCAGCCATAGAATATTCACTTTCTTTAAGCTGAAGAACCTGCCCTCTTACAAGAATAGCCATAGGAACCCACCCAGTAATACTCATAGCTATAATCAAAATTAAAAGACTTGCTCCTTGACCCTGTTTACTAAATACAACAGACATAAGAATTACTACAAGTATATAAGGAATAGAGTAGATAACCTCAGCTATTCTCATCATTACCGCATCTACTCTACGAGAAGCCATGCCGGCAACTCCTCCATAAAGGACGCCTATAAAAAGATCTAAAAATGCTGCTGAAAACCCTATAATTAAAGAATACATAGTACCCTGCCATACTCTAGTAAATAAATCTCTTCCTAAATCATCTGAGCCAAACCAATAAGTACTATTTGGATGCTGATTAATAGCATTTAAATCTTGCTCGTAATACTTAAACCCAAATAACCCAAATCCAAATACTGTTCCCAGTATAGCAATAATTATGATAGAAAGTCCTACCATAGCTAGTTTGTTTTGTTTAAACCTTCTCCAAACATCTGCCCAATACTTTATACTAGGTCTACGAATTTTTTCTAAATTCCTCTGATCAGTAGTGGCGGGCTTAAACATATCTTTATTAAATTCTAAACTACTCATCTTTTAGACCTCCTTTATAAGTTTAATTCGGGGATCAATCATAATATAAGCAATATCTACAATAAGAAGCATGGTTACAAGTATAACTGCATAGAATATGGTGGTTCCCATAATTAACGGATAATCTCTATTACTGATTGATGTTACGAAAAAGTATCCAAGTCCTGGAATACCAAAAATTTTCTCAATAACAAAACTTCCCACCACTAAATTGGATACTATGGTTCCTAAGGCAGAAACCACAGGTAAAATAGCATTTCTAACCGCATGTTTTATTATGACAGCGGACCTTTTAAGCCCTTTAGATTGAGCAGTCTTAATATAATCCTGATTAAGTACCTCAAGCATGCTTGAACGCATCAATCTTGCCATGGTAGCCATTGGCATACTCGCCAACGCTATACTTGGCAAAATCGTATGGGCGAAGGTACCCCAGCCTCCAATCGGAATGCCCGGTATGTTTTTCGCAATAAACTGGATGAACAAGGTACCCATAATAAAACTAGGCACCGATATCCCAATGAGAGCGATGACCATGGCTAAGTAGTCTGGAAACTTATTTTGGTAAAGGGCTGCAATGACACCTAGTAAGGGTCCAAAAATAAGGGCTATGAGAAGAGCTTGGCCACCGATGGTAGCTGAAACTGGAAATCCTCTCTTCACCATATCATTTACGGTCTCTACTCTAGATTTCATGGAATCTCCTAAGTCGCCTTGAAGAATATTACCAAGATAAATCGTATATTGTTCAAATCTAGGTTTATCTAATCCATATTTTTTTTGCAGATTTTCATAGATTACCGCTGGCATCTTTCCCTCTTTCCGAAATGGATTTCCAGGAACAGAATGCATGAGAACAAAGGTGATGGTAATAACTGCCCAAATCGTAACAATGGACATCAGTATTCGTTTGAACAAGTATTTACGCATAAGTATCTCATCCTTTCATAAGCAAAATCGAGGATATCGAATCAATATCCTCGATTTCATATACTTATTAAACTTTTTTATTTATTAATATCAGCATATGTCATGACAGGATAGTTGATTAGAGGTTTGTAGATTCCTGTGACATAGTCTTTTTGAACATAAGGTTGAGTGTAGAAATAAACTGGAATAACTGGCATTTCACCCATTAAAATCTGTTCTGCTTTTCTCATAGCATCAAATCTAACTTTAGGATCAACGCTGGCCTTAGCTTCATCAACAAGAGCATCATATTCTGCATTGTTAAATTTAGCATCATTGAAACTAGATGTGCTGTACCATAGGTCTACGAAAGTCATAGGATCCATATAGTCACCAATCCATCCTGCTCTTGAAATGTCATAGTCTCCTGCTTTTTCTCTATCTAGTTTAACTTGGAATTCTACGTTTTCTAATTGAATAGCAATTCCTAAAGAAGTTCTCCACATCTCTTGAACTGCCTGAGCAATCTTCTGATGAGCTTCGTTAGTGTTATAAAGAAGAACAAAATTCTCTGCATTAAACTGATCTAGAGTCATACCAGATTCTTCAAGTCCTTCAAGGAATAATTTCTTTCCTTCTTCTAAGTCATAGGCTACTAATGTACCTGTAGCATCTCTGTATTCTTCACCAGTATCATCTACCATTCCAAATGGTACCACACCTTCTGCAGGTATTTGTCCACCTAAAGTGATTTTTGAAACGATGGCTTCTCTATCTATGGTTAAGGCTAAACCTTTTCTAACTTTCACATTATCAAAAGGTTTTTTTGTACTGTTCAAGTTATAGTAATAAGTTCCCAGCTGTCCACCGATGGTGATTTCTGTACTATTACTAGTTTGAAGTTCATTAACAACAGCTACAGGCAATGTAGCCAAGAAATCAAATTCTCCACCGTCATATTTCTGCCACGCTGTATTTTCATCTTCTAGAATAGCAAATTCAATAGCATCAAGATTTACTTTGTCAGCATTAAGGAAAGCATCATTCTTTTCAATAACGATTTTCGCATTATGTTCCCATTCTGTTAACTTAAATGCTCCATTACTTACGTGAGTTTCAGCATTCTTCGCCCAATCAGGATTTCCTTCTACGACTTTTTGATTAACAGGGTAGTAGGTATAAAATGCGGTTAACTCTAAGAAGTAACCTGTAGGAACTTCTAGCGTAACTTCTAGCGTAGTTTCATCAATAGCTTTAACTCCAACGTCGTCTACACTACCTTCACCTAAGTTAAAAGCTTCCCCACCTTTTAGATAGTAAAGCTGATAAGCATAATCTGCTGCTAGCTTAGGATCTAGAGCTCTCTTCCAAGAATATTCAAAATCTCCGGCAGTTACAGGATCTCCATTAGACCATTTAACGCCTTCTTTTAGTTTAAAGGTATAGGTAACACTATCATCTGCTAATTCATATGAATCTGCTACACCAGGCATAACTTTTCCTTCTTCGTCATAATCCATGAGACCTTGGAAGATATGATTTAAAACCCAAGATTCATGGGTTCCTTGAGCTAAAGCTGGATCTAATGATCCTGGTTCACTAGAGTTGTTTGTTCTAATAACTTTACGTTCTCCAGTTTCTCCTCCTCCAGTTTCCGCTCCTGTTTCTGCTCCAGTACCTGGGTCTACATCTTTATCTCCCCCAGTACAACCAGTTAAAATAAAGGTAAGTGCCAAGAAAAGACTTGCAAGTGTTAATACTCTTTTTTTCATAATTTTTCCCTCCTATGAATTTTGTTGAAATCATTTTTTTACCTGATAATAAGACATATCGAATATTTAAACAGTTCATTGCATAAATATTCAATTTTCGGATATTTATGCAATATCCTGCAATTACAATAGTTTTAACAAATGACCTCTAAAACCATGTATTTATTCACTAATTATACCCTTATTTCACATTCTGTCAACATTATCACTGTAAAATTATTTCTATTTATGAAAATACAAACATTTGAAACCTTTTAAAATACATTGTTGCCTAATTGTATACATCAGGAGAACTTTGGTTTCATCCCTTCATTTTATCTTATTTATTGACTCTTTTCTTGCAATTAGCTAAATAATGCAGTCTAATTTAATTTATGCATCATGCTCAACCTTTCAAATCTAATTTTCACGGTTGAAATGGCAAAACCGAGGTGACAAATATTACTATTTATCACCTCGGCTTCATTCTATTAATAATTTACTATTTGTTCCGCTTTTTTCAACGCTCTTAGTAGTTCCCCTGTACTCCAAGCTTGTGCAAAACATCCTTTAGACTCTTCTGGGTTGTCTCCATCAAATATTTCAGCAATTTGGCCAAGGCACCCCTCCCCTAAAGTACCTATTAGCAAACTTAGGTCTTCAATAACCTTCCTACCAGCTATTTCACTGTAATCATGAACCTTTAGATAAGCTAAATAGTATCCACCTAAAGGAAAAGCCCACACCGTCCCTTGGTGATAAGCTATATCCCGCTTCCAAAGAGTCCCACCATAAAAGGGTTTATATTCTGGATCCTCTGGAGAAAGTGAGCGTAAACCATAAGGAGTGTAGAGATGAGCATAGACTTTTTCCACCACCTGAATTTCTTTTTCTCGTGGAAGTATGCTAAAAGGCAGCGATACCGCCCAAATCTGGTTACATCTCACTTGATAATCAGCTGAAGAATTTGAAATGACATCTTTGAGACACTTTTCCTCTGGGTTCCAAAACTCCCTTAAGAAAGAAGCTTTTACTTTCTTAGCTAAGCTATCATATGAAGAATAATTTCCTTTATTAGTCATTTTTGAAAACCTCCCTACGATTCGTAGGGCATTATACCAATAGGCATTAATTTCCACAGGTTTCCCATGACGAGGAGTTGGAAGCACATCTCCTATTCGGATATCCATCCAAGTTACCTGCTCAAAATCAGCTCCTGCACTAATCAAGCCATCGTCCTCCATGCGAATATGGAAATCGGTACCTTTTTTATACCGATGGATTATATCGATCATCGGCTCCATTACTTCATTTATAAAATCTAAATCCTTAAATTCTTGATAATACTCATATACTGCATTAATAAAGAGTAAGGATGCGTCTACAGTATTATAAAGTGGCGGTTGGTCTCCTTCAGGAAACATATTTGGCATAAGCCCTTTTCTGAGGTAAGCAATAAAAGTTCTAAACATACTTTTTGCATCATCTTGTCTTCCTGCTGCGATGGTACATCCTAAAGCAGCAATCATGGTATCTCTTCCCCAGTCACCAAAAAATGGATATCCTGCAATAATTGTTTTGGCTCCCGTCGACTCGCGATCCACCACAAACTGATCACAAGCTATGGCAAGACGCTTTCCTAAATCACTCTTCATACCTGATTTTATTACCAAATCCCTTAACCTTCTTAACTCTTCTTGTCTAATGGAATGTTGCGAATCTTGAATTGGTGCCATACTGTATATTATTGATACTTTTTTGGTTTCTTTTGATTTTAACTCATGGTGGTGACTGTAGGTTGAGACCATACTCCCTGTACTATCTTTTCCATCTTTAGCATCGTCCTCAAAATAGAGATTTTCTCTAAAGACTCCCTTCTCTATTACTAATTTTCCATCAGTTTTACAGTATAGTGTATATCCATTGCTTTTAATCTCATCTCCATTTTCCGAAAGGATAAATTCCTGATTAACTTTAGGCATTTCTCCTTTCGGTGTGAATCTCATCCATGGCTTTAATATGACTTTGGCTTTCTTACTACTTTGGTTGGTTAGTACATAATTTATAAGCAGAAGATTTTCTTCATGTTTCATCACCACTTCTCTAATAATCTCCACCCCTAGAGCACCGTAATGCCACCGCGGAAATTTATCCAACGTAAAACCTTGTAAGTGTTTTTGACCCTCTTCATTATTCTCACGGCTCACATATTCTTGGGCAGCTGTACTTTTAGTTTTTCCGTCCACCTGAATTATTTCTTCCATCTTAGTTATCATTTGAACCCATGTGTTAGGAGCTTTAATACAAGCCATAAGCATGTTATGCTCATTCCTTGAACATGAGCTTATCATCGATAAAGCTGAATACCCCGCCTTGCTATTTGTCAATAAATAACTCTTTTCTTGTCCTCTTCTTAACGTTTTCCAATCATTTTTTCCATATATAAATTCCATTATATCCTCCTAAGATTAACTTTACTTCATATCTTCATTATAGCAATATCTATCATAGACTTCACTATTATCTCTTTATTAGTTCGTCCTCATTCTTTATTATGTGTGATTTAAAATCTTATATTTCGATTTATATTTTAAGGTTATTAGCTTAAGATAGAATAACAGCAATTATTATAGGAACAATTGAAGTTTATAACTCTATTTAATAAGGAGGAGATTTTATGTTTACTTTAGGACGAAATATTGATATCAAATACCCCACAAATCAATTCATTTTAGGTGCAGCCCTAATTTTATCCATTATCGCTTATTTTACCACTGGTGAGTTTATGCTAGCTATCCAGATGGGAGGCAGCTTTTTTCTCACTTGGGCTTTAGTTAGAGAGATTGACTGCAAGAGAGAATACGCCGCAATTTTGGCCGCATTTTTGACTTTGATTAATCTCTTTATTCCTTTTCAGGTAGGTCTGGGAACAGTTTTTCTTATGATTTTACTCCTTAGATCTATAAACCAAATTACAGGAAAGAAAGGAACTCTTATTGATTTTATAGCGATGATGGGATTAGCTTTCTATGTGTCATTCTCTAGTCAAAACAGCGTTTATATTTTTCTTGTCTTTATAGCCATTCTCTTTAACTTAAAAGATAACGAAAATAGAAATCAGAATTTTATTTTCCTAGGCATTAGTTTCATTCTCTATGGAGTGCTTTCCATAGGTTTTGATTATTTCATCTACTTTGGTGAGGTTTTCACCAATCTTCCCGTGGTGCTTTTTTATGGTATCAGCCTTCTAATCTACTTCATCTATATCTTTAATGATCAAGACAAGGCAACTCTTAATGATATGGGAAAGAATGCATCAGTGAAAAAAATCCTAAAAGCTCAAATGTACTTTGGTTTCACTATCTTCTTATTACTGGTTTTTAGCGAAGTCGCCTTAGGGACTGTCGTAGTCTTCTTCTCTGCTATTTATGGCTTTGTCATTTATGGTCTATTGGATCAATTCGCAAAGAAATCCAAATCATAATACTAAACACTATTCAGTCCAAAGTGCTTAAATCTTAGTGCAATCTTGCTATGTTTTAAATTAATGCGTATAAGAACAATTTTGGGAGGAACTAAAATGGACTACAATGCACTTAAGAAAATTTGGAAACAGGACGAAGCCATGAGCTTTAAAGGTTGGGACTTCTCTTATTTAAAGCACCGCTGGCAGGAGGAACCTCTACCATGGAACTATGAGGAAATCATAAGAGCCTATTTAAAACCTGAATACCGGCTGCTAGATATGGGCACTGGTGGAGGAGAGTTCTTACTCACTTTAAACCATCCATACCACAACACTTCGGTTACAGAGATGTGGGCACCTAATGTTAAGGTCTGCCAAGAGAAGCTATCCCATTTAGGGATTGAAGTGAAACAGATTTTAAGTGATGATGACCTTCCTTTTAATGACAATACTTTTGATCTGATTATTAATCGACACGACTCTTATGATGTTAAGGAAATTAAACGGATACTCAAGCCTGATGGCCTGTTTATAACTCAACAAGTTGGTGGTCGTAACAATATAGCTCTTTCAAAAAAGTTGATTCAAGATTTTAAACCTCAGTATGAGGATAATAACCTTAAATTCAGAGCCAGCGAATTAGAGGAAAAAGGATTTAAAGTCCTGAAAAAAGACGAACACTATCCCTATTTGCGTTTCTACGATGTTGGAGCTATTGTGTATTTCGCAAAAATTATTCCATGGGAATTCCCGGATTTCTCTGTGGATAAATGCTTTAGTCAACTTGTAGATTTGCAGAATCAATTAGAGCATAGATCTTACATTGAGAGCCTAGAGCATCGATTTATTCTAGTCTGCCAAAACAGTAAGTAATTCTTCAAAAGAAAAACACCATGACTAATCAGTTCAGATTAGCCATGGTATTTTCTTTTT
>LSQX01392256.1_pt1 | contig 10438 bp, 10 predicted proteins | sample 654561 | NCBI WGS metagenome assembly LSQX01 (sample SAMN04489861, study PRJNA283612) | anaerobic digester metagenome | isolation source: 4 biogas reactors fed with cattle manure at either 37C or 55C with and... | place: Denmark: Kongens Lyngby | collected 2014
TATCATTAATCTCTTTTTCAATATCTATAATCTCACTTAAATTACTATCATTTAATTTTAGTTGACTGTATGCATCTCTGTGTGGAGACATAAAGTTTAATTGCTTATCCTCAGTTATACCACCTATTAAGGTAGTTATATTCTCTAACGCACCACTCTTTTCATTATCATACAACCAGTCGGTAAAATAATGAAGTCGAGAGCTATATCCATTTAAAACTCCTTCTCTATAACGCAAGGTTGCTAGTTTTTTTATAAAATTATCAAAACTATGCTCCTCTGAACGTATTGTTTGGGTTAAAGCTACAACAGTCTCTATATAGGTAGTACAATCAAATTCTCTTAAGTTCACAACTACACTCTCTTCCTTAACACATACACTCTCCTCCCCTTCAGTCTCTAGCGTATGAGCCACATAAGGCTTATTGATAAAGAAATATGCTGTTTTTTCGAGAAGTTCATCTAACTCTTGTAGTTGGTCTATACTCTGTGGATGCGTATGGGTATTACTCTGTGATTGGGAATTACTTGTAATATATAAAATATACTGATTAAATATTTGCTGGTCCTCATCTGTATAGATTACATCTTCCTCTGTAGTAATTACTTTCGCATTTGTGTAAATTACCTCCGAATCTGTTTGAATAACATTAGGCTGTGCAGAAACCATTACTGTAATCAAAAGTGATGCTATAATTACTAAAATATTCTTCATAGTTTAAATATTACCATATAGAATAATATTACTATAACCATATAGTTTAAATATCACCATATATCTTAATTACGCCTTATTGCTTAATATCGCCATACAGCCAATACATTACCAGCTCGCACTTAAACATCTGAAAGTGAAACTATTTATATGTTTTAGAGATTAATAAATGATCCAAAATAGTCATAGCTGCCATTGATTCAACTATTGGAACCGCTCTTGGTAAAACACAAGGGTCGTGCCTACCTCGTGCTTTTATTATAGTGTCTTTTCCAGTCGTATCAACTGTTTTTTGTTCTCTTAGAATAGTTGACACGGGTTTAAAAGCTACACGGAAATATATATCCTGTCCATTTGAAATACCTGCCTGAATACCTCCCGAGTTATTAGTGCGAGTTTTAATAATTCCATTGTCATCATAAAAACTGTCATTCGCCTCTGAACCTCGCTTAGATACATCAAAGCCCATACCGTATTCAAAGCCTTTAACTGCATTAATTCCAAGCATTGAGGCACCTAAGTCGGCATGAAGTTTACCAAACACAGGCTCACCTAATCCAACGGGTACTCCTTTTATTACAGTAGTTATAATACCTCCGATAGTATCTCCCTCAGAACGAACTTCCTGAATAAGCTTAATCATTAACTGTGCTATCTCAGGATCGGGACACCTAACAATATTTTCTTCAATTCTATCAAGATCATACATTCTATAGTCATTCTCCAATGCAATATGCCCAACCTGAGATGTGTACGCTTTTATATCTATGTTAAATTGATTTAGATATAGTTTTGCGATTGCACCACCTACAATTCTAGCTATTGTTTCTCTAGCAGAAGAACGACCACCTCCGCGATAATCTCTTATACCATACTTCTGTTGATAAGTATAATCGGCATGGGAAGGACGATAAGAATCAATTATATTACTGTAGTCTGATGATTGTTGATTTTCATTTTTAACTATAAAACCTATGGGTGCTCCCGTGCTTTTACCTTCAAATATACCCGACAATAACTCTATTGTATCCGACTCCTGACGAGGAGTTGTAACACGTGACTGACCAGGTCTTCTCCGATTTAATTCTGATTGTATAAAATCAATGTCTATTAGCAATCCTGGAGGACAACCATCTATTACTCCACCAACAGCTGTGCCGTGCGATTCACCAAAAGAAGTTAGCCTGTATAGTTTACCAAATGTGTTCATAAATTGCTCTTAAGATTTACAAATGGTCTATCAGCAATTACAGCCTCCAGAGCCGCATCCACCACCATTCTCATTTCCACAGCTACATCCACCTCCGTTTGAACCACAACCACCAGAACCACAACCGCCTTCGCCAGAACCGCAGCCACAGCCACCACCTGAGAACAAAGCTGCAATTTCTTCTGCAGTTGACTCTCTTACATTTAATACCTTTCCCGTGAAATACATATTTTCACCAGCTAAAGGATGATTAAAGTCCATTGTAACAAAATCATCACCTATGGAAACTACCGAGCCCATTAAGCGACTACCAGATGAGTCCATCATAGGCACAACATTTCCTTCAAAAAGTACGTTACTGTCTATTTTACCTTCTATCTCGAAAATATTTTTGGGTAATTCTAAAATCTGAGCATCATCATACTCTCCATATGCATCGTCTGGTGTAAGATGAAAATTAAATTCGCTACCTTCTTCTTTACCTTCAAGTTGTTTTTCAAATGCATCAAGCATGCTATTTGTACCGAATATAAATTCCATTGGCTGCTCTATAGTAGCCTGTTCCATTAATTCTTTTTCATCATCATCACCTACGTTTAAATCGTAAGCAAGAACTACATATTTATTTTGTGAAATCTTCATTTTAAATTCCTTAAATTATTTGATATATGATTGTGGGCAAATAACCCCTGAATGTAACACTTGAGTTAGGACAAAGTTTATTGACGACATGTATTTTTAAGATTACTCAAAGCTTTTTCTAATATACTTTTTGGAGAACCTACATTAAGACGCATAAATCCTTCACCACCGGGACCAAATATAGAGCCATCATTTAAAGCTAATCCTGCCTTTTCTACAAACAGTTTTACAAGCTCATTCTGCGATAAATTTAACGACCTACAATCGAGCCAAATTAAGAAAGATGCTTCTGGCAAAATTGCTTTAATCTCTGGTATATTGGATTTTAGATAACTATCTACAAAATCAACATTACTTTGTACATATTTCAACATTTCATCTAGCCAGTCGTCACATTCATTATATGCAGAAACTGTAGCGGTATATGCAAAAAGATTACCTTCGTCTAGTCCTCTCTTTTTTATAAAGCTATGATATTTATCTCTAATTTCTTTATTTGAAATTACCGCATAAGAACTCACAATGCCAGCAATATTAAAAGTCTTACTGGGTGCCATAAGCGTTATTGAATTATTCTCTGCCTCAGCAGATACTTTTGCAAATGGTGTATGAATAAAACCTGGCAATGCCATATCTGAGTGAATTTCATCGGACACCACCAAGATTTCGTTTTCAAAACAAATCTGTGATAGTTCTTTTAGTTCTTCTTCCGACCAAACTCTACCACCTGGATTATGAGGATTACAAAGTATAAGCATTTTGCAATTTTTCTCTGAAATAATTTTTCTCAAACCATCAAAATCCATTCTGTATTGGCCATTTTCTAAAATAAGCGGATTGTTTACCACGTTCCTATTTAGGGCTTTGGTCATTATTCTAAAAGGATGATAAACAGGCGGTTGTATGATTATATTATCTCCTACTTCCGTAAACACTTCTATTGCAATACTAAACCCTTTTACCACACCTGGTATATAATTAATATCTTCCTTATTAACTATCCAATTATAGCGCTTATTATGCCAATTAATTATTGAATTAAAATACTCTTCAGATTGAACGGTATAACCAAATACTCCGTGCTCTACACGCTTCATTAGTGCTCTAGTAATTGCTGGCGGCGATTTAAAGTCCATATCCGCTACCCATAGAGGTATAATATCTTCACGACCAAATAAAGGTTTCAAATTCTCAATTTTAGAGCAATCGCTGTTCGACCTATCAATAACTTCGTCAAAATTATAATTCATTCCATTAATTTTTAATATTATTTATTAGGGTTATTTTTATTTCTGAATTACACCGTTTGAGTATACTTTCGAAGTATTTATAATAAACGCTTCCAAATAATTTACAACAAACGCTTTCAAACAATTAATAATAAACACTTTCAAACAATTGATTATTTCGCGACTTTTTATAACCAAAATTTAAGGACTCAAAAGCAAGACCAATTAAAAACTGGTGAGCGCTAATTTTTGTAACTAGCTTATTTACATCAGTACTGTAGTAATCCCACATATATCCAGTTCTAATAGTTAAATTATTTACCGGAATATCTATTGTGAAGTAATTACGTAACGACAGTTGATTGTGGAATGAACCAAAGTGCACTGTACCCTTATCATTACCCAAAGTAAATATCTCATAATAGGAATGTCCGTATTCGGGTGAAAAGAATACTCCTACGAATGGAGAGGATACTTGCCATCTGAAAGTTAGATTCTTCCAGTTATATATAGCCATTGCAGAAACATTTAAATTTGCGTGCGTTTTAAGGGATCCGGGATTATTGCTATTTCTTATATTATAAATACCCCCAAGTGCTAGCTCAGGTCCTCCCCCACCGTATAATTTAAAGCTACTGTTATTTATATTCTGTTTTAAAATTGGCACATATCCGTTTAAATTATAATATAAGCTACCCCAATATTCAGATGAAGAAGAGGTGGGGTTTTTTGTAACACCTGTTTGAAGTCTATATTGATTCTGTAGTAATAAAGTACCATTAAAAAGATCCGACCCCTTTAATCTATCATGAATTAAAGATATTGCTATTCCGTCGTATGTGAGTGGAGAAAGGTAGCTATCAAATAAATATGATTTACCAATTCCAATTAGTGTAGATTGGTTTACCGATCTTATTTTATCGGTATAAGTGCTATCTTGTGAAAACATCAAATTCAGAGTACTTATACCTACAAACACCAATACCCACACTCTTTTCATTAGGTCTAGTTTTAATAATCGATTAGTCAAATAGTTTCATCTGACCAGTAATTTCATCTCTCAAATCAGAATCAGAAATACCTTCATCCGCATTCTCTTCTTCTATTTCAACTTTAGTTGATTGATCTTCTTTTGGCTCTTCAGGAAATTTTATCGGTTCAAGCTCTTCAACAGTTTGAATCTCAAAATTAGAAATTCTTTTACCTTTTGCTCTAAATCCTTTTACTGCTATAAAATCATCAACATCAATCTCCAATGGATCTCTAAAATCATCACCTCCTCCAAAGATAGCTTTCATTCTTGGAAATACTACATCTGTCAATACAAATAGTTTCGAATCAGGGCTCTCTCCTAAGAAATTAAGAGGTTTATCAGAAGCTTCAAAAGTAAAGCGCTTTAAATACGCATACTTTTGATCTGCATCATAAAGTGCAGCAGACCAAACCTTGTTTAAATCAAACTTCTCAATTAAAAGTAAATCCGTTGGAAAATGATTAGATGAATCGAAACTACAGATATGATAGTCACCGCTCTTAGTTACTACCAATATCTTATCGTCACCTTGAAATTCACCAAGGTATTTACCTCCACCTTCATAGTTAAGTCTAAATACATCGGGATCATACCAAACCTTTCTTCCTCCTAATGTTGATAAGCCCTTTTGTTTTAACTGAATTCGATGCACCTCGGCTTTAGTCAATATATTGCCCATAGCACCCCTACCCTTGATATCTATTTCACTAAAATCTTTTTCAAATTGAAGTATTCTTAATCTTGGCTTGGGCTTCAACACAACTTTAATGGTTTCGGCTTCACCGTTAGGATTTGCACTAAAATAGGCTATTCTTGAAGCAGGTTTACCTTTGGTCAAGTCATATTCCCTATCTCGTGTTACACCCGTCACTGCAAATCGTTTGATGTAATGAGGCGATGTTCTACCGTCTCTATATATTACATTATATATAGTTCTTTTATCATTTCTCTTAAAAACATTGGCGTAAAGAATTCCTTTTCCAACAAACTCTTTCTCACTAACTTTTACGACCTTATATTTTCCATCTTTAAAGAAAACAATAATATCATCGAGTACCGAGCAGTTGCACACAAACTCATCCTTCTTCAACCCAGTTCCAATAAAACCTTCTTCTCTGTTTATATAAAGCTTTTCATTAGCAACCGCCACTTTGGCCGCTTCAATATTCTCAAAACTTCTTATTTCTGTGGTTCTAGGATAATTTTTACCATACTTATCTTTAAGCATTAGATACCATGAGATAGTGTAATCAACAAGATTGTTCAAATGATGATTAATTTCATCTATCTCTGCTAGGAGTCTGGCTACAAGCTCCTCAGATTTATCAACATTAAATCTAAGAATTCTAGCCATTTTTATTTCCATCAATTTAAGAATATCATCGCGATTAATTTCACGAATTAAATTGGCTTTATATGGCTCAATTCTCATATCAATATGAGATACAGCAACATCCATATTTTTGGCATTCTCAAACTCCTTATCCTTGTATATGCGTTCTTCAATAAATATTTTTTCAAGAGATGCAAATAAATGAGCTTCCTGCTTTTCTCCTTTTTCAATCTCAAGCTCCAATCGGAGCATTTCTTTTGTTTTTTCAACCGATGCCTTAAGTACGTCGCTAACTGTTAAGAAATGAGGCTTTTCTTCATCAATAACACAACAGTTTGGTGAAATGCTAATTTCACAATCGGTAAAAGCATAAAGTGCATCTATTGTCTTATCTGACGATACACCTGGAGCAAGTTGAACATGAATCTCAACATTTTGTGCTGTTATATCGTCAACTCTTCTGATTTTAATTTTACCTTTTTCATTGGCTTTCAGAATAGAGTCTACAACGCTTGATGTGGTCCTTCCAAAAGGAACATCTTTTATAATAAGTGTTCTATTATCTAATTTAGTAATTGTGGAACGCACTTTAACTGAACCGCCCCTCTCTCCATCGTTATATCTTTCTACATCAATATATCCACCGGTCTGAAAATCAGGATAAATCTTAAAACTCTTTCCTTCTAAATGTGATATAGACGCATCACACAGATCATTAAAATTATGAGGTAATATCTTTGAAGACAACCCTACAGCAATCCCTTCAGCCCCTTGAGCCAATAGTAATGGAAATTTTGCAGGTAATGTGATAGGTTCTTTGTTTCTACCATCATATGAAGGTTTCCATTCAGTAGTTTTTGGATTAAACAGAACTTCAAGAGCAAATTTTGTTAGTCGAGCTTCTATATATCTAGGAGCCGCCGCACTATCTCCGGTTAAAATATTACCCCAGTTTCCCTGACAGTCTACCAGTAAATCCTTTTGTCCCATCTGTACCAATGCATCACCAATAGATGCATCCCCATGGGGGTGAAATTGCATAGTGTTTCCTATAATGTTGGCAACCTTATTATATCTGCCATCATCCATACGTTTCATGGAGTGCATAATTCTTCGCTGCACAGGTTTTAGTCCATCAGAAATATGAGGGACAGCACGCTCTAAAATAACATACGATGCATAATCAAGAAACCAAGTCTGATACATCTTAGATAGATTGAGCGTAGTATCTTCTCCAAGTCTTACTGGTACTCTGGATACAGAACCTACACCAGAAGAAAAACTCGTTACCTGCTCTTCCTCCTGAATATTTTCGTTTTTATTTTCTAATTCGTTGTCGTTTTTCTGCTTAGATGACATATATATGTTTAATAAACCGTAGCCTCACCGCCTAAACCAAATGGCAGTGTGCAACGTTATAAAGAGTAAAAGTTATTGCTTTAAATATTTATGATTAATAATCACGTTCAATTAGTGTAATTATAAGCTTATAAAATCGTTCAAAGATATGCAAAATGGGGCAAAATTCAAAATAGTTTCCCTTCAAGGGTTAATATTCGAAATTTTATTTATTTTTGTAAAAGTTCATATTTAAATACCAAAAAAAGATATATACAATTATGAAAAAATTAAGTTATCTTCTTGTAATACTATTCTTAACATCCTGTGGTAGTGTTCCTTTTACAGGAAGGAAACAGCTACAACTTGTGTCAAATGACGAAGTCATAGCATTAAGTTTACAACAATATCAAGAATTTATGCGTGGCGCACCAGTAGAAAGAGGAACAGAAGATGCCAAAATGGTAGCCCGCGTAGGCAGTCGCATTGCTAAAGCAGTAGAAACTTTTTATAAAAGCAACGGTTATGAAGCGGCGTTAACAAACTATGCATGGGAATTCAATCTTGTAGCAGATAAAAGTGTGAATGCTTTTGCAATGCCAGGTGGTAAAGTTGTTGTTTACTCTGGATTACTTCCTGTAACACAAACAGAAGAGGCACTTGCAGTGGTGATAGGACACGAAATAGCGCATGTGATAGCCCAACATTCAAACGAAAGAATTAGCCAACAGGTGGCATTACAATATGGCGGTGCTATAGCGGGAGGTTTACTGGGCAATTCTGAGATTGCACAACAAATTGGAGGCACCGTTTTCGGACTTGGAGCTCAATATGGCGTTATGATGCCATATGCTCGTAAACAAGAGTTAGAATCTGACGAAATTGGAGTAATTATAATGGCAATTGCCGGTTACGATCCTCGTGTAGCTATTCCATTTTGGCAAAGGATGGCCCAGGCATCATCTGGTTCACAAGTACCTGAAGTTTTAAGTACACACCCTGCAGATACTAGAAGGATAGAAAGGCTAAATGCAATTATGCCCACTGCTTTACAATATTACAAAGGTTCGGGTGTGCAAAATACAACAACCGAACCTATTAAAACTAATGCCAAAGTTCCCGTGGAAAATAAAGATGTAAGAACTTCAGAAGAGTGGTCCTTTTAAAACATAAGCGATAAGTATCTAACTTTAGCCCCTTAATCGATTTAAAGATTGAACTAACGCCTCGTCAGCACCTATTTTCCTAATCGCAAGAATAGTGAGAATAATGCTGATGATAGGCATTATAATACCAAAACCTACTTTACTGAACTCCAAACTTTCTACCGGATAAACTTTATAAATTATAAATGCAAAATACAGATAGAAGCCAATCATCAAAACAATATTGAAGATTGATAATCTAATTTGCAAAAGTCTGCTTTTATAAAGAAATATAGTTATCAGTGCCACTACTGAGCTGAATAAACCAATAGCAAACAAACCCCATGTAGAATCCGTTAGTTCACCGTTTAAGTATATTCCCATTGCTTCAAATACAACAGCTTCAGTATTGAAGTAGAATGTGGCTAAAGGCAGTACAACAGAAATCAACATAGCAGCTGCAGACAGAATCAAATATACCGATTGTATTCGTTGTAGCATAAATTAAAACAGATCTTTTTCCTTAGCAGGATTACGATGATAAATTTCCCCTTCCTTCCATTCTTCAACTGCAATTAGTGAAGGTTTAGGCAGTTTTTCATAGAAACGAGATATTTCAATCTGTTCGTGGTTCTCAAAAACCTCCTCCAGATTATCACTATATGAAGCAAATTCCTGAAGTTTAGAATCTAGGTCCTGTTTCATATCTATACTAATTTGGTTAGCTCTTTTACCAATCACTCTCACCATTTCATATACATTTCCAATGGGCTCCGCTATTTTCATAACATCACGTGTTTCGGTGTTGGAGCTTGCAGCAAGTTTTCTATAATCCATTTTACTTATATAAGTTAGTTGTTTTTTAAATTGTAGGCAACTCTTCAATTTTTGTTAGTGCCTCTTTATAATACTTCTCAGCTTCCGATAGAAATTTACCATCAGGGAAGGTATTTGTGTAATTAAAATATTCATCAACCACCATACGGTATCTCTCTGGTTGCGCCTTCAATGTACTTCTCTGAGCAAATTCATATCGAGCACGTAAAATAGTAATCTGGTAATCTTCCATATGAATTGAATATGGATAACTCTTCATAGCTTCACGTGCAGTTGTAACGGCCGCCTCATAATTGTTCCCCTTGTAATTACCAAGGTTTAAATATAATTGAGCTGCCTGTAAATTTTTATAAGCTAGCTTCTCTTGCAATTCAAACATATAGTTGCGAGCTTGTTCGGCACGCTCTGTTTGTGGATATCTCTCCATATACTTCTGGAATTCAGCAATTGCAGTATAAGTTTTCGATTGATCAAGCTTAGGATCAGGAGAATCGAGATACATTCCGTAGGCCGAGTAAAAAAGTGCAGGTTCGGCATACTCACCTCTTTGATAGGTATTATAGTAAGTAGTAAATACCTCAGTAGCCGAAATATAATCTCTCGAATTATAATGGCTCTGTGCTAGTAAGTATAGAGACTCTTCGGCCTCTGCAGTACCTTTCATAAAAGGCACCAACTCCTCAAGCAGTGTAATACTCCGACTGTATTTACCCTCTTCGAAGTATTTTTTTGCATAACTATACTTCAAATCTCTGTCGGTACTTTTTAAAATTTTGTTGTATTCGCCACAAGAGCCTAATGTCAGAGCCAACAACAAAAAAAAGATTATATTTTTTCTCATCTCGATACAAGTCGGTTTAAGAGCGCAAATTTACGTAAACTTTCTCATTTATAGGTACTGAAACCCATTTTTATTCTATTTTAGTATTCTTTGAAACAAATTCCAGCACACTATC
>LSQX01323967.1_pt1 | contig 10437 bp, 11 predicted proteins | sample 654561 | NCBI WGS metagenome assembly LSQX01 (sample SAMN04489861, study PRJNA283612) | anaerobic digester metagenome | isolation source: 4 biogas reactors fed with cattle manure at either 37C or 55C with and... | place: Denmark: Kongens Lyngby | collected 2014
AAGGAAACATTTTCCTTAAGCTAAGCAGTATGACCAAACTAAACATGTACCGGATTCACATGACTTTAACCAGCAAAAGGCTTCTGCTATCGGGTCAGGGAAGCTTCCCGCCTATGGAGATTCCTCTGTCAGCTGTGACTTTGGTTATGATAAAGAATGAGTCGCTCAATAGAGGCTACGCTGACGGTAATGCACTTGAAGTTACATACCCTGACCAATCCGGCAAACTGCATTGGGTAAGTTTGTTACCGCCTGACATCGAGAAGTGGGTTAAAGAAATCCAGACGGCAGCATCGCTGGGAACATTAAACTCCCCGCAGTACTTCTGCAAATGAAAGTTTATCTCTTCTGGCAAGCCTCATCATAATCTACACTTTTGCGCCTATCTGCAAAATTCCACTGCTTTCTCTATATACTCCTTGATTTCCCCCAGTAAGGCAGTCGAATCGCTTGGGAGGGAGATGCTGGCTTGTTTACTGCCCATAAAGTATACGTTTAAAGTTGAACCCTTAACTTTGGCCTTCTTAAAATCCTTTAACGCATAAATCTCTGGTGTATGCCCCCTCTAAATGGCCTGGTTCATGCTCGTAAAGAATTAGGCGATAGTTGGTTAGCTAGCCGGAGCCGTTTACACGCTTAAACTCCAGGAGCACCGCCTCTTTAGGCAAGAAAAAAATTTCCATAGACTCTGCTTTGTAGCCAAGTCCTATTTCTTCTTTGCTTAATCAGCGGCGGGTTAGGGTAAGCATTCTCTAGTTGATGCTGCCATGCGTCAGGTTGTGGGTTCATTTATGCAACAACACAGTTTTAACTAGTTCTTCGGCGCTTGTGCTGTTTTAACGAGGTTTAAAAATTGATATCGGCAGTAATATTGTTAAACGCGGATTTAGACTCTCAAGATAAGAGTCTTAGAAAGCCTAAAGATGGTTGATGGAGTGGAAGAAGCACACGCCCTATATGGCGTTTACGATTTTTTAGTAAAAGTCAAAGCGCTCTCTATTGAGGAACTCAGAAACATAACTAGATTAAAGATAAAGCAAGTATCCGGAGTAAACAGCTCCTTGACACTTATGATTGATGACCACATGGATAGCATGCGCTGATAACTTGAACGTGCGGTTCCTATTCAACCTGTCTGCTTCATTTTTTCTTTAATCAGCAGGCACACAGCCATTTGGATTAATAAATACTTTGGATTATTCACTTCGCGCTTTGCTACAGCGGTTTCACAGTCACAAGTCACAAATTCTTATATGTCTCCCGAAAAAACCCATATTGTGAAGCCATTCTAATCAAGGAAATGGAGGTTTAAATTTTTGAGCGAAAAACATCTCACTAATAATGTTGGAGCCCCTGATAAACCAGAGGTTGTCATAACTCGTGTTTTTGATGCGCCCCGCGAACTTGTCTGGAAGGCGTGGACTGAATGTGAACGGTTCATGCAGTGGTGGGGACCTAAAGGATTCACTGCACCAGTTTGCAAGATTGATCTTCGGATTGGGGGAAAATCCTTTAGCAGTATGCGTTCGCCTGAGGGCAAAGACTTCTATAGCGTAGGAGTCTACAAGGAAATCGTGGCGCCAAGCCGAATTGTGGTCACCGACAGCTTTGCGGATAAAGATGGAAACGTCGTGCCAGCGACTTACTACGGGATGAGCAGCAGTTTTCCCTTGGAGATGCTTGTATCAGTGGATTTTGAGGATGTTAACGGAAAGACTAAGATGACCCTTAGGCATTCCCAAACCGAGGGGCTAAGCGACAAGGAACGAACCGATATGCAGCGAGGCTGGATTGAGTCGTTTGACAAACTCGAAGAATACCTAACTAAATCGAGAGTTGCCGTGGGAATAGCGAAGTAAAACAGAAAGTACGCGTGATTCTGTCTCAGATAAAGGTGCAAGTTTTTTTCTAATCAAACGCCTTTGTTAAGCGGTAAAAAGAGAGGAGGTTTAGGGTTTGATGTGTTGGTTGAGGGTCGTTTCTGTTGTGGTTGTTGAGGTGTAGTTCATTAGTGATGATTGGAAGATGGCTGTTTGTTGCATGTCGGCTTTGATTTGGTGCAGGGTGCCGTATTCTAGGTAGACTTGGTAATCCATCTCGCAGTTCATGGTTATGTCTGTTGGTATGTAGGGGCTTGAAGTGGCCGCTGGCGGCGTGTTGAGGGTGATTTGGATGTTGTTGCTTGTCATGTCTATTTTGAAGACTTTGTATGTGCCCGCCGGTGTGGTTAATTCTTCAATTTCTCCAAAGGTTACTGTTAAGTCGCCGGTTACGTCCATGCCCAGAATCTCAAATGCGGGATATGGGACGGTTATGCTGTCGCCTACTTTGACTTCGGGTTTGTTTAGTAGTTGGACAAGAAAAGAGTTGCCTGTTGAGCCGATGTCTGGCAGTGCTTGGGTTGTGCCTCCTATGTTGATCATGTAGGTGGAGTAGCCTGTTTTGTTCATTTTCTCAATCATCGAAACACTAATTGGTTTGGTGTTTAGGGGTGGAGTGTTTAGGTTCATGGTGGTGGTGCGGTTTAGGGTGTAGTATTCGCCGTCAAAATCAATCACTTCTACAGTCTCCGTGGCATTTACGCTGGTACTGGTAGGTGTTTCCCCCATAATTGACGCTAATTCTGGATTTTCGAACTCCATAGACACGGTTATTTTAGAGTCGTAGATCATTTTTTCGCCGACGACGTAATCAGCGTTTAGGGGTATGGCGGCTGCTCCGTGGGGAACCAAAAGGGCAACAGCAATTATGACAACAGCTACCACCGCTATGGCGGCATAGAGTTTTTTGCCAAACCGTCTAAAGCCTCTAGACTTTAGCGTAAATTGTTCTGATGAATCAGGGCTCTCAGAGTGAGCGGTTTTATTTTTGCCAAACATATTCTCACCAGCATAGACTTAAATTGCTTTAGCATTTAAGCTGTTCTGACTAAGAAAATTATCAAGCTAAGCTCAATCAAGTATTGCTGGATAAAATACGTTGATAAATGTTTTAGTCAACCAATTATAAATTAAAGTGCATATATCTTTCTTGTGTGGTAATCTTGGGACAGTCTAGAATAGATTTTGAGTCATTGAGCGCAGTTCTTAAAAATCGTACAAGACGAAGGATTATCACTGAACTTGCTAGCAAAGGAAGCATTTCATACGTTGATTTAATGAACTTGATTAATGTAAATAATACAGGTAAGTTCAACTACCATCTCAAGGTGCTTGGAGATTTAATCTTTAAGGATGAAAGTGGGAAGTATAACCTTTCTGAAAAAGGCAATCTATCCGTCAAGTTTCTTCAAAATTTCAATGGTGAAGAGAACAGCAAGCTTTTAATGTTAAATGGGGATACCGCCTTTAAAACTCGCGCTGTAAGTATTTTCCCAAGTCTAATTTGGCTACTTCTTGTATACCCCTTTTTAGGCATATTGTTTGGGTGGTACCTCTTTTTCTCGGGGAGTGTCCTTTCCTTTGCAAATGATTGGGTGTTTCAGTATGGGATATTGAGTTTTATTGGTCTTTCTGTGTTTGTGCTTTTCACGTTGGCGGCTTTTCCCACTATCGAGATAAACAGTGATGGCATAACTGTCAAGTGGGGATTTAGTAAAAAGTATTTTTGTTTGGACGAGGCGAGTGTTGATTTTGAAGGACACATGATAAAACTGGGAGAGAACAGAAATACTTTTGGGTGGTATATCCCCGTTAAAGAACAGAAGTTAATGAATATTGTAGACCATCAAGTGAAAGAATTTTCGTCAAAACCACTATTTTTATTCTTCCTTATTCCTCAAGCCTTTTTTGGTATCCTCTTCATCGGAACCAAAGCGCCTTATGAATTGCTCTCTCCTGAGCTTTGGGCGATTCTATGGGGAATTACCACAACTATTTCCATTTCACTATTTACTTATGCATCTAAACTTGAACTCAGAATAGGAAAAATACAAAGAGGCTTATCAGCAGCGCTATTTGGTATTTTAATCGGAGCCATTATAGCTTTAATAATTCTATTAATCTAGCTTGTTGTGGTCTACTGAGATTTATTAAATGGTAAGCGAAATCGGTTACGAAGTAAAACAAAAAGGGAAAAGAGAGAAGGGTTTGGTAAGCTTTACCATTGCATGCACTTGTGTGTCTACCAACAATACGCCAAGTAACAACCTACTGCATATACCGCCACGCATCCGGCTAGTAGCCAGCAAGCAGGATTAACATAGGATGGAAATGCATAACACGCATAAGCAAAGTAAGTACAGTATGCCAAAGCCTGGGGGTCGGATAAGGCGCAATTGACTAGTTCCCAAAAGTCACAGTCGTTTACTTCTTCATAAGTTATTGAAACTTCATCTATGTAAGCGTATGTTCGATAGGAAGAATCAGCTCCGTTGTATACCTCAAAGTACACGTAAATGGATTGATCTCGGTAGTCTTCTAGAGATGTGCTCCATGAATTCCAGCCATAAGTTTCCATGCCTCCGCGGCTTGAGCCGCCTATGCTAAAGAATAGCTGTGGATCCCCACCGTAAGGTACAATGTAAACTTCTAGTCTGTCATAATTTGCAGAATCTTCGGTGAATAGCTTGTATTTGAACGAGAACTGCACATTATACCCATTAGCGGGTATGCTTGTATACTGATATGCAGAGTCTCTGCCGTTGGCAACAGGATTTGCGTATTTATAACCAAGCAATAACGAATATGAGCCACTGTAATATTCCACTGCAGAAAGCATGTGGTCGCCAGATCCCCCGACTGTCCAATATGATGTTCCGCTCTCAAAACCGCCATTACTAATTGCTTCAGGATCAGAAATTTGTAATCCTGTTCCCATTATGGTTATAGCTTTGTCGGTTATAGGCCGGTCATACTCTGATAGATTAGCCTTAACGAAGTTAGATAGGCTTCTAATTTCATCTCTCATTGTTTTATATCCATCTGCAAGATTCTTTAGCGATTGTTCATCACTGCTTGAATAAGTTCTGCCTAATCTTTTAGCGACATCACTCAATATCTTGTATTGTTGCGAAAGAGTCACTGAAGAATTGAATTCAATGAATTCATTCGATTTGATGACCACTCCAATAGGATCATAACTAACAAGGGTTACTGTACTATTGTAGGTTTCCAAGTCTGAGGGGATAAGGCTCGAAACCAGCGTTAAGTTATAATCCTCATGTTGAACGCTATATTTCAATCCAAATAGTTGATTAGAAATTCCGTCTTTGATAGTTTCTATAGACAAAAAGGTCATTGTCCTGTTTACTCCGTTCCTAAAAGTACTGTGTCTTGCCAGTAAGGTAGTGTCAATTGTATATTCTATCGCTGTTCCATTTACTTCACCTGTTATGAGAATTAAGGTTCTGTTTTCACTTTCTTCTAATACAGTGACTGTGCTGTTTGTTATTGTAGATTCACCGTCGGCTAAGCATGTGTGATTTTGGCAAGAGGAACAACTTGCCTGATACAAGAGCATTGGTTCTATTTGTATTATAGATACTTCATCAACAACATCGACACTAACATGGTGGTTTTTAGTGTATATTGGATATTCAGCTTGCATCCATGCCGTTATTCCGCCTTCCATATTATACACATCGTTGATGCCATGGTCGGCGAGGATCTGGCATGCTTGTGTGCTTCTACCGCCAACACCACAGTATACTACTATGGTGTCATTGGCATGTGCTTGAAGGAAGTTGACGTAAGGCTGCCCTTCAGAGCTAGTAGTCCAATTCCAGTCCCAGTTTTCCAACTGATAAAGAGCCAATAAAGTAGCGCCATATAGGTGTCCTTGGTCATATTCACTTTGGTTTCTAACGTCTAAAATCACTACGTTTGGATCGCCATTTATTATTTGATTAGCCTGTTGAACTGAAATGTTTGATAACCAGACTCTTCAGCAACAACTGGCGAAACTAGCAAAAAAGCGGAAAGCAGTATGGCGACAAGAAGTATGCACATGGCAGGTTTTTTCTTGTTCATTTTTTCACCTCCTAACAAGTTATTTCTTACTAAACTGGCGGTTGATTTAAACACATGAGATAACGAAAATTACCCAAACATGTCCTAAACTATAGAAAATAACTTTGTAAGATGTTTACCAGCTTAGCGAGCGGTCTATCATGGTAGGTTCAGGCAGAATTTTTTATGAATAAGGTAAGCATCACAACTGTGGTGCTCACAATGCCTAACTGCTGGTATAAACCGGTATAATCCTGGATAGTTAATAAAAGGCACGTTGAATAATAATTGTAGTTACTTGACCGCTAAGAGGCTGTTCTTTTCTACCCCTACAAAAGCTAGCCCGTGATTTGCCAGCGCTTAAAGGCATACCATGCTACAAACAGAAAGGCTACAATGTACACAAACGCAACGCCCACAGAGCGCAGTGTGATTAGCAAGAGGGGTTCGCTGTAGAGCAGTTCTCGCTCTGGAGTGGTCATGTTAAGCGAGGTCATGCTGAGGTAGTCTATGTGATAAAAGTTTACGTGAGCTTCTGGATACATAACATACTTTATCATGTTCATACCGATACTGTTGGTTCCCGTAGCAACTGATGAATAAGTGTTAACGGTAACGTTTTGAATCGTTATGTTCTGCCCGACCGCAATGTCCATGGTTCCAGATGTGCCCCCACCAGGCAGGTAATTTACAGCGGCAATATCTTCTGAGAAGGCAGCGACTAATCCTCCTCCCAGAGATAAGGCAACAAACAAGCCAAAAGACATCATAACTGTCAGCATAGAATTCTTTGAGATAGCGCCTGCGGCTAAAATGATAGAAACCCAAATGAGCGTACCTACTACGTCACCGATTAAGGCCAGCGGTACAAGGTGAAGGTTGGTTTGTGGACCATAAACGAGCATGCCTCCAATAGTGGTATATGTGTAGAGCACTGCATAGGCGGCCAGTATGACGATAGATATGGCGGTCAGTTTACCCAAGAAAACCATCGTTCGCGACACCGGCTTAGTGAGCAAAGAAACAGCCGTGCCCTTCTCGTACTCGCCTGAAAAGCTATGCATAGAAGTGACAACGGCGAAAAGAATGAACATCAAGCTTCCAGCGCTAAAAGAAACGGCGAAGTAGGGGTTTTCGGCAGTTTCGACGATTGAGGGTAGGGCGAAGTTTATTGTAGCAAAGGCAAATGCGGAAAGTAATACGCCTATGAACATTTTTTTGCGTATGTTTCGGAGCATTTCATAGCGTACAACTGCCAAAAACCGTCTCGTCCAGCTTGGTTTTTCTCTTTGCATTAGTTTTTGCCTCCTTGGAGGTTGTTGACTAATTGAATGAACATGTCTTCTAGGCGGTTTCCTTTCTGGTTCATCCTCACTATGGTTCCGCCTGACATAGTGATCGTCTTGGAGATTTGGGCGCTGACATCGTCACGGGTTGTTAACGTAATGTTTAGCGTGTTGTCTGCTTGGGTGACATCCTCTACGTATGTTAATCTCTTTAGGGCTCGAATTAGGTCATCGTTTATGTTTAGGACTTCAATCTGCATCGAGGCTGGACCTGAAATGACTTTTGATACGTTTTCTAGTTTATCGGAAAATAGGGATTTTCCTTTGTTGATGATGGTTACGTGGCTGCAGATTTGTTCTACTTCGAAGAGTAAATGTGAGGAAATAAGGACAGTCATGCCTTCTTTGGATATGATCTTGACTAGTTCTCGGACTTCAACCATTCCAACTGGGTCTAATCCGACGCTTGGTTCATCTAAAATTACAAGGTCAGGGTTATTCAAAAGGGCTTGAGCGATGCCTATGCGTTGTTGCATGCCTTTGCTGTATTTGCCTATACGGTCATTCTCTCGGCCCTTTAAGCCGACAAGGTCAATTAGTTGGGGGATTTGTTCTTTGAGTTCTTCTTGGCTCATGCCATACATTCGCCCGTAGATGTCGAGCAGTTCAGCGCCCTTGAGGTATTCGGGGAATCGTGGCAGCTCAGACATGTAACCGATGCCTACTCTAGCGTCTGCTTGGTCAATGTTGACTTCTTGCCCAAAAATCTTAGCCGTACCCTCACTGGCTTTCAATAACCCGACCAGCATTTTTATGGTGGTTGATTTTCCAGCCCCGTTGGGACCTAAAAAGCCATGAATTGTGTTCTGCTCAACTTTCAAATTGAGTTTATCTACGGCTGTTAATGAACCGTACTTTTTAGTCAGACCATTTGTCTCGATTGCTAATTCCACAGCCAAGCGCTCCTCTTTTAAACCGTTAGTTTTCTTGATTTTGCTTAATTTAAACACATGAGATAACGGAAATTACCCAATCTTGTCCTAAAGTGTAGAATTAACTACCACTTGTTCTCTAAGAAGTAACATGCTTAGGAGGTGAAAGAATGAACATGAAAAAATCTGCTATTTGCATGCTTCTTGTTGGACTCTTGCTTTCTACATTTCTTTTAATCCATCCAGTTGTGGCTGAAGAACCAGGTTACCAAAATATTTCAGTACAACAAGCCGAACACATGATAGAACACATGCCGAACGTAGTTATTCTAGACGTCAGAAACCAGAGCGAATTTGCTTTGGGACGTTTGTTTGGCGCTGTTTGGATACCTCTGCACGAACTTGAAGACAGGATTGACGAGTTGACCGAGAGTCAAAATGATACCATAATAGTATACTGCGCCGCTGGCGGTAGAAGCGCACAAGCAAGCCAAATTCTCGTTGACAATGGTTTCATTAGCGTCTATAATATGCTTGGCGGCATAACTGAATGGGTAGCCGCGGAATATCCAATCTACACAACATTCCACGCTGTAACAGTAGATAAATTGGGCGACCACAGAATAAAAGCGGAAATCGAGCCGTTACTACGTCAAATAGGCTGTACATCATGCAGTAACCAATCACAGTCTTGTCCAGACGAAGCGGGAGAAATTATCGATATTCAGAGCACAATAATAGACGAGGGAGAAGATTACATAGTAATTCTAGTCACATATGAACACGATGGCGAACTGTACGAATTTACGCTAACTAAAAACCTACTCTGGAGCTACCGCCATAGTTCACCCAATGCTTACAAAACAGCCAATTTCACTATGACTGAAATGACCAACGGAAATGTTTCAATACAATTCTTTGAAATGAAATACATGGTTGAGCACCGAGATTATAATTTAACAATAGCTACAAGCCTAACACCTTTGGATTCAGAAACCTACAACAGGTCGTCTACAATCATAAATTATGTACCTGCTGGTAAAGCTGAAATCATATCGTTTGAAACAGTTGAGTTTAACTCGCCAGTAACATTATCCGAACTGTATGATGCGCTCGCCAATGTTGCTAGGAAGATCGGGCAAGGTTACATGAGAGACGGCGCTAGAACCGATGATGCAGAACTTCGTCAACTCGGTCATAATTACTATGAAATGGCTAGAGAAACCAGCAGTTTTTCTAGGCTAGCGGAAAGGCAATTACAACAATACGATCGTGTAATCTACAATAACACTGCGATCTTAATGGATGAATGTAGTTTCGATTGCTGGGCATCGGGATTCGTCTCTTGCTTTGGTCCTTTGGATTCTGTTATGCTAGGTTGCCTATTTGGTTGCGCTGTTGCTAGTATAGCATGTGGACCACTATGGTCTGCTTGCTTCGCTGCATGCGGTACAGTATGCACTGCAGGTGATATCGGGATATTCGGGTTTTGCGCAGGTTGGACCTTAGGTGATTGTTGTTTTTAAACCTTAAAAACAAATGCGGTAATAGTAAGAAAAGAGGAAACGAAGCATGAATCAAGCAAGTTTGGGGCAAAAACGCAGAGAGGAGATTAGTGCGCTAATATTAGTTAGCGTAATCATCGCTTTCGTAGCTTTAACTCTATTTCTTAGCCCTCAATATACTCCCCTTTTTTTAGGTATAGCCATTGTAGCTTTAGGTTTTGTTGCGGTTATGACCTTACGGCCAAATCTTAGGCGTCGGCTTATCGAAAGCGTCAGTTCCCATCAAGTTAGCAATAATGAGCAAGAACTTGGTCTCTCTCGTTATCGAATGATGGCAATATTTGCAATAGCTGGAATGATAGCAATATTTCCAGTCGCACTAAGACTCTTCCCTCAGTACACGACTTACCTTGTTGTCGCAGTAATAATCGTGAATCTAGTAGCAGGCACAGTCCTAATCGCAGGGTTGGCATCAAGCGCAAGCAAAAAAATAGCTTTGCTCATCGTCTTACTCTTCTTGATAGGGCTAGCATCGTCCATATTGTTACGAAACTTTAACATTACTTTCTTAACAGGGCTAAGTTAATAAAGAACCTTTAAAGCTAAAAAGCAATTTACCTCATTTTTTCTCATTTTTTAAATAGTCCTTAACTAGAAAATAAATTCGGTGAAAATCGTTTGGTTGATGAAGAGCGCAGAGGTGCAGCATCTCTAAAACCCATAAATGTCATATCGGATTATAGTTTGCCTTTAAGCCAAACCTTTG
>LSQX01027099.1_pt1 | contig 10436 bp, 7 predicted proteins | sample 654561 | NCBI WGS metagenome assembly LSQX01 (sample SAMN04489861, study PRJNA283612) | anaerobic digester metagenome | isolation source: 4 biogas reactors fed with cattle manure at either 37C or 55C with and... | place: Denmark: Kongens Lyngby | collected 2014
AGATGTGTATAAGAGACAGCATATGAATATATTGATTGTTTATTTTTATTCCATTACCAATTCTTCCTTTTGAGCGTTGTAATGTTTTCAAAAAAGTACCACATTTACAACCTTTTGATTTATACAAGCCATAATCACCTGTCCTATATCTTATTAAAGGCATTGCTTGTCTCTTAAAAGTAGTTAAAACAATTTCACCAATGTGGTCATCCTCCAATAGCCAGCCTGTAATAGGATCTATAATTTCCAAATATATATCGTTTTCTCTTGTGTGATGACCCTCCAGTTGTTGACACTCCACCCCGCATCCATAGCCTGTTTCAGTTAGTCCATAATGAGTGAATACTTTAATATTATAGTTTTCGCTAAATCTTTTTATTAGAACTTCAGGAACATAATCAGCACTAAGCATTAATTTCTTGATATTAGTTTTAAAAATATCCTCCTTTATTTTGCTAAAATACATTGCCTGCATAGGTAAAGCCACCATAGCATTAATAGAGTTTTTTTGTATAAACTTGCCTGCCTCATGGCAGTCCTTCAATACTCCATATATAAAATTTTCTATATTTAACCTGTCCAAACTCTTTTTAATAATATGTCCAAGACTGCCATATGTATCACCAGGCATCATAATCATTACCTTATCATCTTGGCTGACCATAGCCTTAAAGCCATTCTCAAAAAAATTCACGGTTAAGTTTAAATCCTGGTCGGTAAAAAATATCCTTTTACCATCAATATTGCTTGTACCTGATGTTTTAAGAGTAACAATTCTTGAAACATATTTTTGTGGAACACACAAAAACTGATTGTAATTTTTTGCTATATCCTCCGGATATGTAAAAGGAATCTGTGCAATATCTTTAATAGTTTGAATTATATCACTGTTAATTTCCTTTAATTTTTGCTTATAAAATATGCTGTTTTTTTTTGCATAATTAATTGTATCTATAAACATTTTAACTTTGTACTTTTCCAAGGATTCTCTATTAGTTACTCCAGTTTCACTTATAACAAAGCTTTCTAAGGGTGATTTCATTTTATGTCCTGTAAAGAGATTTGCCGCATGTATCAGTTATATTGTATATACAAAAAGGTATTAGATTTCCTTCTTTGCTCACAACATGTATGCAGCAATCTTTAATCCTTTCTATATCAACATTATATGCATCTTGAAATGACATTGCCGATATGCTGAACTTTCTACTTTTTATCTCGTTAATCAATTTGTCCCATGACTCTATTTTGTATGTCCTTGTAGGAGTTTCTAACTTCCAATTGGTTGAAACAAATTTTTTAGCTTTTACAGCACCTTCTGCTGCGTCTATATTATTGCAAGAGCAAGTATCTTCTCTCTTGCTTGATGGTTTTAGATTCTTCTTATCATCATACAAAAAGCTTCCGTTAAAAGAGCATAGGGAATTTTCACAGCTTGCCGGCTTTAAATTCTCTGCTTTAACTAACCCCTTTGTTTGTAATTCTATTTGTTCTATTATTTCAGGTAATGTTATTCTATCCTGGTCATTAGGTATAAAGCCAATTCTGCCAAAATAGCTTACAGGCTGGAAATGTATGCCTCTTACCGTTGGAGTATTTTTCAAAGCAAAGTCTATCATAGCCCCAATATTGTCATCATTGATTTTAGGAATAATAACAGGTACCAAAACCACTCCAATATTATATTTTGAGCAATTATTTATTGCATTTATTTTTTCTTTAAGTAGTTTTTCCCCTCGTATATTCTCATATATACTATCTATGGTTCCGTCAAACTGCAGATATATTGAGCTAAGACCTGCCTCCTTAAGCTCCTTTAAGTAGTTTTCATCCTGCCCTATTCTAATACCATTAGTATTTATCTGAATAAATTCAAACCCTTTTTCTTTTCCTATTTTAATTATATCTTTTAGGTCATCCCTTACAGTAGGTTCTCCTCCAGACAGCTGAATGTTGCATATTCCTGATTGCTCTTTTATTCTATCAAAATAAAATTCGATTTCTTTTAGGGTTGGTTCCCACAATTCTTTATCCTTGGCACTTGCAAAGCAAAAATTACAGTATAAATTGCAATTATTTGTAACTTCAATCAATGCAGTACATGTAGTTTGCCTGTGCTCTGAACAAAGTCCGCAATCATATGGGCATCCCCTTTTTATTTCACTTAAAGGATTTTTTATGTCTACCCTATTTTTATGATTTATCCAATCTTGTATTTTAATTTTGCCCTTCCAGGCAAGAGTTTTAAAGTCACCGTGCAAATTACACGACTTTATAATATATACACGNNAAATTACATGATTTTATAATATATACAGCATCATTTTCTTCTATATATTGGGCATCTACTGTCTTTAAGCAAACAGGGCAAAGGCTTTTTGTATTCATTAATAGTCTATTCATTCTCTCTTACTCCAAATTCATAACCATTCTCGCTTAATGTTTCTATTACTTTTTCATAGCTTTTTATTATAATATCGCCACACTTAAGCATATAGCTACTTTCTCCATCATCAAATTTATTCACCCCAATAATGTCTATACAGTCCATGCTTTCAAATTTTTCTTCAAACCAGCGGGTAAATTCATGAACCATATTTCCGTAGCTTTCTTTGTAATATTCATCATCCCTACCCTTGCCTGCATAAAGACCTATAATCATTATTCCACCTATCAGTATACCACAGGTACTTTGCCTTCCACCGATGCCATTGCATAAACCATTTGCACTTCTAATTATATCTTCATTGTTAGAACCCTCTTCATCTAATGCCATCTTAAGCATAATTTGCGTACAACAATATCCTAAAGCAGATAGTTTAAATACTTTAAAGGCAATTTCATTAGACATATCATTTCTCCTTACATGTGATAAATAAAAAATATCCCAATTTAGATTTTTTCAAAGCATCTTGAAATTTCTGTCTATCAGAAAGGCTGCAAGCATCACTGCTTGAAGCATTCCAAAAGTTATCCATTGACCCATGCTGAAATATAATTTTAAATATTAATTGTTTCATGTATTTGTCATGTTTTTCTTCTAATAATATATGAAATCCTTTTTCGACCAATAAATTCTTTAAATTTTCTAAGTTATGTGGATTTCTTAAGCAGGTGTTTAAAGAATAACTATTTATTTCTTCTAAAAATTCTCTTTCCTTTGCATATATGTCAGAAATAATAAAATATCCTTTAGGCTTTAAAATTCTATACACTTCATCTATAACCTGTCCTAAATTCTCCATTAAAGACAAGGTGCATTCTGCTAAAACCCAATCAAACAGATGGTTTTCATAGGGTATATTCTCTCCGGAGGAAATTACTATTTCCGAATTTTCATTTGTCTTTTTTGCTTGTTCTGCAAGACTTTTTGATATATCTAATCCTTTAGCATGGATATTATAACTGTCATGTAAATATTTTATAGTGGCACCCTTACCACAGCCTAAGTCTAATAACATATCATCTTCATTAAAATTACAATACTCTAATGCTCTTTTCGTTATTTCTAAACCTCCAGGTCTTAAGGTATCTCCTAAAGTATCGTGCATGACTGGGCATTCGTATAAATTATTACTTTGCAATTACTTATCCTCCAATGCTTTTTCCACCTCTAAAATTTTCCCTCTTGCCAATTCCTCGTCAATTAATACCATTTTGCATTTAGGGCATTTCCATAGCTCTACTTGAAAATCAGCATCTAAGTAAAGAACATTAGTCTTTTGCAATTCGAGTTTTTCATTGCATTTGTCACACATCCACGGAACATTAGCATCATCATATATTTTCATTGCTTTCCTCCACAACTTCCATTCTATGGCTGTAAACATTGGTTACTAAAATGGTGTCCTCATTTTCCTCATATTGCACCCAATATGTTACATTTTCAATCCTTAATCTTGTTAAGTATGTCTTGTTGGAGGGATTAAAGAATCTCTCTTTCTTTTCTATAGAATTTTCAACTGACTTTTTTACGTCGCTAAAAACTATATACATTTCTTCCATTTTAGCCTTTGCCATGTCATTTATCTTAATATTGAATTTATTATCTTCGTACATTATTTTTTCACCCCAAATATTTTTTAGCATCTTGTTTCTCACATACATCCTGTTATGCTGTCGTTCTGATAGTGTAGGCATTTTTTGCAGTGAAGATTTTTCTAAATCATCGCTAAAAAGCAAATCAAGTATATGATATGTCCTTTTTCCCTTACTAGTAAATAAATCCTTGCACATAGTACAATAAACTAACAAATCTTGATTACTTTCTTTTATTCTATCGAAAATAAAATCATTTGATTGTTCTCTATTGGCGAAATAAACCAAGCCTCCATAACCGCAGCACTTTGTCAATTCTTTAGAATACTTCAATTCTTGCACTTGACAATTTAACTTAGAAACAATATTTCTTATGCTATTTTGCATTTTTGCACCTCTTGATGTGCAAGGGTCATGGATATTGAGCTTTAATGGTTGTGAAAATTGAGGTTTTGGCAGCTTATGCTCATCTATAACTTCCCAGAGAGAAAGAAAATTTATATCATCCATATATTTTTCAAAATTGCTCATACAAGAGGAACAGGCCAATATAAATGTTGGCTTTCCAAGTTCAATCCATGCATTTCTAATTAATGAAATATTTTTATTCATTAATTCCTTTTGACCGCTCCAATCTGCTGGTGCGCCGCAACAACCAAGCATTATCCCAACACCTTCATTGATATTATCAGTTAAATATTTATATGTTTTTTCTATATAATCAGGACTTGAAGCTGGCAGCTGACATCCTGGATAAAAGACATATTTAATATTTTCTTTTTTAGGCTCTTTTCTATATGTAAAAAACTTCTCACTATTGCTAAATTTCATATCCTTTAATGCAAAATCATGAGCAGATTGGGGCATCTTATTTCTCTCAACCATACTTTCCTTAGTTTGACAAATAACATCCTTCATGTTTACGTCATAATCACACATTAAACCGCAAAGTCCACATTCAGTACAGGATAATATCATTTTATTTGCATAATGAGACCCTTTGATTATTCTTTCGTTATGGTTAATATTTCTAATATATGATTTTGGAGCTATGTTAAACCTCTGTAAATGCACACACGGCTTAATACAATCTCTACATTGACATTTAAAGCACCTTTTTGCTTCTTCTATAGCTTGCTCTTTAGTGAAAATTTCATCGCATTTGCTAATCTTTTCTTTAGTTTCTTCGTCATCATTTTTATATTTTAATATAGTTTCATAACTTCCTTCATTGTCTCTTGAAGCAGTTATTGATACTCCTTTTACAAATCTATCTATTGAAATTGCAGCTCTTCTGCCACTAGATACAGAAAAAACTACCGACTTATTATCCTCATTCATTTTACCTACAAATATCTTACTGTCTCCCACCTGAAATGTTTCTGCATTAATATCAAATAGAGGCATTAAATTATTTGCAGCAATAAAAACAGCATCGTATTTTTTTATAATTTCATTTAACTTCTCTTCATCCACAAAAGTGTTTAAAATTAAATTTATATTTTTATCATTTAGGAATTCTAACTCTTCGTTTATTACTGCATTAAGCAATTCACCTTGAAAATCCCAAACTCTTCCTCCAGGTCTATTGTTCTTTTCATAAATATCTACATGGATTCCCTTCTTAAACAAGTCAAAGCATGCAGTAACACCTTTTAGCCCACTGCCTACTATAGCTACAGTTTTATTTGAAGACGGCAAAAAGGACTTCTTAGGTTTAGAATAGCCATAAGAAACCGCTGCTTTTTCCAGCTCATTAATTGAAATAGAGCCACCTTTATTATTTCTTGCACACACGCTCTCACAGGGGTGGTCGCAAATCATTCCTATAATTCTTGGAAATGGAATTCTTTTCTCCATTAATTTATATGCTTTGTCAAAATTACCATTTTCAATTTCTTCTGCAAATGATTTTACATCCAAATGGAGAGGACAGTAGGCAGTACATGCCGGTGGTTCTTCATTAATGCATCTGTCTTTTATTTCTAATAATTTATCTAAATCCATGATACCTCCTAAAGGGCATCTTACTGCCCCAAAGACATTTTCTAAGGGGGAGGGATTCCCCTCCCCTCAACTAAAATGTAAGATTCTTATTTTCTTATAAGCCTGCAAGAATCTTTTCAGGCAATGCAGGTAGTTTTGTTATTCTAACACCGCAAGCATTATAAATTGCATTAACTATTGCAGCATGTGGTGCAGACAATGGCATTTCGCCAACTCCTGAAGCTCCTCTTGAGCCGTCAGGTCTTGGAGTTTCCTGATAAATAATTTTGATGCTGTCAGGAACATCCTTTATCTGAGGCATTCCAGCTTTGGTAAATGTAGTATGATAATTGATATCTTCATAATCCTCAGTAAGTGCTAATCCGATTCCCTGAGCTAAACCACCATATATCTGTCCATCTGTCAATAATTTATTTCCAACCATACCGATGTCAGATATTATAGTTAATTGTTCAACATTTGCTTTTCCTGTACTCATATTAACCTTTACTTCGGCTAACAGAACACCATACATATAATTTGCAAATGGATTTCCTTGACCTGTAACAACATCTTGATCTGTTCCCGGTGTAGACCACTTGCCTTCATATTTTGTAGGAAGACCCGCAGCTACAACTTCGTCATATGTCATATATGTTCCATCTGATTTCTTAAGAGCCTTAACAAGATTTTCACAGGCAACTCTTGTAGCATTTCCGGTAGTTACTGTAGAACGGCTTCCTCCGGCAGGTCCTGAATTAGGAGTTTTTTCCGTATCATTCATTACTAAACGGATTTGATCAGCTTCTATTCCTAATGGCATTAATGCATCATATGCATGATACAAGGTACCCATATCTGCTCCCTGACCGTGATCTTCCCATGAGTTTCCAACACTTACTCCCTTAGGTGTAATTTCAGCCCAGGCTTCAGAAGTATCAACTCCGCCTAAACCTGCTCCATAAATTAACAATGATACACCGGCACCGTATTTATATCCGTCAGCTAATTTATTCTTTTCTTTTGCAGATGCTTTTGCTTCTTCATAATAAGGTCTTAGCTTATCCATAGCATCCGGCAAACAAAATACTTCAGGTGGACAACCTTGAGGAGTTGTATCTCCAGGACGATATACATTTTTATATCTTAATTCAAATGGGTCAACTCCCATTTTAGCAGCTAATTCATCAATCAAAACTTCTGTTGAGAACAAGCTTTGTGGAGAACCGTATCCCCTAAATGCAGAGCCCCATGCATGGTTTGTTGCAACGGTACGGCCTACATTTCTTATATTTGGAATATTGTAACCAGCACCCATAAATTGAGTTCCTCTTATTGTTAACAAATCACCAAATTCACAATAAGGACCGTGATCTACAGAGAAATCGCCTTCCATTGCTTGAAGTTTTCCATCTTCATCAGCTGCAAATTTTACATTCATTAAGAATGGTGATCTTTTGCCTGTATAAGCAAAATGCTGAGCTTGTGTAAATTCTAAGTATACAGGTTGTTTTGTTACAAAAGTGGCTACTCCCAACAAGCCCTCTATTGTAGGACTAAACTTATATCCGAATGTAGCCCCTGAGTTATTTTGAACAATAACATATTTATTGGGATCAACTCCTATACCTTCTGCTGTCATCAAATGATGGAAATGTATAGCAACACTCTTAGAATGTACTATTAATTTGCCTTCTTCATCCATATATGCAAATCCTACATCATTCTCTAACGGCATATGAGGTTGTCTTCCTACATAAAAATCATCTTCGACAATATATTTAGCTTTATTAAATACTGGTTCAGTTTCCTCACCCTTTATTACTCCACATTCAAAGTATATGTTTGGAGTTCCCGGATGTATTTCTATTGCATCCTCTGCCATTGCTTCAGGTGCACTCATATAAGCAGGCAATACTTCTAACTCTACTTTTACCTTTTTAGTTGCTTCTTCTGCTATTTTAGGATTAGTGGAAAGTACTATTGCTAAAGGGTCACCATATTGGAAAACCTTTGTATCGCAAAGTATTGGTCTTTCTTTTCCATCACCTTTATTTTGAGGGAATGCCAAACCATTTATTCTGTTTGTGCCCGGTACATCCTTATATGTTAATACTCTGTAAACACCCGGCATTTTTTCTGCCTCAGAAGTATCTATGGATAAAATATTGGCATGAGATACCTCTGCTTGGACTAATTTTGCATGCAATGTTCCTTTAGGAAGCTTAAGTCCTAAATCTGCGCCGAAATCCCATGTTCCTGTAACTTTTGCTAAGGCTGATGGTCTTACATATTCAGTACCCATCATCATTGCTCCCTTAGGAAGCTTATACCACAAATCTTCTGTTTTAATTTCACCTCTCATTAGTTTTGCAGCATCCATAACTGCATCAACTAAAGGCTTATAACCTGTACATCTGCATAGATTTCTATGTTTCTGGAACCAGTCTCTTACTTCTTCTCTGGTTGGGTTAATGTTTTCCTCCAACAAAGCAACAGACGATACTATGAAACCGGGAGAACAAAAACCGCACTGAGCTCCTCCGTGAACCATCCATGATAGTTGTAAAGGATGAAGATTATCTCTTGAACCAACACCTTCGATAGTTATAATCTCTGCATCCTCTTTAACATTTTTCATTTTAGTAATACATGATCTTACAACCTTGCCATCTAATATAACTGAGCAAGCACCACATTCACCTTTGTTACATCCAACCTTCGTTCCTGTCAAATATAGTTGCTCTCTTAAAAATTCTGATAATTTCAATTCCGGGTCAATTACTGCCTTTGTTTCTACACCATTGATAAACAATGTTTTTTTAAGCATACAATCCTCCTTAGAATTATTAATTTTACATCTTAATAATTCTATAGCAATTATTGTGCCTAATAAACAAGCTTGAAATATCAATATGTATTTTTTTCCATGTTCGATATATGAGCAAATATAATAATTCGATGTTCGTTTATTGAGCACCTATTTCATATTTTTATATTATATTTTTTTATTTTACTATATAAAGTGTTTCTTCTTATACCAAGAATATCAGCAGAGTGAGTAATGTTTCCATTGCATCTTTTTATTACTTTAACCAAATGTTCCCTTTCCACAGATTCAATATCCATATTTTCTTGGCTGCTGTGATTCATATATTGCTCTTTCTTCATAAAATAATTTGTTGGAAAAATTTCAGTATTAATTATTAATTCAACATTATTTTGAAGCTCTCTAATGTTTCCAGGCCAATCATAACTTTCCATTAGCAATAAGTTTTCTTCACTTATATCTATTTTATTTTTGTTTAAATCATTAGAAACTTTATCCATGAAATAATCTATTAAAATCCTTATATCACCCTTCCTATTCCTTAAGGGAGGAATATAGAGAGGTAATACATTTAACCTGTAATATAAGTCCTTTCTAAATTTGCCTGATTCTACTTCACTTTCTAAATCCTTATTAGTTGATGCTAATATTCTTACATCCACAGGTATGGGATTTTTACCGCCCAGTCTTGTTATAAAGCCTTCTTCCAAAACCCTCAGAAGTTTCACTTGCATATCTAAAGGCATTTCCCCTATTTCATCCAACAAAATTGTTCCCCCATCGGCTAATTCAAACTTACCAGGATGTCCACCCTTTTTAGCGCCGGTAAAAGCTCCATCTTCATAGCCGAACAGTTCTGATTCAATTAGCTGGTCTGGTATAGCACCACAATTTAATGCAATTAAAGGCGAATTTTTTCGAGCACTATGATTGTGAATAGATTGAGCAAATAATTCTTTTCCTGTACCGCTTTCCCCCACAATAAGAACTGTTGAGCTACTGTTTGCAATCTTTTTTGCATATTCAACAATCCTTATAAAATTGTCATCTTCACCTATTATTTTATCAAAGCTATATTTAATAGTTTTCACGAAAAAACAATTTGGATTGTCAATTTCTTTAAGCATATGGATAATTTCAAAGCAATTATCCTGCTCACAATACATTTTTTTAACTTCCAAACTACATAAAAAGCTATCCTTCAATGAAGCTATATTAACATTTCGTGTAATTTTTTTATTATCTTTTAGCATAGTTTTAATTTGATACCAATCGCTTATTAACTGAGTAATATTATCTGCCTTTAATTTATTATCTTTCCCAAACATTTCAGCAGCCAAATCATTATACATCTTTATATTTCCTTGTTCGTCTGTAAATATAATAGCTTCACTAATAATATTGAGAAAATTTTTAATTATACAGTATTCGTTTTGATCCTTGGACTTTATAACTTCTTCAATTGCTTTAGCTATTGCAACAGCTATGCCTAATGTATGAGGATGAACATTTTTAGTATAACCGGTCAAATCTATTACTCCAATTATATTTCCTTGCTTGTCCCTAATGGGTGCTGCTGAAC
>LSQX01034682.1_pt1 | contig 10436 bp, 8 predicted proteins | sample 654561 | NCBI WGS metagenome assembly LSQX01 (sample SAMN04489861, study PRJNA283612) | anaerobic digester metagenome | isolation source: 4 biogas reactors fed with cattle manure at either 37C or 55C with and... | place: Denmark: Kongens Lyngby | collected 2014
CACCAAGTACCTCCACCACGAGACCGGACTCTATTACTACGGCTACCGCTTCTACAGCCCGAAACTCATGCGCTGGCTTAATCGTGATCCCATCGGGGATCGCGGCGGGTTGAATGAGTATGGTTTTGTCGGGAATGACCCAATGAACAGATGGGATTATTTGGGGCTTTGGAAGAAAGGAGATACGATTGATGGGGGCAGACGTAGAGTTTATATACGGCAAAGCGGTGATACCTTGGAGGGTTTGGCCACACTATTAAAGCTCGATTTGAACGAAATCCATAAATGGGCAAGAATACATAGTGATGGGAAGACCGATGACGGCAAAACCCCGTGTGAGGTTGCTGTGCCTAACGTGATAGTCGTATTTACATCAAAACCATCGTGGCACGATCTCCCCGTGTCGGTAGTTTCAAGCTATCGTCGAACAGCGGAGTCACTGTCCGTTAGTTATGCGAACAGCGGATACAAAGTGATTTTCTCGAAACACAGCGACAGTGTTTCCGAATTTAAAGCGCTTTGGGAAACTTCTGGAATTTATGGTTTTATATATGCGGGTCATGGTACATATCCGCTCGGCTTCGAAATTAACCGTAGCTTTGATGGTGTTGTCTTCCCTAGTGAAGTTTCTCCCCCACACAAACTAGGCCTGGGAATGTTTTACGCCTGTTATTCGGACAACAGAGGCACAGGTGACTACAGCAGTTTGGGAGCATGGAAAGATCACATTGCGGTAGATTCCGGCGCAGTGTATTTGGGCTATTATGGACTGGCCTGGTGGTGGAGTGATCCAAACACTGAAAACATGGGAAAGTGAGGGCGTGATGAAGCTGTTCGGCAAGATTGTTTTGTGCATAGTCATTGTTTTCATAGTGTATTTTGTGTTCGTACAAGTTATGTATCTGTTTTATCAACACCAATCTAATCGACGGGCAACAATTCGTGCCAAACAAGTTGTGTCGCAACTTAAAACACCGACTAACGGAACGAATGGGAACACATGTACAAACTGGGCCGATGAAGCGGGAGCGGAGAGGATGGATGAAACCAGAAAGTGACAACAAGTTCCAGCCCTCTCCCAGCGTCACCAACCGCACCGTCACGAACGCCGCCGCCGGGACGGTCTCGACAACCGCCGTCGTTTACGATACCCTTGGTAACGCCGTGACCAATGAAACCACATACGGGAGCCTGACGGCTGTCACCGCGACCGGCTATGACAGCCAGGGCCGCGTCGTGTCCCAGACCGACGCGCTCGGCAATGCGATCTTCACCGCGTACGACCGCGCGGGGAACGTCACCGCGCAATGGGGCGCGACCTACCCAGTCGCCTACACTTACGACACCGCCGGACGCCGCATATCCATGCGCACCTTCCGCGACGAGAACGATGACGGCGACGAGACACGTTGGGAGTACGATCATGCCACGGGACTGCTCACGAACAAAGTCTACGCTGACGGCTCGCACGTTGCCTACACGCACACGCAAAACGGCAAACCGCTCCGCACGACATGGGCTCGCGGAGCATGGAAAGAGAACGCCTATGATGCGCTGGGGCAACTGGCAAGCGTCACCTACAGTGACGCCACGCCGGACGTTTATCACGCCTACGACGTTTTTGGCCGCGTTGCGGCCTCGTCAAACGCCGTCGCACGGTACGAATACGTAAACAGCCTCTCCGGCATCGCCACCAACGAGCTAGTCATCGTTGACACAAACACCTGCGCGTTGACCCGCGAATTGGGCGAACGCCGCCGCCTATCCGCGTTGCATGTCGGCAACACTCCAGTTTATTATGGCTATGACGCAGAGAACCGTCTTGCCGTGACCTCGAACGATGCCTTCACTGTGGCTTACGCGCTTACCGCCGACGGCTGGGACGCGGGCTATGCCGTCACTCTTGCAAACGGGCTTAGCGTCACCCGCGCCGTCACCCGCGACATGTACCGCAGGCACCTTATCACAGCCGTATCAAACACGGTCGGCGTTTCGTCACATTCGGCGATAGGGTACGGTTACAATATTCTCGGCAATGTGACCAACCGCAACGCGAACACCTTCGGCTACAACGCCCGTTCCGAAGTCACCGGCGCGGTGATCGGTGCCGACTGTTTCAACTATTCGTATGATGGTATTGGAAACAATATCTGGGTGTCGTGCAATGCGGTCACCAACACCTATACCGCCAATGCCCTTAACCAGTATACCCAAATCTCCGTGTCCTCTGTGCCCTCTGTGGTTAATCCAGTCCACGACGCTGATGGCAACATGACGTGGGACGGACGTTTCGTCCATGCGTGGGACGCGGAGAACCGGCTGGTGCGCTCCGGGCCCGGCTGGGGCGGCGCCACCAACGGCGCACGCAGAACCTTCAACCGCTACGACCATAAGAGCCGTCTCGTGGAGACGCACGTGGAAGTGCTGAGCGGACGCGGCGCGGGCTATCCCATGGATCCCTCGCAGCCGGGCACATGGGACACCGTGGAAACCCGCACCTTCATCTACGACGGCTGGCTGCCCGTGCTGGAAAAAATAAGTCGCACCGGCGGCGTGACTGAAACTCGCGAGCACGTCTGGGGCAAGGACCTCTCAGGAACGCGCGGCGGTGCGGGCGGCGTGGGCGGTCTGCTCGCCACCCGCATCAACGATGCGTGGTACTTCCCAATCTATGACAACAACGGCAATGTCACAGACTATATTAACGAGTCTGGCGCAACCGTCGCGCACCGCGAGTACGGCCCCTTCGGCGAAACCCGCGCCGCATCCGGGCCGATGGCCGGAGTTTTCAACTTCTGGTTCAGCACCAAGTACCTCCACCACGAAACCGGATTCTATTACTACGGCTACCGTTTTTACAGCCCCAAACTCATGCGCTGGTTGAATCGAGATCCGATTGAAGAGCGTGGGGGAAACAACTTATACTGTTTCGCCAGAAATAGTCCTGTTGATGTGTTTGATGTCAATGGGCTACGTCCCCAAACTTCTTCAGACACGACGATACTGACAAGGCTAGAGTCGCTAGCAAAAAAATCGGAGAAAGGCAGTCCAGACTTTGCCAGGGCAGTACGAGCTGTCATTGCAGACATGACAGCTCGGATTGATGCTGTAAAAGGGCCTCAAGATCCAGCGAACTTGAGGGTTGGGCTCCACGCTCTTAGAATTTGGGCAGATCCGGCATTAGCAAGGTACTATGCACCGACCGAGAGCAGAGCAACCTGCAGCAAATACGTGGCCGTAATACAGTATGCTGGATTCGAAAGTAATATCGTGCCTCGTGATGATGCGTGGTGGAAATTCGGCTATCGCTACCCTTCTGCCAGCGAGTGGTTCAATTCACGAAACATGGGGAGCTTCAGGGTCGTATGGATCATTCAAAAGAAAGATGGCGGAGGGGACAAAACGACGATAACTTGGGAGCAACCTTTGACTGGAGTTGAAGGCATGCGTACCCCAGTTTTTGGCGACATCATTTCCTTCCCTGGGCATGTTGGCGTCTACCTTGGAACAGACTTGTACATTAGCGTAACTGCGCGGCCTGACAAGAGTGGCCTTCAGCCGTTTAGACTGGTGATCCACACTGTTCCTGATGGCCCGAGCAGTCCTGCTAAACGCATTTATTTTTCCGCAGAATAGGAGGCACTATGATTAAGTTCAACCGTTTATTAGTCAAGGTCGCCACAACGCTTTTCTTGCTTGGTATCGGAGGATTGGTCGTATATCGACGTTGGGAAATCAATACTATAAAAAGAATCCGCCTGACGCCCGCCAGTGAGCGGGCAAGTGAAATAGAGCGGCATCACAATTTTGTTTTGTCACGTATAAAAAAAGGGATGAGCAAGGCACAGGTTGAACGCATTGTTGGGTTGCCACAGAATACGGACAGCCAACATGTATGGGCTTGGGCTTTTGGTGGTGAGTCGGGTGACAGCGACAATAAAAAATGGATGGATTTGATTGATAACGGGCTTATGTATATTGTTTTTATTGATGATAAGGTTGTGGGTAACCCAGAGAGTGTTTACGCATCTGCTGCCCAAACTCCTTGCGAGATGGTTATGGGTTTAAGAAACTGTGATGCGAAGACCGCGATGATCCTCTTGGAACAACAGAAGGATTGACGAAGAAGGGAGCGTACCATATGACGGTTGGCACAATTAAACGCGCACGAAACGGCTTTCTCGCCTCGCGTGTCTGGTCGCGCGGCATAACGACCAGTTATGCCTACGACGCGCTCGGTCAGTTGATAAGCATCAACTATAGTGACACTACGCCCGACGTCTTCTTCGCCTATGACCGTCTCGGGCGTGTGGTATCTGCTATCACGGCGGTGTCGTCGCATCTCTTTGAGTANNCTTGTCGGTGAGATTCAGGACGGCGTTGCAATCACGCGGTCTTACGACGCATTCGGCCGACAGACGGGATTCGCCCTCGACGGCGATCACGCCGTATCGTACGGCTACGACACCTTCGGCCGCTTACACAGCGTATCCTCTTCCGTGTGTTCTGTGTGTTCCGTGGTTAACTACTCCTGCCTCCCCGGCTCTGACCTCGTTTCCGGTTACACCGCCGGCCCGCTGGCTGTCACCAAAACCTACGAACCCCGCCGCAACCTCATCTCCGCCGTCTCTAATCATGTAAACCCATGCGCCCGCAAAGCGGGAAATCATGTTAATCCTGTCTTGATCTCTGCCTACGACTACGCCAACGACGCCGCCGGACGGCGCGTCTCGCGCAACGCCGACAGCTTCGGTTACAACGCGCGTTCTGAAGTCATCAGTGCGGTCATCGGCACGAACGACTACGGTTACGCGTACGATGCCATCGGCAACAGAATAGCAACCACAGAGAACACAAAGACCACAGAGCACCTCGCCAACGAACTGAACCAGTACACCCAAATCTCTGTGCCCTCTGTGTCCTCTGTGGTTAATCCAACCTACGACGCCGACGGCAACATGACGCGCCTCGGGGACTGGCACCATACGTGGGATGCGGAGAACAGGCTCGTCCGTTCCCAACCGTACGGCTTCGCCACCAACGGCGCGATCAGGCTGGAGTACGTCTACAACCACAAGAATTTGCGCGTCGCCAAAATCAAGAAACGGCTTTCAGGCAGGGGTGCGAGTTACCCATTTGACCCGTCGCAGCCGGGGACATGGGATGTCATGGAAACCCGCACGTTCATCTACGACGGCTGGAACCAGACCGCCGAGGTAGTTGTTGACGCGCAGTCCGGAACCACGAACGTGACCCGCTACCTCTGGGGGCCGGACGTGTCCGGCACATTGCAAGGCGCGGGCGGCGTCGGCGGATTGCTGGCGGTCATCCGCTCCGACGGCACGTTTTTCCCCTGCTACGATGCGAACGGAAACGTTACCGCTTATGTTGACGTTTACGGCAACATCCGCGCACATTACGAATACTCGCCCTTCGGCGAGATAGCCGCCCAGTCTGGTGACCTCGCGGACACCTTCACACACCGTTTCAGCACCAAGCCGTTCGATGCCGAAACCAGCCTCGTGATGTACCAACTTCCGGCCATACGCGCCCGGTCTCGGGCGATGGATGAGACGGGATCCTATCCACGAAAATGGGGGATTAAACTTATATTGGTTTGTGCAGAACGATCCTTTGCGCAAAACAGATAAATTGGGGTTAAAAACCTATAACGTGCCGGACTGCACATATGAGGTGCTCGCCGGACACGGTTTTTCTGATAAGACAATAAAAAAATATGGCGGCTTGATTCCGCCGGAAGTCAGGGAAAAAAGTCAAGTCCCTGCAGATATACGCCTGGGGAAGAATGCGGCAGCAACGGTTGTTGCCTGTAATGACCTCTGGTATGTATTGATCCGAGATGAGGATGGATGGGTGCTTACTGATGGCGGTATCGCCGACTATGATCGCTCAATGGAAGAAATGAAATTATTGTATACTGCAGATAGGATACAAATGGCCTATGACCGGGCCGTAGGTGCGGCTCGAGCCGCTATTGCAGAGGATAAATGCGCATGTAGGTCAGGGATTAGGGTCAAGGTAACTTGTTTCTTTACATGCCTACAATCTGTTACCTCTCACGTTTGATCGCCATGCTACACGTAAGAGACCCCGACCTCTTTTGCGACATGTGTTTCATGGTTAGGAATTGAGTAACTTTTTCATCCGAAACGCATGACCTTCGCACACCCCTGTCACTATCGATTACACGAGCCAGTCGATTTCGATACCGATATGACGATGTGTTGTGCTATGCTTGTGCGCATACGGATATGACCCAGAAATCAAGTGAGAGCAACTATGCCTGTTTACGACTATGAGGCAACAAGCCCCAAGCAACAATGTCCCCGGTGCGCCAATGGCTTTGAGTATGTTCAGTCGATCCACGATCCGCGCCTGACCGCGTGCCCGGATTGCGGAGCGCCTGTGCGGCGCGTCATCACCGCGCCGGCTATCGGACGCTCCAAATCTAAACTCGATGACCGCGCGAAAGCCGCCGGCTTCACGAAACTGAAACGGCTGGGCAAGGGCGAGTACGAAAAAATGTATTGAGCCGAGGAGCGCCTGTGCAACGACTCATGCTCGAACGCCGTAGCAAAATCCTGCGGGCCATCCGTGATTTTTTCGATGCCCGTGGATTTATCGAAGTTGAAACGCCTGTCCGCATTCCCGCCCCGGCGCAGGAGACCCATATTGACGTGCCGCCCTCCGGTCGCGCCTGGCTGCGCGCCTCGCCCGAACTCCACATGAAAAGGCTGCTCGTCGACGGCTGTGAACGAATCTACCAGATCGGCCCCTGTTTCCGCAGCGGCGAGTGCGGCCGCAGACACAACCCGGAGTTCACGATGCTGGAGTGGTACCGCACGGACGCCGACTATCTCGACATCCTCGCCGATACCGAAGCGCTGGTCTGCGCCGTCTCCACAGCTCTTTTCGGGACGACAACGCTGTCCTACGGCGGCACGGCCATCCAACTGGCCGGCCCGTGGCCGCGCCTGACGGTGCGCGACGCGTATCGCCGCTGGGCCGGATGGGATCCGGCCGCACAGTGGGACGCGGACCGTTTCGACATGGACATGGTCACACGCATCGAGCCCGCTCTGCCGCGCGCAACGCCGTGCGTGCTGATCGACTACCCGGCGCCAGCAGCTTCACTCGCGCGGCTGAAGCCGGGCGATGCCAGCGTCGCGGAACGCTGGGAGGTTTATATCGGCGGGCTTGAAATCGCGAATGCTTACAGCGAGTTGTGCGACGCCGCCGCGCAACGCGCGCGCTTCGAAGAGGCCGCGCGCGAACGCCAAGCGTTGGGCAAAGAGGCCTATCCGCTGGACGAGCCCTTTTTGAACGCGCTCGAACGCGGCATGCCGCCCTGCGGCGGCATCGCGCTCGGCATCGACCGGCTGGTCATGCTGGCCTGCGATGCCGACGACATCGCGGATGTCCGTCCGTTCTGCCAACGTCAAAGCTCTGATGACGAGCGTTACATGTGGGATTGAAGTGCCCCTGCGTGGTCGCAATAAGAGAGGTTGACTAGCGACCCGCGACGTGCGACTTGCAGCCAGCCCTGCCCCCAAAAAATCTTGGCGTTCCTGGCGTCTTGACGGTTCAAAAAAACCGAGCCATGCCCTCCCCAAAAAACCTTCGTATCCTAAATTCAAACTCCGCCTGCCCTTTTTCGGAACAGCGGGCTCATGCGCTGCGCCATCGCCATAGCAGGTACAGCCAGTTGGCTACCGCTAGAACAACGACAACCAACAACAATGCTCTGCGTTCGCGCTCAGATGTCTTTAGTGTTAGGCATCTGCCGCAGAGTAGCAGCAGGCCGTGGATGGCACCAGCGGCCGCCCCCACCGTCAGCAGCGCGCTTACAAGCGGTTGCTGACGAAATGCGCCGATCACATCACCGGTCGCGAGTGCTGCAAACGCGCGCGTGCCACCACAGGTCAGGCAGGGCAGACCGGTCCAGCGGCGAAAGAGGCAAATTTGCACCCCGGCGGCATCCAGCGCGATCACGCCCAGCGCAATCAGCAGGACGGCCCCCAGGAACGTCAGCCACCGCGGAAGATCCTCCGGAGCCGCTTGCCGAAACTCAAGCCGCATGCCGTATTCTCCTTGCACCGCCACTCCAGCGTATGCTGCCCTGAAGCCACGTCATCCACCACAAAGCGTCCGCCTTCCACCTGTGCTGCCTTCACCTTCTTGCCATTCATCCGGAGCGTCGCGCCTTCACACCACGGCAATTCGACGCGGGCGGTCGTATTGACAGGTACCTCCAGCGTAACGGAGTACTGTGTCCCCGGCTTTTGGCGCACGCCCACCCGCACGGTGCCCCGTACGGTCGGCACATAGCCCTCGATCGCCTCCAGCGAGCCGACCTGCGGGCGGATCAGTATCTTACCGAACCCGGCCTCCAAAGGCCGCACCCCCATCACGTAACGCGGAATGATATTTACGGGCACCGCGCCCCAAGCGTGGTTCCAGTCCAGATTCGGCTTGTACATGATGTCCCAGGCCTCGAGCGTGATGGTCGAACCGGCCTTCATCATATTGACCCAACTACGAGGCTCATCGCGCGTCATCAGGTGAATCGCCGTGTCATCCTGATCAGCCTCGAAGAGCGCCTCGAGCAGATACTGCGCGCCGTACACGCTGCACGCCATGCCGCGCGAAACGACGAAGCGCGCCACCCGCCCGCGTTCAGCCTCTGGAACCAAGCCGAACGCCAAGGGCAGCATGTTGGCGTGCAGCGAAGCGTGGGTAGCGCCTTCGCCATCCACGTAGCAGCCACGCTCGGCATTGAAGAAGAGCGCGTTGAACGCCTTGACGGTCCGTTCGTATTTCGCTCGGTACGCCTCGGCATCCGCCGTCTTATCCAGCGCCGCGGCCATCTCCGCCATCTGACGCAGGTTCAGACAGTAGAAGGCGTTGACCACCGCATTGACCGGCTTGAACACAAACCCGTCGCGCTCGCCGACCGGCCAGTCCGTGATGTCGCGCAGCCCGCTTTCCATCGGCGCGGAGGGGCCGCCGGTCACCAGTAGACCATCGCTTTCGCGCGCGCAGAACTCCAGCGTCTTTTTGGCTTTGAGACCGTCATACATACGCTCCAACGACTCCGTGTTGCCGGTGTACATCCAATCCGCCCACGCCATCATCACTGAGTGCTGCTTCCATTCAGTCGGCCACGTCGGATGCGCCATCAGGTACTCGTGGCTGTAGCGCGCCATCGTGAATTCGCGGTCGGTGCAGTAGTGGCAAAGCTGATTGATATAGGCATCGGCTTCATACGGAATGCGCTCACGGTCGCCGTCTATATACACGCCCGTGAAACTCGTGGCCTTGATGCTGTACTTGCAGAAATCGAACACGCGGTCGAGCACGTCATCGCTCGAAACAAAACGGGCCGCCTCCATGTCGAACGGATAGAACACCGCGATCTGGCGGATTGTGTCGGCTGTCACCGTGTACGGGCACTCCTCGATCTCGACATAGCGGAACGGCATCACCACACCGAACTCAGGCGGCAGCAAAATCGCCGCACCCTCTTTGCCGCCGCTCGTGTTGCGTTTGTCGGCGACCAACGGCACGCGGTAGACATTCGGACTGGTCAACGCCCCGTTCACCTTCGCATAGCGGATCGTCCCCCCTGGCTTGGCATCCACGCTGTCGCCCGCCAGTTTTTCGCCGAGGTGTAGCGTAAAAGGACCGCCTCGCGGCATATCGCGCGGCGGCACCAGTTCGACCCAGCCGAAGGCCGCCCGCCCGAAATCGACCAGCACGCGTCCCTGCGCGTTAGTGGTCACACGGACCGGCCTCACCCGCTCTTGCGCGAGCGGATACTGCAATGCCGAATCCCCATTCAATACTGGCGCGGTTTTAAAGGAGTAGGTGTGCGACCAAGGCCCCTCCTTGCCACGGCTGTCCCACACGCGTACCCGCCAGCACACCTCAGCGTCGGTAGGCAACGCCTTGCCCGCGTAGGTGATGTAAAGCGACTGACTCGAAGCGACCTTACCCGAGTCCCAGAGATCCGGTTGATCGGTCTTGAAAAACGTGGTTCCCGACGCCACCTGAATCTGGTACGCGCTTTGAAAATCACCGGGGCGCGCGTCTTTGAATCCCCAAGAGAACTCCGGTGTCGGATCGGTGACCGCCACCAGCCCCGGCTTGGCCAGCAGCTCGCACATCATCGCGTCCGGCGTCAACGCCATCGCGCCGACAGCCACCGACGCCGCCATTCCGCATACCCACAGCTTCATCCATCCTCGCATCGTTCAGACCTCCATTAACAATGTGACGCGCCGTACGCCATCACACGATATGACTGGGTTCTGATTTTCACACAATACCAAGGCGCGGACAAGCACAAGTTGAGGGATTGACATTACGCTGGACCATTCGCAACAGAAGTTTGTACCTGTCTCTTATACACATCT
>LSQX01238666.1_pt1 | contig 10436 bp, 6 predicted proteins | sample 654561 | NCBI WGS metagenome assembly LSQX01 (sample SAMN04489861, study PRJNA283612) | anaerobic digester metagenome | isolation source: 4 biogas reactors fed with cattle manure at either 37C or 55C with and... | place: Denmark: Kongens Lyngby | collected 2014
TTTAGTATTTTTAGTGTATTATTTGCTTGAGACATGTTATCAATCCTTTCAATGTTTTTTTAGTCAATTACATTGTACCAAAGTTTGATAAGGAATGTCTCTTTTTATTTATAAAAATAAAAGGTGAGGATTATCCATCCACACCAAATATTATAGAACCGTTTTGATTGAATCCCAATTTTTGATTATTTTTTTATTTTTAAAACTATTCTTTGCTGAGAGTTGGCATCACCAACATAATTGCCATAACCATTTAATGCCCAATTACCATATTTAGGGACTTCTAAAATATCACTTAATTGGTGTATGTTTTCGTTTTTCTCAAAGAAATCTTTTACAGTATTTCTTGATGTACCAATAGTCATTAATGATATCGGTAAAAAAGGATTATTTTCGTTATATTTTTCTAAAAATACTTTTGCACCTCTCATAAAGGTATTATATATTTTTTCTCGATTTTTATCACTAGTATATTGACTGTTTGATTCTATATTATTAAATACAGCATATCCATCTTTTGAATTAACGAAAACTGTTGATTTAGCAATGATTTCACCTAGATTGTTTCTAATTACTAAATTCTGATGATTACGAGTAATCATACTAGCTCTCATAATACCTGCACCAGCACCTTCAATATGGGCACAGCAATTACAGTATTTTCCCAATAATAAATTAGTTAATGCTTGTTTTGGGAGCCATTCAAATGAGAAATCATCATTGATAGGTTCTTTTAAATCGTTTATCGGATCATTATCGTAGATTATTTCATCATCTTCCTTATCGATTTCAAATTTTGTGAAGATGTTTCTTGGTGCTGTTTTAGACTCATTTGCAATAGTAACACCAGCTTGGAAAGCAGAATCTCTTTCAAACCAATCCCCCAAGAGTAGGGCAATATCTTCTGTTTCTTTAGTTACACCATTAAATTTATGAGTCGCTAGATAGTGAACACATTTTTCAAATGTAACTAAAAGCCTCCTTTGTAAACCTTTATTTGATGTACTGGTTTTTGCTATTTCAACGAAGCTGTTATAAACTCTACAAATATATCCTGTTTTTTCATTTTCTTTATCGCATAATTGTTTATAATTTTTCATAAAGAAGTTGGCAAATTCACTATCAAATTTATCTCTTGGTTTGAGTTCATTAAATCTTCTATGAATATTGTCACCAACAATTATGTATGGATTATTATTTGATTCTTTATCAATAGCGAATATATTATCATTAATAAATGTCATAGCTTTTTGTCTAGTAATCGGATTTTCTTCAAATACACCTAAAACTCTAGCAAGTTTAAGTAAGTCTGTCATATTATCAACTGCTGTATCAACATTATTTAACACACCACTTAACTCAATCATTCTTTTCATATTAGCATCAAAATAATTTAGAAATGCTAATGCTAGAGAATTATTAGTTTGCTCTATTTGATGGATTGGTTCACAAAGTCCCGCCTTATATTGCTCAGTTAAAAATTGAACGGTTTGAAATGGAGTTTCAAATACTTCTAATTTTGTTTCAGACGAGCTTAGTTGTTTAGGTTTTATGAATCCTAAAGAAGCTATTGCATCGTTGAATACTTTCATAAAAATACCATTTCTTAAAAATCTATAATCTTTATCTAGAATTGATAATAGAGTTAGATAGTTTAGTACAAGACTTGGCTCGTTAATGACTAATTTGTAATTTGCGAACGCTCCTTCAATATCTCTTTTGGTAACTTTTGTTATATAACCATTTCTTTCAACTAAATAATATCCCTGTAATTGATATAATCTATCATCTTTATTTTTAGTTAGCCTTTGTAGATCTGAACTTTTAATTTTAAGACCATTTTCAAATTCTAGTAAAGTCTCAGGAGCAAAAGAGTCGCTTTCTATTTGCACAACACTATTTGGGATAAATATTTTAGTCAAATGTTGGCAGTTATTAAAAGCTTGTTGTCTTATTCCCAACAATCCTTGGTTAGGTAAAGATATTTCTTTTAGATTTTTAAATCCAGAGAAACCATCAATTTCAATTGATTGTATATCGCCAAACATATAAACTGATTCAAAAGGGAAATTGCCACCTTGATAGTCTGGCATTTTGTGGTTAGTAACTCTAAAGCCTTGTGCAGAAAATAATGGCAATCTTTGGATATATAGGGTTTTAAGTTTATCACTATTTTCAAATGCTGTTTTTTCTAAATATTCAACAGCAGTATTTAGAGTTAGTTCTTCAAGATAGTTAGATCCTGCAAAAGCATATTCACCAATACTTCGTATCGGTCTAATTGCTTCATAATTAAGCTCATCTATGTGCCAAGAATAGGGTAAAATAGAGTAGTTAACATTCGTACAACCAATAGCATATTGAATAATATTTTCAGTTTGGGCATCAATTAAACAAAGATTATCATGAGTTAAATACTTTTTATTCCTTGATGAAACATCTATTTTATTGAGTGATTTCATATATGAGAAAGCACCTATGCCAATATTTTCTAAATATTCGGGAATAAATATATTTTCTATACTCTCACAATTTTTAAAAGCATTACCCTCAATAGATTTTAAAGCAGATGGTAATCTTAAATTTTTCAAATTTTTACAACCATTAAAAGCTGATTTTCCTATTTTGGTTATATGCGGTGATAAAGTTATACTCGTTAGGTTTTCACAATTAGCAAAAGTATTAGGTTGGATAGTAGATATACTTTCTGAACACACAAACGTTTCTAACTTTTTACAGCTTTCAAATGCACTTGATCCAAGTTTAGTTACTGCTTCAGCACCATCAAAACTTTTTAAAGATCTACAACCCCTGAATGTCCCCCTTGGAACTGTACCATTCAAATTTTTTGCACTAGTTAATGCAACACAGTTATCAAATGAATATTCACCATACGATTTAACACATTCAGGCACTTTTGTTAAACTAACACAACTTCTAAAACACTTTTCACCGAGACTAACTTTTGAAGCATTGACAGTAGTTAATTTAATGCACCCCTCAAACGTTCCTTTTGGTAAGTGAGTAACTTTTGGATTAAGTGTAGCAACAGTTAAATTTCTACAATTTTTAAAAGCATTTTCACTAAAGCTTGTAATATTATTTGGGACATTTTTTAGTTTTTCACACGATTCAAAAGCGCCTTTTAAAACATGGGTAATACTTTCTGGCAAATCTATATGTTCTAAGGATTCACACCCTTTAAATGTTTCTTCGGGAAGTGTATTATTAAAAAGCGTTGGGCTGTCCATTTTCTTTGTTTGCATATTATAATTAATTACTCTAGCAGAAAATTGAGATGGTAATTTAACTTTTTTAAGCTTTTTACAATTTAGAAATAATTGTTTACCAAGTTGTTCAACTGAATCAGGTATAACTATTTCTTCTAAACTTTCACAGTTAATAAAACAACCCCAATCAATTTTTTTAATCGAATTAGGTATTACAACTTTTTTTAGGTTTTTACAGTTAGCAAAAGTTCTATATGGAATTGCTTCTAAAGTGTCAGGCAATACTATTTCTTCAAGACTTTCACAACCCGAAAAAACTGAATCACCAATTTTTGATAATCCACTTGGTAAAACAATCCTTTTAAGGGACTTACAGTTAGTAAAAGCTCTTTCACCGATAGAAGTAACTGATTCGGGTATAATGACTGTTTCTAGGTTTCCACAATTGGCAAAAGCATATCCTTTTATTTCAGTTAAGGAGTTCGGAAGTTCTATTTCTTTTAGGTCCAAATTGAATCCTGCACTATTACCAATAGCAGTAATTCTATCAGGAATTATTGCCCTTTGATATGCACAATCAGTTGGATAAATTTTCGTAACTATTCCATGTTGTATTTCCATATCAAAATCCCCCTCTTTTTTTGTTGGTTATCATACCACCTTTTTTAGATTTTTTCAATCTTTTAAGTAAAAAATTACCTAAAATTGGTATAAATCTATAAAGTTGTATTAAAACGAGAAAACCAGCTTGAAATATTGTCAAAATTTGGTATTTATGTTATTATAATCAACCAAAAGGAGAAACCTCATATGACTACTGATTTTAATTTTGAACCAAAGATTTTAGATCCATTATGTATCGAAATTGGTGAATATGGCACAGCGATTCTATTAGCTAACGAAAGTGGCCAACAAGACTATGATTTAACTAAAGGTGTTATTTTTGGCGGGGAACACTATGGATTTGTTGTTATTACTAACAAAAATGGTAAAGAGCCAAGTGAGACAATTTATCCAACTCAATGTCCTCTTTATGGAATGGAGTACAAAGATAAAGAAATAAGAGTTTTTGAATTCAATAAAAAGATTTTTTGGAGATTAGATAGTAATGGGAGTCTATTACAACCGTCAATGTTCTTAAAACAATGGCGACCTGATGTTCAATTTTTAGATGAACATGGATATAGAACAGATGAGGATATTGATAAAGTTAACGAATCAGGTTATACGAAAAAAAGATAATAAATTTATTGAAAGGCATTGATATAAATTGATGTTTTATTTTCACGAAAGGGGGAACTTATGCGATTTTGGAAACTATATAGGAATAATCAAAACGAAGAAAAAGAAAATAATAATCTTCCAAATCCAGGCGAAAGTGAACATTCCGAAGAATTAGAAGAACCACAGCAATCAGATTCAGAGACTGATGAAGGGCAATCTTCAGATGAAGATCAGCAAACCGACTCACAAAATCAAAATAATGGGACTCTAGGTGAACCTGATAAAGAATTTTTATCTTCAGAGCAAAATAATCCTGAATATTTACAACAAACTTCTGATAATGAATCAGAAGATTCAGATCAAGAAGAAAAGCAAGACCATCAAACGAATGATAACCAAGAGCAAAGTCAAAACAGTTCAAATGATGAGCAAGAAAATTTTGAAGCCAAGTCAAATGGTGAAAGTATAAATCAATCAGTAAATCCATCTTCAGGAATTTCTGATAATGGATCTATCCAAGATACTGGCAATATTCCACAAGACAGTGACCAGACCTTTCAACCACAACAAAGTGATTTGAATAAAGACAACTCAAATCCGGTTAGTGGTAATGAACAGCCCCTTGAATTTAATATTAGCGAACAAGATGTTTTAGATATGCCCAACAATTTACAAAATCAAGAACCAAATCCTAACATTGATGATGGTTCTAGTCAAAACATTCCAAATGATTTTAAAGGTGAAGAACATGATAATTTTGAAGATAATTTTGATTCAAGCAAGGCTAACAACACTTCAGAAGAACCATCACAAGATTTAACAAAAGAAACGAAACAGCAAACTGACAGCTCTGATAATGGTGTACAAACCGATAACGAAGAAAACATTGATGAAAGAAAAGAAAAACTTCAAGCTATTAGCGATCGACTAAAACAATTATTATCCCAAGTCAATCAACATGAAAAAAATCAAAATAAAACAGTTGAAGAAGTTAAAAAGCAACTTGAAAAAAGCCATTTAACTGGCGAAAAAGAAACACCGATAGAATCTACTGAAAAAGATTATGATTTGTCAAATGCAAATCAAGAATTACTAAATAGATTAAATGAAATTATGCCTTTTAAAGATAGAGATAGAGGCCCTGGCTATGCAATTGATACTAACGGACATACCGATGTTCCGGATAGTGTTATAAGAACTTTAATAAATAGATTTTTAAATCAGAGATTTATAAAAAGAGATACTGACTTAAACGTTAGATCAAACTCTCTAGAAAAAACTAGTGGTTTTCACAAATGGGATGTAAAAGCAGTTGTAACACACCTTCAAACACACCAAATAACGAAAGTATTAACTGATAAATATGGTTATAAATATGACGATGGAAAAAACGAAAATATTCCTCTTTCATTCTATTTTGATTTATCAGGGAGTATGGAAAGTTATACTAACTTATTATCTACAATTGCAATTGAACTTTTAAAGAAAAATGTAAAGGTTCTTGTTGGTTTTAACGAAAGAGTTAATTATCAAATAGACAGTATTAACAAAGTGATAACAGTTGATGATTTGGCAAAAATTCTGACGCGAGCAGGAAATTATTACGAACAACAAATATATAATTCAAATGTTAAATTGAAAAAAATTAACAGAAACATAGATAACTATTTATTATCTTCTAAATCAGAAAAATGTGTTGTTTTTTCCGACTTCGATCCACTTGATGAAGTGGTGAATTTATCTAAGAGATGTAATGTTTATTGGTTTTGTTTTGAAAATAGATTTGATAGAAGTGACTTAGGTAATTTTAATGGATTTATATACCCAGTTCAAAATATCCAAGATATTGCACTCGGTTTATTAAGAGTAAGTGATTATAGATTTGAGACACTTTGTTATTTTGAGAAAGAAAATGGCAGAGGGAAAGTGATGAAATTATGAGATATATATTAATTTCAAAAGAAAATAATAAGTTTGAATACTATTGCTATTTGTGTAGAGATAATGTGGTAGTTGAGAACTTAATAGATAACAATGGTACACTTTTAGTTCCTAATGCAGTATTTTGCTCAAATGTTATAATAATGGCTTTTGATGAAAATAATTCGGTTGTTGGTTGTATAGCTCTTAACACTAAATGTGAAGCCGAACTATATGTTAATCAAATAGCTGTTAAAAATGAATACAAAAGAAAAGGTATTGGTAAAGAATTGGTAGGACAAACAATGACTTATGCAAATGGCAAAGATATTATTTGTCACGTTAGAGATTATAATATTGCTTCTCAAAGTCTATTTGAATCTTGTGGATNNATCTTTATGAGATTGGATAAAAATACAATTGAATTAGCAAGTAATTGCACAGATAATATAAAATCTTTTACTAAAAAAGAAGATGTACTGAAGTATCTTCCAATCGAGAATGAAAGATTTAAGATCTTTTTTGAAAATAATAAGATAATATTTAGTTTCTGTAATAAAACATCATACACTTATTTGGAGAAAAAATATTTTTCAAATTTAGAAATAATGAAACGATTGGGTATTATTCTAGGTGTCGAGTTAGAAAGAGAAGACATATTTTCAATAACAAGGTTTTGTTTAAATATAAAACAAGTATTGGTTAAGGGGGAAATATGAAATGACTAAATTAAGAAAATCATTTAAAATTGAAGAAATAAGCGATGCCATGAAAAAGTATGGTTATTATGCTTCAGAAGAATTACAGTATAATGCTTTTATTGGATTATTGAACTTTAGTAGTGGACAAACTAATGCGGGTCAAGATATTTTTGCTGTATGTTTAGAGGGTCCACCAGGTGCAGGTAAAACTGAATACGCAAAAACATATACTAAACTTATTAGAGAACTATGGGATGGTGAGGTTGAGTTAGTTGATTATCAATGTGATGCAACAACTGGTAAAACTGAACTATTTGAAGATATTAACATTTCAGCAGCGATTAGAGGTGATGCTGACAATGTTAATATTCCTGGTAAATTGATTGAAGCCATAAAAAAAGTTAATGATGGTAAAAAAATAGTATTGTTTATTGATGAATATGATAAAGCTAGAGAAGAAACTGATGCTTTCTTATTACAATTTTTACAATCAGGTAAAATTAATAGTACACAACATGGGGATTTAGAAATAAAACCCGAATTAAAAAGCAATCTTCAACTAATTCTTTGTAAGAATGATGTGAGAGATAGCTTATCTGGCCCATTAAGCCGAAGAATTAGAATTGTAAGACTAGATTATATGCTTCCTGAGACATTCTTTACAGTTGCTAAAAGACAGTTAATAGATGATAAACCTGCTAATAAAAAAGTTGATGATGGTATTCTTAATTTAGTTTCATTAATGTATAGTAGTGCTTATGATATGAGAGAAGTGTTTACTAGACTTCCATCTTGTTCAGAAATGTTAATTGCTATTCAAGATGCAGATAATTTAATCAAATATGCTAATGCTCCAAAACATATTGTTTATAGAATTATTATAGAAAATATGTTTAAAGAAAAAGATGATATTAAAACTTTTGAATCAAATGTTAATAAAGGTGGAAAAAGTTCAAATGGAACTCCTAGTTTAAAAGAACTATTAGATGAAATGAGAAAAACCGAAACGGAAGAAAGTAAAAAACAAAGTTTATCTGATTTAATTGCTCAAAATGTTTTTAAAGATGAAACAAAGAAAATGCACGAAGCTGTAAAAACTGCTGAAGCTAGTGCTGAGAAAAAGATTGATGAAGCAACAACATTTATAGAAGAATATGAAAAAAGATTCGCTGATCTTGAAAAAAGAAGAAAAGAAGTAATTGAAAGCGAGCTAAGAAGAATAGCACTTGGTGAGGATATATTTGTTGCTGAAAATACTATTCCAGATACTATAACAAACTTCAATGATGAAACTGCCTATGTAAAAAGAGGAAAAAATATTTTTGATACTTCAAAAGAAAATTGGATTCAAGTTGCATCTGCAACTTATCCAAAACAGTCTAGTTTTGCTTATATTGAATCATTGATGATTTCGCCTAATCAAACAGGTATAGTGGCTTACGAAAATGGTTTCGTAATCATGAGCAACAATGATTTCAAACTTATTATGGTAAGAGAAAACACAGGACAAAGTGATAAGGAAAGATTATTATTCTATTCAAACAGTTTTGTAGTCCCTGCTTTAGCTATTAAGAATATTTGCGATGAGTTGAAAAAATTAGGAAGCTATACTAAGGATCAAGAAGCTAATTTCACAATAAGTTGTTTAGCGTACAATGAAATGCCAATTTCAACCTTTGATTACGTAGAGCCAAATGTTTGTAAAATAGATTATTCTCATACTAATAAATCGGGATTTACAGAAGCGATTCAACGAGTGAGTGATGAAATCGCTTGGCATACTCAAAATTCTGGGCCACAACATATAGATCAAGCAATGGTGTTATCCAAAAAGTTAGTACACCAAAAATCGCTAGGAAAGAAAATATAGGTGATAAGTATGGATAATGTTAATCAAATTAAATATGAAACTCAAAGGATAAAAGCGTTAGAAGAAAAATGGTACAATGATGAAATAATTACAGCATTTAGAAGAACTATAAGGAAAAATGTTACATCTGAAGAAGCAACAACATTAGGTAAAAAATTATTAGAGTTAATTTCTACTAAAGGATATTCTGATCTTGATAATGATGGAAAAATTGCAGAAGTAACCCAATTAATATTTGCAGGAGCAAATTTAGAAGAAAAAGCTGAAAAAACTGGTGATACAAGTTTAATTGTTTGTGCAAAGAAGAATTATTATTTCACATTTTCATTGTTAGTAAGAGCAGGAGCTGACATTAATGCTCAAAACGATTATTTATCAACAGCAACAATGTGGAGTGCAAGAAAAGGACATAAAGAAATTTTAGAAGATTTATTAATTTTACAAGCTGACATAAATTTAAGGTGTCAAGATGGCGATACTGCATTACATTCAGCAGTTAAGCATAATCAAGTAGAAAGTGTTAAATCCTTAGTTCAAATAGGGGCAATATTAAATGCACCAAACAATCTAGGTCAAGATGTGTTGAATATAGCAAGAGAAAAAGGATATACTGAAATAATTGATATTATAGCATCATCATTAGTTACTTCAACTCAATTTGTTGAATGTACTCAAGATACAGTTCAAAAAGAACTAAAGCTAGCTAGAGAGAGATTAAATTCATTTAGATAAAAAGAAAAAATTAGTTGAGATGTTCCAAAACTAATTTTTTTATTATATAGTTTTGTGGTCTTATTAAGCTATAGGAGAAACAACCATTATTTAACTAGCCTCAATTAGTAAATCCCTTACATTTTAGAGTTTACAATAAGATTAGCTTAATAAGCTAATTTTAAAAAAAGTGGAGTTGTGATATAATAAAGAAAACTTAAGGAGGTTATGGTATGGGAATTTTTAAAAAAGAAAAACACTTTGAAGAATACACAATTGACAGGGGCACTATTTATGCAGGTGTAGTAATTAAACTTGCTAATTTGGAATTGAATATTTTTAACATGGCTGGCCAAAAAATGTCTATTGAAGAATTAGAAGCGGAAGGAATAAAAAACATAGGGGTATCTGACGATTTAATTTGTAGAAAAATACTGTTCTCAAGAAATGAAAATAATTTAGCAGAAGATTTGTTATATTATTCTCCAAACTATGCAATCGAAGGTTATAAGCCAAAAGCAGAAGTTGATAATTCATTTTTAATAACACGTGCTATTAATCTTGAGGAGCTTTTAATTTATTTTCAATTTAAAAGGGATTTAACAGAGGAAGATATTAGAATAATTTACAGTTTATTCTTAAAAAGCGATGACTTTTATCATCAACATTGCAGATTGTTTGGTGTGAATAGAAATCTCTTTGGAAAAGAAAGAATGAGTAAAGAGCCACATGATTTACCATACGGCTATTACATGGATTTGAGTTATATTAGCTCTCTTT
>LSQX01310818.1_pt1 | contig 10436 bp, 8 predicted proteins | sample 654561 | NCBI WGS metagenome assembly LSQX01 (sample SAMN04489861, study PRJNA283612) | anaerobic digester metagenome | isolation source: 4 biogas reactors fed with cattle manure at either 37C or 55C with and... | place: Denmark: Kongens Lyngby | collected 2014
GCGCCAACCTGGCGGTGAATGATCTTGCCCTCTTTCAACATCAACATGGTTGGAATGCCCTGCACGCCAAACTTGCCAGCCCATTCCTGATCCTCATCCGTGTTTACTTTGGCAATAACCAGCTTTCCGGCGAATTCTTTGGCGAATTTATCCAGCATTGGCGCTACCATCCTGCAGGGACCACACCAGGGAGCCCAAAAGTCGACGATTACAGGCAATTCGTTTTCGAGGACCGCCTTTTCAAAAGCAGCATCCGTCACGTTAATCGGTTCTTCAAACATATTACTTCCTCCAATAAGTCATTTTTCTATACGAAATAGTATACGTTTTCATTTTTAATTTACAACATCAAAGCTTAACCAAAAAGGTTAAACTTTTCTATAATCGCCGGACCTAAAATCAGCACTCCGATAATAACAGACAGAAACGCTGCGATCAGTACTGATGCTGCACCAACGTCTTTACTTATCTTAGCCAGGGGGTGTATATCCGGGCTGGCAAGGTCGACAATCACTTCCATGGCTGTGTTCAAAAATTCAGCCACCCAGACCAAGCCCATCACCAGTAAGAGCGCTACCCATTCCAATAGCTCCAATTCCAGGTAGGCACTGATTAAAAAAACCGCGACGGTAGCTGCCAGGTGTATCCATGTGTTTTTTTGAGTCTTGAACACAAAGACTAACCCCTGGAAGGATGCACCAAAGGAGCTTCTACGGCTCCTGACAAATTGCTCAGTTTCTGAAGTTGGTTTTTTGGTCATATACTCGTACCAATAATATCAAAACGGTGTAAAATAGTGTCGCTACGCGGGTGTTGCCAAGTGGTAAGGCATTAGCTTCCCAAGCTAACATTCGTGGGTTCGAATCCCATCACCCGCTCTTCCTATTTTACCCTGTTAATATAAAAGAACTGCTTTTACGCAGTTCTTTTCATAGCCTATTCGAGTTCTTTCTTATAAACCCGATGATTTTTATAATATTTAACACCCAGGTTTTCAAGATCTTTGCGCATTTGTGTGGCTGTCTCAGCCACCTGGGTTAGTTCAGAATAAATAAAACGGGGGTTAGTCCGTGTAGCTTTGAGTAGAGCTTCAAACACCAACGCATTCCCGCCCATGCCCTGGTACTCTGGCAAAATACCGATACCGTTGAAGGTCAGCCATTCTGTCTTGCGCAATTCCCGCAGTAACCTGATAGCGCCAATTAGTCCCAACCTGCCCTTGTTCTTCTGCATGGCGGCAGAGGCATCAGGAAAAGGCAATACAAACCCAACAACATCATCATCCTCGTTAAGGATAATCTGCAGCATCTCTGGTATGACCACCTGGATGGCGTTGTCCACTGCGAAATCCAGTTCACGGTCGCTGAGAGGATAGTATTCCCAGTTATTAACAAAAGCACGGTTGTAAGTGTCTTTAATTTTGTATTTCCACTCCATAATGTGCTTCTTGCTGTGAAAGTTCATTATCCTAAGCTTGCCTTGTTTTTTTACGATTTCAACCGCTTTTAACACTTTCTCCGGCAAGACAAACTCCGGTGGTGCTAAAAAACTTGAAACAAAATCAACTTCCTTCTCAAATCCATAATTTTCAACCAGGCGCTGATAGTAAGGATAGTTGTAGTTCATCATGTTCATCATTTGGCGATGCTCAAAACCTTCCACCTGGACACCGTAGCCATCAAGCGGACCATAACCTTTCGGACCGACAATCCGGTTCATACCCCTTGCCCGCGACCACTCGCTTACCTTATCAAAAAGCGCATTAGCGACCTCCTGGTCGTCGATGCAATCGAACAGGTAAAACTCGCTGTCCCTGGTGTTGTGAAACTCATTGAAGGGTTTGTTTTCCAACGCCGCGATCCGACCGACCAGCTTGCCATCCCGTTTCGCCAGGAAAAAGTCAGAATCAGAATGGTCATAGAATGGGTGTTTCTTCTTGTTCATCATCGTAAAAATGTCTGATCTAAAAGGCGGCACAAATTGCGGGCAGCCGTCGTAAAGATCATATTGGAAATCGACAAAATCCCTACGCAGTGATCTGCTGTCTACATCTAATATTTCTAACATTAATCCTCCAGCGGAAATAAATTAACGAGATAATAGTGATGTTATAACCCAAAAACGTTATTCCGGTTGCAAATATGTGAAAGCTCAACTCCATAAACACCGAAACTGGTTGAGCAGGCAGGATCAAGCCACTTTAAATGGTTGGGTGATTGTAATGCATTGAGAGATAGGCTATAATTTCTCCGTTAAGCTAAAGCAATGAAAGAGGTTCTTCAATGATCGAAGTCAATGAATTAAGGAAAGGCGTTACCTTCACACAGGACGGCAGCCTTTTTAAAGTGTTGGAATATTCCCACAACAAACCCGGTCGGGGCAGTGCGACCATCCGAATTAAAGCGCGTGATTTGCGCAAAGGCACCACCCTGGAGATGACCTTTACCTCCAGTGACCGCGTTCAGGACATTCGCCTGGATTTTCACAATGTGCAATATCTTTATCGCGATGATAATTTTTTCTACTTTATGGACATGGATACCTTCGAACAACCGGCAGTGCCTGCTTCGCTTGTGATGGAATATGATGGCTATCTCAAAGAAAATCTGGAAGTTAAACTGACTTATTACGGCAATGAGCCATTGGACATCGAGCTTCCGACCACGGTCGATCTGGAAGTAACCGAAGCCGAACCGGCAGCACGCGGCAACACTGCAACGGGGCTCACTAAACACGTGATCACCGACACTGGTCTTAAGGTTCAGGTCCCTGCTTTTGTTGACACAGGCGATGTCATTCGCGTTGACACACGTACTGGCGGCTATGTTACCAGGGTTTAGGTTGTTTTGAGAATCCCAGACGGTCGCGAGTGCAAATTTTTTTACGGGGACTACTATCGTGGGCGAAATTTCGAAGAGTGTCGGGCTTTGAGCAGCTCTGAAGACAAGAGAATCTGGAATTCCAGCTTGTGTTCAACCTGCCCATTGCCCGATTTTCTTCGCAATAATTCCTGCCCCAACCTGGTTTACTCCGTTTACATCGGCAAGTTCCTGTTCCAAAAAAGGATGAAGGTCAAAGCCTGGTGCTCCAAAGTGCACGACTCAGTCAAAAACCCGAATATCGGCTGTGGTCATTGCCACGAAGTCAATCACCTGGTGTAGATATCAGAAATTTATCAGAAACATTTTTTCTCATTGTTCAACATAATGTTCCCAGTAGGCTTGTTGTATAATTTAATCACGGCGTGATACACGCCGCTTACGGAGGCTGTATTGAAATCTCGCAACCAATCGTTCTTTATCTCGGCACTATTGCTATTTTCTATCGTAGCATTGGTCTTCTATGGATTCCAGGAACAAGCATTTGGGTCGCAACCGATTCCGATTAACCAGCTGGCTGCAGAAATTGAAGCTGACCTGGTTGGAAAAATTGAGGTCGAAGGTGACGATGTCCACATCACTTATCGGGATGTTACCAATCGTTCTGCTGCAACCACTGCCAAAGACAGCAACAGCGGACTGATTGAACAACTGGTTCAGTTGGGCGTCTCACCAGAGAAACTGCGCGACCCGAATCTGAAAATCGAGGTGTTATTGCCCGGCTTTTGGGCAAACGCGTTTGCCCTTCTGATAAACTTCTTGCCATTCATTCTGATGGCTTTCATCTTCTTCTTTTTCATTCGCCAGGCTCAAGGCTCTAATAACGCGGCAATGTCTTTTGGCAAATCCCGCGCCAAGATGTTAACCGGTGAACACCCTACGGTGACCTTTGACGATGTTGCCGGAGTTGATGAAGCCAAGGAAGAGCTGCAGGAAGTGGTCGAATTCCTCAAAGAACCGCAAAAATTCATTTCCCTCGGAGCGCGGATTCCTAAAGGTGTTTTGCTGGTCGGATCGCCCGGTACTGGCAAAACCCTGATGGCAAAAGCGGTATCAGGAGAAGCCGGTGTGCCGTTCTTCTCGATCTCCGGTTCCGAATTTGTGGAAATGTTTGTTGGCGTGGGTGCCAGCCGGGTTCGTGATCTGTTTGATGAAGCCAAAAAGCACTCACCCTGTATCGTCTTTGTGGATGAAATTGATGCCGTTGGTCGCCATCGTGGAGCCGGTTTGGGCGGAAGCCATGACGAACGCGAACAGACGCTCAATCAACTTTTGGTTGAGATGGACGGCTTTGGCACAGACACGAATGTAATTGTGATCGCTGCCACAAACCGACCGGATATCCTCGACCCAGCCTTGCTGCGCCCCGGTCGTTTTGACCGTCGCGTCATGCTCGACAAACCCGACATGAACGGGCGTGAGGCTATCCTGAAGGTGCATGCCAAAGGCAAGCCGGTCGATTCAAGTGTCGACCTAGGAGAAATTGCCCGCTCAACGCCTGGCTTTGTTGGCGCAGATCTTGAGAACCTGGTCAACGAAGCGGCAATCCTGGCTGCCAGGCGCAATAAGAAGATCATCACCCGCTCTGAATTCGAGGAATCGATCGAGCGTGTGATTGCCGGTCCTGAACGTAAGAGCCATCTGATGAACCCGCGCGAAAAGAAAATCGTTGCCTATCACGAAGTCGGTCATGCGATCGTAACCACTGTTTTGCCCGAGGCAAACCCGGTACAAAAAGCTTCGATTATTTCCCGCGGTATGGCTGGTGGATTCACTCTTTCTTTGCCGCTTGAAGACCAGTATCTCGAATCTCGCAAAATGCTGATGGCGCAGCTGGCAACCATGCTTGGTGGTCGTGCTGCCGAAGAAATCATGTTCAGTGACATCTCCTCAGGGGCATCAAACGACCTCGAACGGGTGACAAAATTAGCGCGACGTATGGTTACCCGACTGGGCATGAGTGAGAAGCTTGGTCCAATGGTTTTCGGGCAAAAAGAAGAGCTGGTATTTCTCGGCCGTGAAATCTCAGAACAACGTGATTATTCTGAATTGGTCGCCCAAAGCATTGATGAGGAAGTCCACAGTATTGTCGAAGAGGCTTACGACACTGCCAAGGATATTCTGATCAAATACAAAGATAAACTGGTTGAAATTGCTGAAAATTTATTGGAAGTGGAAACACTTTCGAAAGAAGAATTTGAAATCCTTTTCCCGGCAACCATCGAGAAGAACCAGGGTATTCCATTTTTCATGCACGAATAACCGGATCACCATATTTCTGAGAAACAAGATCCAGCATATTATCCAAAATTGCTGGATCTTTTGCATCCAGCCAGTGAATCTCTGCGTCGCTGGGTTTGAACCAGTTCGCCTGGCGGCGTACGTACTTACGGGTGTTTCGTTTGATCAGAATTTTGGCTTCTTCCAAGCTAATCCTGCCATCAAAACAGGCGATCACCTCACTGTAACCAATCACCCCCATCGTCAAAAGGTCTTGTTTGTAGCCCTGATCGACCAGATTGCGCACTTCTGAGATGAACCCCTCGTCAAACATCCGGTCAATCCTGTCATCGATTCTTTGATATAACATCTCCCGCTGCCAATGCAGACCGATAGTGAGGATATTAAAAGGAGGGTCTGCCTTTGTGCGCACTTCAGAGAAACGAACACCACTCATAAAGATCACTTCAAGCGCTCTGACCGTGCGGCGGTGATTGCGATAATCGATCAGCTTTGCCGCCTCAGGATCCAGCTTTGCGAGAACTTCATGGAGTTTTTCGAACCCGATCGACTCGCCAATTCGTTCAATCGTGTTCCTCATACAGTTGTCCGCTTCCAATTCCGGAATTTGCCAGTTTTGCCTGATCGCGCGAATGTACTGACCGGTACCACCGGTCAGTACAGGTATTTTCCCTTCAGAATTAAGCTGAAATATCAGCTTTTCGGCTTCAGTTTTCCATTCCCCGATGCTCCAGTGTTGGGAAAGCTCAGCCACATCGATGAGATGGTGGCGCACCTGGGCTAATTCTGCCGGCGTAGGTTTAGCTGTGCCGATTGAAAGTTGGCGGTAGAGATAACGAGAGTCGGCAGAAACAACCTCAGAGCCCAGCGCCTGGGCAAGCTCAATTGCCGCCCCGGTCTTCCCTGAAGCGGTCGGTCCGACAAGCATGATCAGCCGGGGTTTTACTTCACTCATCCAGGTAGTCCAGGAACAGGTTTTCGTAGTGGATGATTTCAGGTTGTTCTGACCCTTGCTTTTCGATCACCAGTAAGTCAATCTGCCAGTTTGTGACTGCTTCGGGCAAGCTGTCGAGATAAATTTGCATGGCGGCTTGAATGGCGAGGTATTTTTTACGGGTAATAGAACATTCAGCAATGCCATAAGCGTGTGAACGGCGCGTCTTGACCTCCACAGCGACAAGCTGACCAGTAAATTGCATGATCAGGTCTATTTCACCGTAGCGGGTATGGTAATTTTGATGAAGCAGCTCGTATCCTTTTGCCTGCAAATACTCCAGCGCTTGGGTCTCGCCCCAGGTGCCAAGTTTCTTGCGATAGCGGGTATCACTAACCATAATTGAAGTATAACCCCGTTGATCTTATCAAAAAGCTTTATTAAAGAGTATTCAACACAAGATTTAAGATAGAATAAGCCAACTATCATAATAATCTGGAACATTTTCCAACAAAAGGAAACAATGGCTGTAGCAGAAATTGTAACGATCGGTACCGAATTACTCTTAGGTGAAATTCAGGACACAAACTCCCGCTATATTGCGCGGGCGCTGCGTGATATTGGGGTTGATTTATACCGACTCACAACGGTAGGAGACAATATCAAGCGCATCACCGCAACGCTGCAGGAAGCTTTAATGCGCGCCGATGTGGTTATCACCACGGGCGGGCTTGGTCCGACGGTAGATGACCCAACCCGGCAGGCAGTCGCCGATACGTTCAACGTCGAGCTGGTATTCAAACAAGAATTGTGGGATCAAATTTTAGAGCGCTTCAAATATTATCAGCGCACACCCTCAGAGAATAACAAGCGCCAGGCTTATATTCCCTCAATCTCGATTCCAATTCGCAACGAAGTGGGCACAGCGCCAGCCTTTGCAGTTGAATTGGGTGTAAAAACAGTCATTGCCCTGCCAGGTGTTCCGCGTGAGATGGAACATATTATGCAAACTATCGTGGTTGATTATTTGAAAAAACGCTATGATTTGCAGGACGAAATCATTCTGCCGTGGGTTATTCATACGATCTCTATGGGCGAATCCAGCATCGACGAAATTATCGGCGACATGGGTAAACTCAGCAACCCTTCGGTTGGCTTGCTGGCACATCCCGGTCAGACAGATGTGCGCGTTACCGCCAAGGCTACTTCCAGCGAAGAAGCACAAGAGATGATGGAACCGGTAATCATAGAAATTCGGGAGAAACTGAAGGATTACATTTTTGGTGAAAACGAAGACACAATCCAGTCAGTGGTTGCACACGAATTGATCGAAGATGCCCAAACAATTTGTATTTTCGAGGTTGGAACCGGGGGCGTTATTAAAGAGGCATTGTCAGAACATATGACCCCTGAGCAACTTTCGGGGCAGGTGCTTGATGTTGATATCACTCACGATACCTTTAAAACCTTGATGCATGAGTATCGCGAGAAGAAAAAGGCAGACATGGTACTCGGTGCTATGCTGACACCTAAAGGTGAACAACAAGAACTATACGTTGCCCTGCTGGACAACGAAAAACTAAATGAATACCAGCGTATCTACGGCGGACCTCCGGGAGATGCCATTCGCTGGTCGCTCAATGTTGGGCTTGACCAAATACGTACCAGGCTGAAAGAGTTGAAAGGATCATAATGAAACCAACTGACACACTTTTTAAGAATGCCATTGTTTTAACGATGGATCCAGATTACACGATCTATGAACCTGGAGCAGTCGCTGTTATTGAAGACAAGATCGTAGAAGTTGGACCGGAAGCAGAACTGCTGCAGAAATACCAGCCGTCTGAAGTGGTCGATTGCGGCGGCAAGGTGCTGATGCCCGGTTTTGTTAACACCCACACGCATGTACCGATGACCTTATTGCGCGGTCTGGCAGACGACCTTCGGCTGGATGTCTGGCTCATGGGCTACACAATGCCGGTTGAGAGAGAGTTTGTCTCCCCCGAATTTGTTTACCTTGGCACAAAGATAGCTTGTGCTGAACTGATCCGCACGGGCGTGACAACTTTTAACGATATGTATTATTTTGAAGACTCAGTTGCCGAAGCGGCAGCTGAAGCTGGCATGCGCGCCGTGGTCGGAGAGACAGTCATGAAATTCCCCACACCGGATGCGAGCTCCTTTGAAGAAGCGCTGGATCTCTGCCGAGCTTTGATAGACAAGTGGAAGGATCACCCTCTGATCGTTCCGGCAATCGCTCCGCATGCTGTTTACACCTGTACTCCCGATGTTCTCACAGCCTGCGTGAAACTGGCGCAAGAAACCGATTCGATCGTCCATTTTCATGTTTCAGAAACTGCTGATGAAGTACAAAATATGCGCAATGAACACGGAATTCCGGTGGTTCCCTACATCCGGCGCTATGGCATGCTTGATACCAAGCTGGTTGCTGCTCATTGTGTGCACATCGATCAGGGTGAGATCCGTTCCTTGATGCATGCTGGTGCCGGCATCGCCCATAACCCTTCTTCCAATCTCAAATTAGCTTCCGGTTTTGCACCGGTAGCCAAAATGATGGAGATGGGCACCAACGTTGGCATCGGAACTGACGGTACCGGTTCAAATAACGACCTTGATTATATTGAGGAGATACGGCTTGCCAGCATGATCGCAAAGCCAACTGCAGAAGATCCTACTGCCCTGCCGGCTAAGCAAGTGCTTGGAATGGCAACCATCATCGGCGCCAAATCAATTCACCTCAGCCACCTGATTGGCAGTCTCGAGCCGGGAAAACGGGCTGACATGATCATGATTGATCTGAGTCCGATCCATAATCAACCTCGCTTCAACCGCGACCCTGAAAGTGTCTATTCCCAAATCGTCTATGCCTCTAAGTCAACAGATGTGACCGATGTGATGGTCAACGGAAAATGGCTGATGCAGGATAGGCAACTGCTTACTCTCAATGAAGAAGACCTGATCGCGCAAGCGAAGGTTGTTGCCAACGAAATCGATCAGTTCTTGCGAGGACGGGAAAAGTCGGTCTATTCCAAGCTAATCGCCATAGGCGGAGCAGCTGAAGAGGAAAGTTTTGAGATCCAGGCGAAGGTGCCGATTGAAGACAGAAGCGCGATTATCGACGCCCTCAACGCGCAGGGCATCAAGGTCCTGCGCAAGCGCCATTATCATGAATATGACACCTATTTTGCGTTTGAGGATGGAACGCAAGGTCGTTTGCGCTATCGCGAAGACGAGTTTCTGAACGCGAAGGGTGAGATCCAGAGTGTCCGCTCCCGGCTGACCCTGCTTGGTGAAAGTGAAAAAGAGGCGAGTGTTGGTGACGTTTTGCTCTCCCGCACCCGTTACTTTGCTCCTGCCAATCACAGCTTGCGCTTTTATACCGAATACTTCAAACCGAGCAGTGCTGTCGCGGTTGAGAAAGATCGCCTGCGTTACCTGATCGAATTCGAAGGGACCGAATTTTTTGTCAACCTTGATACGCTGATCAAGCCGCAACTTGGCAAATTCCTGGAAATAAAAAGTCGTACCTGGAGCCGCGAAGATGCTGAGCAAAAATCCGCTCTGATTCATGACCTATTCAGAAAATTGGGCGTTGATGATTCAGGGTTGGTAACAGAAGATTATCTCGAAATGATCGAAACATATTGACCCTAAAACAAGGTGATTATGCACGAATCAAAAAGGAAACTGAAGGTTTTATTCGCAAGCGCTGAAGCTGCGCCATTTGCCAAAATGGGCGGTCTGGGTGATGTTTCTGGCGCGTTGCCGGCATCATTGCTGCGGAATTACAAAGACGAACTTGATATCCGCACGATCCTGCCATTTCACGAGGTGATCAAGAAGTTGGACCCACCAATGAAGAAGATCGGAGATTACGCTTTCTCGGCAAGTGATCAGGAAATCGAATGCCAACTTTTCGTTTCGGACATCAACAGCGTGCCAGTTTACCTGGTTGATAATGATTACATCAACCACAACTCTCCGGTTTATCACGGTGATTGGTACCTGGATGGACTGAAGTATGCCACTTTTTCGCTGGCGCTGCTTGAAGCGATGCGCTACCTGGATTGGAAAATCGATATCCTGCACGCGAACGACTGGCACACCGCTTTGGCACCCTATGCCCTGAAAACTACCTATCAGAATGACCTTTTCTACCAGGGAATTAAGACGATTCTGTCCATTCACAATCTGCCCTACAACGGTTGGGGCTCGCAGGATGCCATGGCTCGGCTCGGATTCGTACCCAGTCATGACCAAGATTTGCCAGACTGGGCTCGGTTTACCCCGCTTCCGGTTGGAGTTGCCTCCGCAGATAAGGTCATCGCGGTTTCGCCCGGGTATGCCCGAGAAATATTAAG
>LSQX01328875.1_pt1 | contig 10436 bp, 8 predicted proteins | sample 654561 | NCBI WGS metagenome assembly LSQX01 (sample SAMN04489861, study PRJNA283612) | anaerobic digester metagenome | isolation source: 4 biogas reactors fed with cattle manure at either 37C or 55C with and... | place: Denmark: Kongens Lyngby | collected 2014
GATATGCCAGTCTTAAGAGAAATCTTAGCTGATTTAGAGAAATAGAGTATATAAAAAGTTAGGCATTGCCTAACTTTTGTTTTGTTACTAGCTGTTTTCTTTGTTGATACCCATCGACAATCAATTGGTCTTCCTCGCTCGTTATCACAAGAGCAGGGAGATCAATTTTCTTTATCGGCACAAAGGTATAGAATCCATCGGCCACCAGGACTTCCTTCTCCATCTTGATGTTGGCCTTGTGGACCTGGCAATAGACTTCGATAGAAGTTGTGCCAACACCTGACACCATCGCCGAAGTCACATACGTGTCATTCTCTTTTAAAGGCACAAAGAAGTTCATGAAGTTGACCCCCACAGTCACAACTTGCGAATCAACAAAGCCCATGGCACAGAATCCACCTACGGAATCCATTTCAGCTAATAGAATTCCACCATATAGGGTCTTCTTATCATTTAGATCCTGAGCTAGAACCATATTGAAGCGTTCGAGTTTAGTCATTTATATCCTCCGTCTGTATTTCAACAGTATTTATCTTATCAAAAGTGTTCGATATTTTCTGGCTCGTAACATGGATGTCCTTCACGTCCTTGCCTAGAAGCTCGAAATGCCTGCTTAATTCGTTCCACCGCTTCTGATAGCGATCAAACTCAATCTGTAACGCTTTTAAATGGCGATGGATTTCCTGAGTATACTTATTACGCTCAAGGTTTCTCAGGATTGTTTGAATAGTCGTCAGAGTCGCCATCAAGGTCGTGGGTGAAACGAGCCAAACCCTTTTCGCATTCGCATACGATACGAGTTCGCTCTGGTACGCATGGATATAGGAGTACACAGCTTCTGCCGGAATAAACAGGAGGGCTTGGTCACTAGTTTCGTCTTGGATGATGTACTTTCTGGAGATATCATCAATATGTTTCTTGACGTCAGTGACGAAGGTCTTGGCCGCTAGTTGCCTACTGTTCTCATCGCGCTCTAAGTCGGATAAACGCCGGTAGTTATCGAGTGGGAACTTTGAATCAATCGCGATCGTTCCCAAGGGATCAGGTGCGAATACCACGGCATCGCTACGGAGGCCATTGGAGAAGGAATACTGGAGTTGATAGGTTTTCTCGTTGGGCTCCCCAAAGATACTATTAAGGATGTTATTCAATTGAATCTCACCAAATAAACCACGTGATTGCTTATTGGATAGGACGGACTGAAGTGAGTTGATATCAACGGATAAGTCATCGATCTTTGATTGAGCCTCATTGATCTTCACTAAGCGCTCAAGCACCTGATTGAACGTCGCATTGCTCTTCTTGAAGCCTTCTTCCAGATTCAACATGACCTTGTTATCGATCATGTTCAGCTTACTCGCTAACTGTTCGCTAAGTTCCACGAAGTTCTTGTGGTTCAGCTCATTGACCAAGGTAAGGAGGTCATTCGCGTTTCTAGTTAACTGTTCTCTTTGAGTCTGTAAGTGAGTGGTTAATTGATTCAATTGATTGATGGTCTGATCCAGAGAACTGTCCAGACGGCTGTCCATTCGGTCAATGAGTTCATTGTGTTGCTTGTTCGCAAGTTGAATGGCTTCCACCTGTTGAGACTTCATGGCTAGCCTGAAATCTCGTGACGCTGTGTTTTTCCTTAATAAGACGATCACAATCACCAGAAGGAGAATGCTTAATGCGAGTAGTGAGATTATTAGCAGTTCAAACGAGTTCATAGTTTCACCCCAATGGTCCTATTATACGTAGGGACCAATGTTTTTTCAAACATAAAATCGTTTTAATTGTTCTATTCAAGTAGTAATGCTACTATATCGATAGTCAAGAAGACGATATTCATTGGTATTAACATTAACTAACCTTCCTACTGTTAACGAATATTAGTTCTGAGACACCATAAGCATGAGTCACCCATCGTCTCATGTTTTTTGTTGTATAATATTGAAAGAGAAGAAAGGTCGATAACTATGATTGAAGTTGGATTAAGTTTTGCTGGAGGGGGACTCAAGTCGTTCGCTCACGTGGCACTCACTCAGGATCTTGAACGCCACCAGGTGCCAATCAAGGCGGTCGCCGGTACCTCCATGGGTTCCGTCCTCGCATCACTCTACGCGGTAGGGTTTCGTGGTCTCGATTTTGAGATGAAACTGTTAGAGATTGAGAGATTGTTCAAAAAAGAAAAGATTCTATTGAAGCCAACATTGAGGGTTCTCCCTTTCGTTAAGAATCGCTCCGATGGACTCATTGAACAAGGTAACTTTGAGGGCTTTGTGAAGAATGTCTTCGATGAGCTTGGTATCACCATGTTATCAGAGGTCGAGATGCCCCTATGTATTGTTACGACCGAACTCAATTCGGGCGATATCATTCTCTTCAGTAACAAGAAGGAGTACTTCACTAACGTTGGTGAGAATTGTCGTTTCTATGAAGGGGACATTGAATTATCGAAAGCAGTGGCCGCTTCCTGTGCCTTCCCACTTGTGTTTCAGTCGGTCGAGCTAGAGGATTTGAGGCTGATCGATGGTGGAGTGCGTCTTAACTCACCAGGTGAAGTCTTTAACAGGAACAAGATTAAGAAGGTGGTCTCGGTAACGACCATGTACGCCGATGATGAGGTGAAAGAGTATTCGATGTTGGATGTGGCTTTCCGGTCCGTCTATATCATGATGTTTCACTTGGAGAAACTCTCTTTGAAGGATACGGATATTCATGTCAATTTTCCTGTAGAGTCCAAACTGATGTTTGAAGTCGGTAAGGGTCCTGAGGTCATCAATCAGGCGAAGGAATATCTGAATGAACATCCGATTGACTATTCGGTACTTGAAGAAAAGAATCTAAGGAATTTATGGGGCTTGTTCAAATAAGAGTAAGCTCTTTTTATTTTAACTTGAAATTTATAACTGTTTAGGTTACTATAAGATTGTGATAATCATTATCACTATCAAGCGAGGTAACCCTATGAGTAAAGACCTAAAACGAAGTATTGTCCTATTTGTTATTTCACTCATCATGGTCGTTGTGATGATGGTATTTAACATTGACAATAAACTAATGTGGCTACTTGCCTATGCTATTGGAGCATACGAAAAAGCGATGGAAGGTATTCGTTTAACACTTAGAGATAAGTCGTTGAATGTCGAATTCTTAATGATCCTCGCGGCGATTGGTGCTGCCTGGATTGGCTATTACTCAGAGGGTGTCATCCTGATTCTTATTTTCTCACTCAGTGGTATACTTGAGGAATACTCAATGAATAAGGCGCAGACCACGCTGACTTCACTGTTAACACTCGCTCCCGAGACCGCGATTCTCTTGAATGGGAACCAACAGAAAGTGGTTGATGCGAAATCATTGAAGGTGGGCGATCTTATCAGAGTACCAGTTGGTCAACAAGTGGCCGCCGATGGTATGGTCGTGTTTGGTTCCACACATATTAATCAAGCGACTATCACTGGAGAATTTGAACCCGTGTTCAAGAAGGTGGGCGATGAGATATTCGCAGGCACGATGAATGTCGAAGGCGTTATTCATGTCGAGGTGAAAAAGGATTCCCAAGATTTCTTGGTTTCTAAAATGATTTCCTTTGTCGAAGAGGCCAAGAACAATAAGACTTTGAGGCAATCGGCTATTGAGAAATTCGAGGCTTACTATGTCTATGTCGTGCTAGTGATTGCTGCTATGATTATGATTTTCTTATCCGTCTATCGTGGCATTGTCTTTCTCGTGGTCGCTTCACCCTGTGCTTTGGTGGCCTCTATAGCTCCTGGAATGTTATCGGCGATGTCGTGGGGTGGTCAGCACGGGGTCTTGATTAAAGGTTCGAAGGCTTTGGAATTGGTGGCTAAGAGCGAGGTCATGGTATTTGATAAAACGGGAACCATCACAAAGGGAATGCCGGTGGTACACCATTTTGTAATGAGTGATGCTATTGATCAACAACAGCTTATTAATAGGGTCTATGCCATGGAGAGCCAATCAACCCATCCTCTGGCGGAAGTCATTGTCGAGTACTTGAAGCCAAGGGTCAGTGATTTCATTGAGGTTGAGATTAGTGAGATTGCGGGTAAAGGTGTTACTTATGAAGATTGGAAAATTGGTAACTTTGCCTTTGATAAAGCTTTGGTCAAGATCGAAGAAAATAAGGGTAGTTCGATGGTTAAAGTCATTTATCAAAACGAACTGTTAGCCTACTTTTACTTACAGGATACAATCAGGGAGGATGCGAGTAGCACCCTTCGTAAGCTTAAGGATATGAATATTCGTACCATCCTATTAACGGGTGATCATGCGCAAAGTGTCCAATCACTCAGCACAGAGCTCTCTTTTGATGAAGTCTATACGGACTTGTTACCACAGGATAAGGCTGCCATCATAGAGAAATTGAAGAAAGAGTACCGTTGTGTCACGATGATTGGGGATGGCATTAATGATGCGCCTTCACTTGCCAGCGCAGATGTCGGAATTGCTATGGGTCAGGCGAGCGATATCGCTTTGGAGACGTCTGATATCGTCTTTATGAATAACAAGCTATCTAATGCGGTGTCACTGCTTCAGGTTGCCAGACAGGCTCAAAACATTATCAAGCAGAACATTATCTTCTCGATGAGTGTGTTGTTTATCCTCGTAGTTTTCAACTTCGCCCAGTCTATCACCTTACCATTAGGGGTCGTTTTCCATGAAGGCTCTACCATTCTTGTCATTCTTAATGGTCTTCGTTTGCTATGGTTCAGGGATAAAGCTTAAATATCTAATAAAGAGTTGGAATCAATTCAAAGGTATGTTCAATCAATTATTGTCGTTACAGAATACTGTCAGCGTGTATCTGATGGCGTATTTAGTGACATTCAATAGACAGTCTCTTGTTTTAGAATTTTGAATTAAGTTTTACCTTGACACGTCTTTCGTTAATCTGTTATATTAAACCTGTATTTGTTTAACCAAGAATTTAATCCCTGAAATAAGGTTAGGGAGTCTCTACCGAATCACCGTAAATGATTCGACAAGGATGGTTGAAAACTTTTGATGTTAAAAGTCAAAGTCGGTTTTCTTCCCGACTTTTTTTGTTTTTCTTGATTTAACAATACTAGAAAAAATAAGGAGAAAGAGATGGAAAAATTTTTCAAGCTCAAGGAGAACGGTACAAACGTATCGACTGAAGTCCTAGCCGGACTTACCACATTCTTTACGATGGCATACATTTTGTTTGTCAATCCAGACATGTTACAAGCAGCAGGAATTCCCTACTATGCGGTATTCTTAGCAACAATTCTTGCCTCAGCAATCGGAACACTAGTCATGGGGTTATTCGCTAACGTTCCTTACGCCTTGGCACCAGGAATGGGACTCAATTCATTCTTTACCTACTATGTTGTTTTACAATTAGGTTTCACTTGGCAAGAGGGGCTTGCTATGGTGTTCGTGTGTGGTATTGTCAATATCCTCATCACGATCACCCGTTTACGTAAAGCTATCATTAGTGCAATTCCAGAGTCTTTACAACACGCTATCGGCGGAGGCATCGGGATCTTCATTGCCTATTTGGGATTCCTCAATGCTGGCATTATTGATATCTCAGGTGCTGTACCAGGACTTGCGACACTCAATAATACAACTGCGATTTTGACATTAATCGGCTTCGCAGCAACCATCATCCTACTGTTAATGAAAGTCAAAGGGGCTATCCTCATTGGCATTATCGGAACTACCTTACTAGGTATTCCAATGAATGTTGTCGATATCTCTAGCGTCTCAATCACAACAGAAGCCTTCTCAACTATGTTCACTGATTTCAGTTCCGTCTTTGGTCAAGCCTTTACTGGTCTATCAACTTTATTCGCTGATCCAAGCCGCTACCTTCAAATTTTCATGACCATCTTTGCTTTCTCACTAACGGATACCTTTGATACGATTGGTACCTTCATTGGAACGGGTCGTAAATCAGGAATCTTCTCAGACGAAGATATCAAGAGCCTTCAAGACTCCAAGGGATTCTCATCCCGCATGGATAGAGCGCTCTTCGCAGATGCTATTGGTACATCCGTAGGAGCAGTCCTAGGAACCTCAAATACAACAACTTACGTTGAATCAGCAGCTGGTATCGAAGCCGGTGGTAAAACTGGCCTCACAGCAACTACTGTAGCCATCTGTTTCTTGCTCAGTATTTTCTTTGCTCCAATCGCACTCTTAGTACCAAGTGCAGCAACCTCACCAGCCCTTATTGTGGTAGGGATTATGATGATGTCATCCTTCGCTGAAATCAAGTGGGGAGACCTTGAAGAAGCTATTCCATGCTTCTTTGCTGGAGCCTTCATGGGCTTGTCCTACTCCATTGCCACTGGTATCGCCTTTGGTTTCATCACTTACATCGTTGTTAAACTTGCCCTAGGTAAAATCAAACAAGTTCACCCTATTGTTATCTTTACCTCACTACTCTTCCTCGTAAACTATGTCTATGAGGCGTGGGCTTCCTGGCCTAAGTAAATCTAGTATTTAAAAACATCTCCTTAATCAGAGATGTTTTTTTTCACTAGTTTATCGATTATTTTCTTATGTGCTCCAGCGAAACTCGCTTGTTCAATCTCACTCACATCAAGCCAGAACCATTTAGGATTAAGAAGCTCCAGTGAGTCACAGCGATAGATATCCATCAGCCAGATTCGATGGGAGTAGACATGCTTGCTGGAATACTCCAGAGTCATATTTTGATGGCTTATCTCATTCCTATTAACCTGTGGTAAACGAAGTAGACCTTCCATTAGACCATCGGAATCATCACTAGACACGAGTAGCTGATCATTTTTTAAATACACGAGGGTATCAAACTCTTGGGTGATGACTTTGGTCTTGGTCCGTTTGACAGGATAGCTATCCGTGGTTCCGTTCTTATAGGCTAAACAGATCTTTGATAATGGACACTCATCGCACTTCGGGTTCACCGGTGTACAAACCAGCGCCCCCAGCTCCATCAGTCCTTGATTGAAATCAGAAGGGTTCACCTCTGCCATCAATTCCTTTAGAGTCACCGTCAGCTCTCTCTTATTCTTGATCTTCAGGAAGTCCCTGTCATCTTCACTAATCCGTGACATGACACGAATCACGTTGCCATCAATCGCAGGCACTGGTAAGTGAAAAGCAATCGAGGCAATCGCACCTGTCGTATAATCACCAATGCCAGGAATCTTATTAATCTCAGCAGGGTCCTCTGGAAAGATGCCCTGATGGTGTTCCATCACATAGCTGGCTCCCTTTAATAGGTTGGAAGCTCTACGATAATAGCCAAGTCCCTCCCACTGCTTCTTGACCTGTTGATCATTGGCAGCGGCTAGTGATTCGATAGTTGGCCATTTGGCCATCCAAGCGTTATAATAGGGAAGCATGGTCGCAATCTGTGTCTGTTGTGCCATGATCTCACTCACCCAGATGGAATAGGGGTTATTGTCATTACGAAAGGGAAGGCTTCTTTTGTTTTGCTGATACCATTCAATCAGAGGAATGGAGAACGTTTCTTTATTCATGAAGGCATTATAACATAAGAAGGGGACACCAATGAATAACTACTTTAGTACCTACAACCTGAACAATGACGCTACAGACGTTCAAACGGATCGCACGAAATACAGTATCTTCTGTATGATCTTGAGCATTGTCGTCATGTTATCGTTTTACTTAATTCTACTATTACTGCCTTATCGGGAAGAATCCTTTTTCTATCCGGTCGGAATCGGCATTCTGATGTTGTTTGTGTTACAAGTGTTTCTTCAATACGAGTTCACGAAACGATTGAAAAAAAGCACCATCAACGAATCAATCGATCGGTTGAAGATGCTCGTCATCAGAAATGAGTTGAACTACAAATGGTATGAATTTGTCATGCCTATTCTTTTATACAATTACATTGACCCACTGATTCTCGTCAGCGCGTTCTCGCTAGCACTAATCCTGAGACTAGCTTACACCTTCCATCAGCTAAATCGATAGATCTTCAATCTCACTGATTTCTACGATCTGTAAGTATGTCCGATTGGCATACTTTTTTATTTGTGAAGCATCAAGTTTTAGGATCCCTTGGTAGTTTAGAAGGAAATCGAGGTGCGCTTCATCATCCGTATTCTCGTGATAGAAGACCTCTTTCACTGTCGCCTTAAGTTTTCGATTATTAAAAGAAGTAACTAGCAGTTTATCACCAGGCGTGATGTTTCCAAGCGGTGCTTTGGCACTTTGTGAACCATCCACGATTGCCGTCGCTTTGCCCGAGCGCAGCTTCTCGAAATACTTGGTCTCCCAGAACATCGAAATCTCGTGATTCATCTGTTCCTGATAGATTCTTTGATAGAAGTCAATCCACTGTTGGCCCACGTGTTCTTTCGAATAGAACTTGGAAATCTCGATTGAGTAATTCGTAACCTGTTCATAGAACTTATCTGAATTCTTCAACTTATTCAGGAAGTACACAAAATCATCATCATTATCACCACTCAAATAGTTAAACAAAATGTCCTCATAGAGCTCAAGGTTACGAAGTAAGAGTGGTGTCTCCGTATTGACCGCCTCAAGGATAGCCATCGGGAATAACTCATTGTAAGAGGGCATAAAGAGCACATCAGCCATGTTGAAGATTGAATTCATTTCCTCACGAGGAACAATATCCGTGAAGATGACATTGCTAGGTGGATTTTCAACGATCGCCTTCAGTTCCTGGTAGCCATCGGTAATAGCACCGAAGCTGAAACCACCAGCCCACACAAAGGTCATTTCGGGTGATTGCTTGGCAACTTCGACAAAAGAGACTACGCCCTTACGAGTCTGTACCTGTCCAACACCTAGGACCACGAAAGCATCCTCAGCAACCCCATACTTCTTTCGTGTCGCAAGCTTGATCTCATCACTTTGTACATAGAAATCTTTCTTGGAGACATAGTTAGGAATGTAAACAATGTTATTACGAGGGATATCATATTTGACTAACTCATCGATAAAGATTGGGTTAACAACCACTAAATAGTCAGCTGATTTATAGAAATCAAGGAAATACATCGCAAAGATATCAAAGGCTGGTTTAGGTAAACTTATCGATCCTTCGAGGGTTTCGGGTAGGAAATGACAATACATGACCGTGATTTTATTATCAACCTTTAAGCGTAAATAGTTACCTGGATCGATCGTATGATAGTGGTCAATGTCACGATCGCCTGATTCGTTAACCGTAATATCTAGGGTCTCACCAGCGTATTCCTTGAGGAGATCCACCAGTTCATAGAAGGCTGAACCGACGCCTTGTCCCTTGACATCTTGACCTCTTGATAACATGTTTATCTTCAGTTTCTTCATTAATTTAAAGTCCTCCTTGGCCGTATTTTCTCCATTATACTATTTAACATTGCAGATGTCTTGACATTAAGTCACTTTTACCGATTTCAGGTGTGAATTTCGTAAATCGTATGGTAAAATCACGTTATTTGTCTTATAATGTAAGAGGTTAGATTAATAAGGAGGAATACCAATGGCTAAAGCTAAGAATTATATGACTATTGATGGTAACACAGCAGCATCACACGTCGCGTATGCTTTTACTGAATTATCAGCAATTTATCCCATAACGCCTTCATCTCCAATGTCAGAAATGGTAGACGCTTGGTCAGCGCAAGGTCGAAAGAACTTTTGGAACCAACGAGTAAAAGTTGTTGAAATGCAATCTGAAGCGGGGGCAGCAGGAACTGTTCACGGTGGGCTACAGGCTGGCGTATTATCAACAAGCTTTACTTCTTCACAAGGCTTATTACTAATGATTCCTAACATTTACAAGTGGGTTGGTGAGTTACTGCCAGGTGTCTTACACGTCGCAGCTAGATCACTTGCAACTCGCTCTTTGTCAATTTTCGGGGATCACCAAGATATCTATGCTTGCCGCCAAACTGGAGCAACCATGATTTCATCACACTCTGTTCAAGAGGCAATGGACTTAGCGGCTGTCTCACACTTAGTGGCAATTAAAGCAGCAGCACCTGTCATGCACTTCTTCGATGGTTTCAGAACTTCACACGAAATTCAAAAAGTTGAAGAAATCGATTTGGATGCAGTCAAAGAAATGATTGACGTGGATGCGCTTGAAAACTTCAGAAACAAAGCACTAAATCCACACACCAATCCAACGACACGTGGTGTCGCTGAAAATGATGACATTTACTTCCAAGCACGTGAGGCACAAAACCTTCACTATGCTGCGGTCGAAGACATTGTCGCAGACTACATGGAACAAGTAAGTGAACTGACAGGACGTACCTACAAACCTTTCGTTTATTACGGACATCCTGAAGCAACCAAGGTTATTGTAGCGATGGGCTCAGTAACTGAAACTCTATCAGAAGTCATTGATGCACTCAATGAAGCTGGTGAGAAGGTTGGTATGGTTAAGGTTCATCTTTATCGTCCTTTCTCAGAAAAATATC
>LSQX01388424.1_pt2 | contig 10436 bp, 10 predicted proteins | sample 654561 | NCBI WGS metagenome assembly LSQX01 (sample SAMN04489861, study PRJNA283612) | anaerobic digester metagenome | isolation source: 4 biogas reactors fed with cattle manure at either 37C or 55C with and... | place: Denmark: Kongens Lyngby | collected 2014
TGATGATCAGATGAAGGAAGCGGTTAAGAAGTACACAGGATTCCTGCAGGAAAATGGAGGATCCATTGTACACGAAGACCACTGGGGCCTGCGGAAGCTGGCCTACCCGATCCAGAAAAAATCCACCGGATTCTATCATCTGGTTGAATTCGAGGGTCCCGGGGACTTGGTTAACCGTCTTGAGGTAGAGTATCGCCGTGATGAGCGAGTCATCCGGTTCTTGAGTGTTAAACTAGACAAGCACGCTGTTGAGTACAACGAAAAACGTCGCAGACAGCAATCTACACCGGAACTTGTCAAAGAAAGCAAGGAGGAGTAAGCCATGGCAACCAATCAATCAGAAATTCGCTACCTCACTCCACCAACGGTGGAAGTCAAACGCAAAAAATATTGCCGCTTCAAGCGTGCCAATATTAAATACATTGATTATAAGGATCCGAATTTCCTGAAAAAATTTCTCAATGAGCAAGGAAAAATTCTTCCCCGTCGCCTGACTGGCACATCATTGAAGTTTCAGAGAAAAATCGCCCAAGCCATAAAACGGGCCCGGCATATCGCTATCCTGCCTTATGTTACTGATATGATGAAATAATTGAAGGAGAGAAACAATGGAAATCATTTTATTACAAGACATAACCAATCTGGGGCATAAGGATGATATCGTTAAAGTTAGAGATGGCTATGGCCGTAATCTGCTGATCCCCAAAGGGATGGCAGTTCTCGCTACGCCTTCTGTGAAGAAAATGCACCAGGAGAATCTCAGGCAGCGTTCACACAAGGAGTTGAAACTACGTGAAGATGCCGAGGCAATTGCGAAGAACCTGGCAACAGTGAACATCAAAGTCGGAGCTAAAACCTCCTCTACTGGAAAGATCTTTGGTTCTGTTAACACGATTCAGATCGCTGAAGTCCTCCAGTCCATGGGGTACGATATCGATCGTAAAAACATAACCTTGCAGGAAGAGGCGATTAAGGAAATTGGCGCCTATAAGGCTGTTGTAAAAGTTTATAAGGACATTAAAGCTGAAATCAGCTTTGAGGTCTTTAGTGAATAAACGAAGTAACACTAAAAAAAACCTGGCAGGGAAATCACCTGCCAGGTTTTTTTATCTCTTCAGGGCTATTGCTTCAATCTCAATTTGAGAGCCAAGCGGAAGATTTACAACCTGATAGGCAGCCCTTGCTGGCGGATCCTCGTTGAAATACCCCCCGTAAACCTCATTCATGGCCTTAAAATCTGCCATGTCGGCCAACAAACAAGTACACTTTACCAAATCGGAATAATCCAAACCGGCCTCATGTAAAATAGCACCAATATTCTTCATTACCTGATCTGTCTGCTGACGAATATCCCCATCCATCAGCTTTCCAGTAGCTGGCACGATCGGAATCTGCCCTGAGATAAAAAGTAACCCGCCAGCTTCCACGGCCTGGCTGTAAGGTCCGACTGCTGCCGGTGCTTCATTTGTCTTAATGATCTTCTTCATAATGAATTATTTACAGGTTATCATACCAAAGTTTTTCTTTTCGGTAACGCACATCTTTTAATAAATTGGCCTTGGCACTCAGCGTAAAAGTATAGCTTTTCCTCACGCCAAAAGGTACCAAGTCAAGATGCATCTCCCAACAATGCAAGTCGCGATGCAGTCCAAATGTAGTATAGGTGAATTCATTTCTGGTAAAATCATATCCCGATGAGAACGTCACCCGCCACTTCTCCGACAAACGCATATCGCCATTAAAACGAAGCGTTTGTGTAATGGTGTGATCAAATAAGGGTTTGGAATAACGGAATCCATAATCAACCCGGAGGTTCCATTGATTGGAGAAGTCGATCATCCCAACTTGAGTTTCTTGATGTTGGGACCGTTGACCAGCCGGTTGACCGCCCTGTCTTTGTTTTAAGGGTAGGGAGAATCCAATAGTCAGGTCGGCATCAGTAAGCCGTAACAGGCGACCCGATCGTGTCACTTCATACGCACCTATCGTAGTGACAAAAGAGTGGCCCTGGCGATAAACGGTATCGATTGCATAGGGATTAAATACTGATCTGAAATTGATGTCGAACTGCTCCAGAATCCTTGCCCTTGCAGTTAGCTGTGGCGGAGAAAGATTCATCGAATCACGGAAAATGTCATAACTGGTGCTAAGATTCAAACTCTCCAACAATTTGACTTTTTTCAACTGCCCAGTGGTATCAGACGGGTTCTTTACCTTCATCTCTAGATTATTACCCAGACTAAAATTAATGGAGCCATAGCGGCCGGCTACCGACGGCAGACTGTAGAGGCCACCCTGTTCAAAAATGCTGTACTCCTGCTCTCTTGCAACGAGATTTCCTTCAGCATCCTCTTCCATCCGGAGCAATGTTCGGTGATACTTACCCATATCATACCCAAGATCAGGTCGATAGCTAAAACTAATCGAGGGGTTCATCACATGTCTAACCTGCACAACTCGGCCAAACTTGGGATAAAACATCCCATAAATCCTTGGGGTATAGCTCAAGTTGATATTCGGACTGATGGCTTGCACATAAGAGAGTCGATTGATACGGTCGATGATGATGCTATCCATGGTTGGATCCCACGATTTTGTAATCTGCGAAAAATAGAGTAATCCCTTGTAACTCACCGATGGAGTGATGGTCATGTTATTAAAGGGTTTAAATGAAGCTAAGATTGGGATTTCATGCTGGAACCCCGTCTTCATTTTATTGAATATCTCAGGATTGAAAATCGAATCTTCCCTGGCTTTGATGCGGCTTTCAAAACTTGAACTATAGCGCATCTCTATCTTCTCGTACCATTTAGTGCCCGCACCCGATCCTTTCTTAAAAGGATAAAAGCGGTTAACCGAGAAGTTTGCCTGTGGGAGATTTAACACAACGGATCGGTCGTTGCTATTCTGAGTATGGCCAATCCTCGCCGTAAAATTGAGCAGTTTATTGGTAAAGCGTTGATTGTAGGCAATGGACGAAGACTTCGTATTGGTCATGTGCTGCAGCGGGTTCTGATAATTGCTATAGGTATTTAGCTGATCATATTTACTCGAGCTAAGGTTCACGCTGGCATTGAATGATCTCATAGGATGTGCCTTAGGATCCTGGGCGTGATTCCATTGGACACTGAAATCGTTCTGCTTCGAATATTTTGGTAATCCCTTCTCACCCAGCACGTTATTGGCGATATTTAATCCGAATCCACCCGAGAACTTATACCGTTTACGGTAATTAGTTCGTGCACCTAACTGCCAGCTTCCGCGCGAATAGATTCCGCCGGTCAGGGTTAGGTCCATCTTATCATTAACAGCCCAATAATACCCCCCCTCCCTGAGGTAGAATCCCCTTCTGGCTTCTTCGCCAAATTTGGGCATGATGATTCCGGAAGCCTGTTTCTCTTGCTTCGGGAAAAAACCAAAGGGAAGTCCGATCGGATACAGGGGAACGTCCTCCACAACCAAATAGGCCGGTCCGGATACTATTCCCCCATCTGGAGCCATTTGTCCCTTGGTGATCGCAAAATAGAAGTGGGGGTGCTCCGCATCGCAGGTAGTGAATTTTCCATCCTTGATGTTGAGCAGTCCAGTAGAATCTCGCTTGGTAATATGGCTATGAATAAAGCCAGCATCGCTGCCCAATCCTTCCTGCTTCATTCGGACTTCAATAACATAGGCTTTCTTTGACTCGAAGTTTAAGCGAAGTTCGGCTGTTTCGTAAGTATCCTTTTCATCTTTGTAAACAGCTTTGCTGATGAGATTGCCCAGGCTATCGCGGGTACCCTTAGCCAGCAGTTCTTTTTTGTCCGTACTCATCTCAATGTAATCGGCAGTAATCTCCATCCCTTGATACGTCACCCGACCTTCGCCGTATATTCTGATTTTGTTTTCAACCAGATCGACTACGGTAGAATCTCGAGCCGGGAATGCCACCACCGAATTGAGAAATGATTTAGTTCGTATGGCTGGCTGAATCGTATCGGGTTGGCTCCTCAACACCGAGGAAACATTGGCGGTATCCTTCCTGATGGGATTCACCTGAGCAGATAAGGCAGAGGTTAGAACCGTCAGCAGAAAAAGCGGTAGGGAAAATTTTCGTATTTTTATGAGCGTTATCAAATTGAGATTCTAGACAACTGCTAATGGAGCGGTTCAAAACTAAAGAAAAAATCACTATCATGCTTTGGCGTTCATTACAGATAACGAGCCTATCCGAGATCCATTGTAAGCAACCACGGCTTAAACCTATTGGGCTGTTTCTGTTGATCTCCCTGATATATGCTTACAGTCCAGAACTACAAGCCCAAGCACCCCCTGCAAGTCCCAGGTTTACTGTCACTCTTGACACGGGGCATGGAGGCCTTACTCCAGGTGCTGTTGGGAAAAAGGCTAAAGAGAAGGATATCACCCTTAGCATCGCATTGAAAGTTGGCCAACTAATTGAGGCGGAAATGCCTGATGTTAAGGTTGTTTACACAAGGAAAACAGATGTCTTTGTGCCCCTGGATGAACGGGCAGCCATTGCAAACCGAAACAAATCAGATCTTTTTGTGTCCATTCACACCAATGCCAATGATAAGACGTACGTTACTGGCAGCGAAACTTATGTCATGGGATTGTCTAAATCCGATGATAACATGAACGTGGTCATGAAAGAGAACCAGGAGATCCTGTTGGAGGAGGATTATCAGACCAAATATGATGGCTTTGATCCCAATTCCACGCTCTCCTATATTAAATTTAACATCCTCCGTGATGATAATCTCACTCAAAGCCTGGAGTTTGCAGCTTTGGTACAGGATCAATTCCGAACCTTTGCCAGTCGCAAGGATCGTGGGGTACGCCAAGGTCCATTTTGGGTACTTTGGGCCACAGCCATGCCAAGCGTACTGATTGAAACGGGTTTTATCTCTAACAGGACCGAGGAAGATTACCTAATTAGCTCTACAGGACAGAACACTTATGCCAGAGCCATTTTTAATGCCTTCAGCCAATACCGGAATCAGGTAGAGCAGCGCAGAAGAGAGGTGAGCGAACCCGAAGTAGCAACCACGGCAGCCCCTGCCCTACCGGTGAAAGATACTAGCACAAACACTGCAATTAAGAAGGCCGAAGAAAATATCATAAACGAAAGCACAACAACAGCTTCGACTGAAATCATCACCCATACCACACCAAACCCATCAGTAGAGTTTCGGGTTCAGGTAATGTCGACCACCAAGCGAATACCACTTGGCTCTCAAGACTTTAAGGGTTTTAAAGACTTCACCGAGTTCGTCCTCGACGGACGGTACAAATATATGTCAGCTCCGGTAGCTGATTATTCGGAAGCCCAGGCACTACAAAAGAAGCTAGCCAAAAGGTTTCCCGGTGCTTTTATTGTTCCCTTCAGGGGGAAGGAACGAATTACGCTGGAGGAGGCAATAGGAGGCAGGTAACAAAAAAAGTTCAGGCCATGAAAACCAGAACTTATTTACGGGTGGGTGTCCTTTTCTTTGTAGCCATTGCAATCATTTTTTGGGGTATTAACTACCTAAAAGGCCGTGATCTGTTGTCCTTTGAGAAGCACTATTTCTCGCGTTACGAAAGGATCGGCGGTCTTGCTCGCTCCAGTCCCGTCACAATTAACGGATTTCAGGTTGGCCAAGTAAGGGATATTCNNAATTTTGGTAAAGTTTTCTATCAACAATAAATCGGTCGAGTTACCCATCGGAACTCAGACCAGAATATACAGTACGGATTTGATGGGAACCAAAGGAATAGAGCTAATTATCTCACAGTCTGAAGTTTATCATCAGGATCGGGATACCCTTCCGGGAAGGATCGAGTCGGACCTGAAAGATCAGGTCAACACTCAGATTCTACCCCTGAAAATGAAAGCCGAAGAGCTGATGGGATCGCTGGATTCTGTATTAACCGCCATCGGGATGGTATTTGACCAAGAGAACCGGGAGAACCTGGCCATGAGCTTTAATAGTATCACTAAGACACTGAACAACCTTCAGGGTACGTCGGTTTACCTTGATGAATTTATCCGAAATGAATCGGTCGGGGTAACCGGGTTAATCAAAAATCTGGACTCGGTAAGCCAAAGCCTCATTAGCCGAGCCAACGAGTTGCGCGACTTCATCGCTAACCTGACGCGCATTTCCGATACCCTTGCGGGTGCACCTCTGGAAGAATCGTTCAAATCCCTTAATGAAGTTTTGATAGGGTTGCACGAAACCATGTTTACCATTACTGAAGGAAGCGGAACATTAGGGAAAATCATCTATTCAGATTCCCTGTATGTTGCCCTCCTGGCTACCAATGCCAGCTTGAACCGTTTAATTGAAGATATCCGGATCAATCCCAGCCGATATGTGAGTCTGTCCATGAACGACAGGCGAAGGACTTATCTCAATCTCTCCGATTCGGATCTTGCCAAAGCACTCGAAGGAGAAGGTATCCTGACTTATTATCTCTGTGTGGACTCCAGGATACTGGAATCAGAAGAAACATACAAGACTCCACCTGAACTTGCCGGCCTAAACGATATTCAGATTGGGCAGCAACTTTTTTATTACAGCTATAAGAGCCAGAAGATCGAGGGCTGCATCCGAAGGCTCGAACGAGAGCGAAAGAGCTGGCCAAACGCAGGAATTTACACCTGGGTAGGAGGTGCCTGGACTCGCCTTAACCTTTAAAGAATGAAACCGGATTGAGCGGTAGTTAAACCTACGAGCAATCAAGCACTTAAGGGTAATTATTTGTAATTCAATGAATTAACAAGTTATTAACAATCTTGCAAAATTATTCACCTGACTTTAAGGACGATAAAAGAATTCCAAAAAAAGTCCCTGAAAGTTTGTTGTCAATTCTCATTTTTATCCCCATCTTGCATACAGTAATCCCTTGTGCTAACCTTTTAATAATCAGTATAAATGTCAACAAGCCATATCGAGGTATGGAATAAGTGTCTTTCGATCATCCAGGACAATGTTCCTTCGATAAGCTATCGGACCTGGTTTGAGCCTATTGTACCTATTAGGCTAGAAGACAATATCTTAACGATACAAGTCCCATCCCCATTTTTTTACGAATACCTTGAGGAGCAGTATATTGATATTTTAAGTCGCACTTTGCGTAAGGAGTTAGGGCCGGAAGCGAAGCTCGAGTACAGTATTGTCATGGAGCAGAACGGCCACACCAACAGTAAGCCATACACCGTCAAGTTTCCCACACAAGCCAAGAATAATCTTAAGAATAAGCCTCTATCGATGCCGCTGGATGAAGAAGAGCGGACGATCAAGAATCCATTTGTCATCCCTGGGATCAAAAAGCTTCATGTAGATCCACAGTTAAATCCGGATTATTCATTTGCCAATTTTGTTGAGGGCGATTGCAATCGGTTGGCTCGTTCGGCCGGCTTTGCTGTAGCTCAGAATCCTGGTGGAACAGCGTTTAATCCTTTGTTGATTTACGGAACCTCGGGGTTGGGGAAAACACATCTGGCGCAGGCTATCGGGATTGAGGTAAAGGAACGGTATCCGGATAAGGTTGTTTTGTATGTCAATGCTAACAAGTTCCAGACGCAGTTCGTTGAGGCGATCCGGAATAACAATCGTAATGATTTTCTCCATTTCTACCAGATGATCGATGTATTGATCCTGGATGATGTGCAGGAGTTTGCCGGGAAAGAGAAAACCCAGGATACTTTCTTTCACATTTTCAATCACTTACATCAATCAGGCAAACAACTGATCCTGACATCAGATAAGCCACCAGTTGAGCTGAAAGGGATGGAACAACGATTGCTCTCCCGCTTCAAATGGGGCCTTTCTGCTGATCTTCAGGTGCCCGATTTTGAAACTAGAGTCCTGATTCTCAAGAGGAAAATCTATACCGATGGCATTCATATGCCTGATGAAGTGATCGATTATATCGCCTCACAAATAACCAACAATGTCAGAGAACTCGAAGGAGCTCTGGTCTCTCTGCTGGCACAATCAACCCTGAATAAAAAAGAAATCACCCTCGACCTAGTGAAGGAGATGATTGACAAGCTGGTAAAAAACACTACACGCGAACTCTCTATTGACTATATCCAGAAAGTGGTGAGCGATTATTTCAATATCCCTATCGACTTGATGCAGTCAAAAACGAGAAAGCGTGAGATTGTTCAAGCTCGCCAAATCTCCATGTTTTTCTGTAAGAACCTGACCAAATCATCCTTAGCTATGATCGGATCCCAAATAGGAGGAAAGGATCATGCTACTGTTCTGCACGCCTGCAAAACAGTTAACAACCTGCTTGAAACCGATAAGCGATTCCGACTCTATATTGAGGAGATCGAGAAGAAGCTTAAAATGTAACCCGAAGCAGGATGATACCCCTTTTAGCCTGACACCATGGGTCAACACACCGGCGAATTTGCCGCTTTGGTTACTGCATTTCTTTGGACAGGAACCGCTCTGGCATTCGAACAGGCTGCCAAAAGAATCGGTTCCATGGCAGTCAATATCCTCCGTTTGGCTATCGCTCTGGTATTCTTCTGTATCCTATCGCTGATCAGAAATGGTTCACTCATCCCCCAAGGCTTCACTTCTGATAGCTGGTTGTGGCTTTCAGTCAGTGGATTAATAGGATTTGTCTTTGGCGACTACTGCCTATTCAGCGCTTATGCCCTGATTGGATCAAGAGTCTCCAACCTGCTCATGGCCCTTGCTCCACCCATGGCTGCCCTGTTTGGCTGGATCCTCATCGGAGAACAGTTCACACCCAAAGGAACCATCGGGATGCTGGTAACTCTGGCAGGGATCGTAATCGTCGTCATGAGAAAACCTGGTAAACGCCTCAATATGAAATATAGTGTCAAAGGAGTTCTCTTTGGCATCGGTGCAGCAATTGGCCAGGCAATCGGTCTCGTATTCAGCAAAATGGGCATGAAGTCCTCTGATCCCTTCGCTGCTAGCCAGATACGTGTCATAGCCGGCCTGGTAGGGTTCATCTTCCTGTTTAGCATCCTGCGTAAATGGTCGAAGCTCATTCCCGCGTTCACACAACCCATCAATATGGGATTCATATCCATTGGCTCTTTACTAGGTCCGTTCCTGGGAGTATCTTTTTCCCTGATGGCCGTAAAATATACTTCCACAGGCGTGGCCAGTACAATTATGGCCCTGGTACCCGTGTTAATCATCCCACCTGCTATCCTGTTGCTACACGAAAAAATCACTTGGCGCGATTTGCTGGGCAGTTTGATCGCTGTATCCGGTGTGGCACTCTTCTTCCTGTAATCCCAAGTTTGTGGTGTTTTCATCCATTTAAACTACCTTAGCACATCAATTAGCCGCGACAGGATCTAATATTGGTTTACTAATGATGAATAAATCAGGGAGGTATAACCGTCTTTACGATCAAATCAGGCAGCTGCTGCTGAAATGTGAGAACCCCGTGGCCCGAATGGCAACCATCTGCGCTGTTCTACACCATAAAATGCCAAAATTTTTCTGGACTGGATTCTATCTGCTTACTGACCAAAGACTGATCGTGTCCGTTTATCAGGGACCAGTCGCCTGTATGGAACTTAGAAGAGACAAGGGTGTCTGCTGGGCAAGTATCCAATCGGGAGAAACAATCATCGTCCCGGATGTTAACCAGTTTCCCGATCACATCGCCTGCGATGCCCGCTCTAAATCCGAAATTGTCGTGCCCCTCCGTAATGGAGCCCTAGAAATCATGGGTGTGCTAGATGTCGATAGCACCGAAACAAATGCATTCGACCAAACAGACGCCATCTGGTTGGAAAAGATCACCGATCTTATCTATAACGTAAATAATCGGTGAAATCCACCCTTCCGTCCATTTAACTAATTTGAAATATCAAGATTATGAAGCCTATTCTGACTGGCGAAGATATTCGCCAAATAACCGAACGAGGGATGAAACCCCGTGAGATCGAAACACAACTGAAGAATTTTCAGAAAGGATTTCCACCCATCGTACTCAAAGAAGCTGCTACCACTAAACAAGGAATTCATAAATTATCTCCAAAAGCAACCGAAGAACTTGCTGCCCGATTCGAAGAGTATGCCCAGAATCATCAAGTAGTCAAGTTCGTACCAGCATCTGGAGCAGCCTCAAGAATGTTTAAACACCTGCTGGAATTCAGAGCAAAATATCGAGGAACTTACGAAGACCAACTTCTGCTGATTACCGATAAAAGCCCGGATTCAGTGTTCTACTTTTTTGAACACCTGCCCAACTTCGCCTTTTTTCAATATCTACTTGATGCCTTAGAACTTAGAGGGCTAGATTATGACACTACCATCGCCGAAAGCCGGTACGAGAAAATTCTGAACACTCTCCTGACCGATAAAGGCATGAATTACGGAAACCTCCCCAAAGCCCTGATCCCATTTCATGCCTACGGCGATCAAACACGAACAGCCCTGATC
>LSQX01092170.1_pt1 | contig 10433 bp, 6 predicted proteins | sample 654561 | NCBI WGS metagenome assembly LSQX01 (sample SAMN04489861, study PRJNA283612) | anaerobic digester metagenome | isolation source: 4 biogas reactors fed with cattle manure at either 37C or 55C with and... | place: Denmark: Kongens Lyngby | collected 2014
GAGAATCTGGATGGATGGGAAAAATTGAATGGTACAGCAGAATACAAAGTAGAGGATAACACTATTATCGGGACTTCAGAGATGAATACCCCAAACACGTTCTTGGCAACGTCCGAGACATATGGTGATTTTATCCTGGAATTTGATTTTAAAGTTGATGATGGATTAAACTCCGGTGTACAATTCCGTAGTGAAAGCCTGCCAAGTTACAGGGATGGCCGTGTCCATGGATACCAGTTTGAAATTGACCCTTCAGACAGAGCCTGGACAGGCGGTGTTTATGATGAATCACGCCGGGGATGGATATATCCATTAAACTATAATCCCGAGGGGCAGAAGGCATTTAAAAATGAGGAGTGGAACAGTGCACGGATAGAGGCTATAGGAAACTCAATCCGTACTTGGGTTAATGGTATTCAATGTGCCGAATTGCTTGACAATACTACCCCGTCGGGATTTATTGCCCTGCAGGTACACTCGATAAACAACGAGGCATTAGTGGGTAAAACCGTTGCATGGCGGAATATCCGTATCCTTACCGAAGAACTTGATAAATATAGAACCCCTGATAACCCAAACGTGAAGCAATTAAACCAGATAGCCAACACGATTTCTGAACGTGAGGCTGCCGAGGGATGGAAACTCCTATGGGATGGAAAAACAACTGAAGGATGGCGCGGGGCTAAACTTGACAATTTCCCAGAGCAGGGATGGTCGATAAGTGATGGCATATTAAAAGTACATAAAGGAGATGGTGGAGAATCTACCGGAGGTGGCGATATCGTAACCACGAGGGCCTACAAGAACTTTAAGCTTATGGTAGATTTCAGGATTACCGAAGGAGCCAATAGTGGCATCAAGTATTTTGTTGATACCAACTTAAATAAAGGTGAAGGATCGGCAATAGGCTGTGAGTTCCAGATACTTGATGACAGGAATCATCCTGATGCACTTCTTGGTAAAGATGGAAATAGGACTTTAGGTTCGCTGTACGACTTGATCCCGGCACCTGAAAACAAACCATTCCGCAGAGGTTTCTTCAACACTGCCATGGTAGTTGTTGAAGGTAATCATGTTGAGCATTGGCTCAACGGGGTAAAAATTGTTGAGTATGATCGTAATACCGAAGAGTGGAACAAGATTGTACAAGAAAGCAAGTACAAGGATTGGCCTAATTTTGGGAATGCCGAAGAGGGGTTAATCCTTCTCCAGGATCATGGCGATGAGGTATGGTTCCAGAATATAAAGATTAAAGAGCTGGAATAGTAAACGCTCTAACTTAAGAATATTCAAACTAAATTAAGAATATTCAAGCTAACTTAAGAATACCCAAGCTAACTTCGTCAGGGTGTTCAAACCCAAACCCTAAAGAAATAGGTAATAGAAAATTAAAAAAGCCGCCGGGTATCCCGGCGGTTTTTGTATGATTATTGAAAATCTTCGTTAAGCAATGGGCAGAAGGCAAACTCGTTTGGATTATGTCATCACGAGAAAATGTCTAACTTTAGTGAACTATTCTGTTAAGCCGGATGAGCAGAGCCAAGCTTGCTTGAGCTATGCCACGGCGAAGAATAGTCTAACTTTAGTGAACCTTATTTGCTCATAATAACACTCTACTTTGAGAGCACTGTTTTTAAGTTAAACAAACTCTTTCTTAAGCTGTTCAACCCATTTTTCAAGTCGTTCTTCAGTCATGTCATACTCGTTGTCCTCGTCAAGCGGTAGGCCCACCCATACTCCATCCTCTACGGCCGAAGAACTATCATACGTGTATCCTTCATCAGGCACCTGGCCCACGATCTCAACTTTATCGTGCAATTCATCATATACAACTTTCATAGACTCTGCAAAACTTGTAGAGTAGGATGCACTGTTGCCTAACGCGAATATTGCAACCTTTTTACCCGAGAAATCCATTTTAGCGAACGAGGGTAGAAAGCCCTCCCAGTCGTCTTGCAGGTCACCAATACCGGTAGTGGAGGTGCCAACTATCAAGTAGGTGTAACTCTCTATATCTTTAAGGCTTATATACAGTACATTATAAAGGTCGGCCTTTCCTTCGAAGAGATCTTCAACCTGCTTCGCTACAGACTCCACGTTACCTCCCGAAGTACCGTATAAAATGGCAATCTTGTTCATGTTTATAAAATGTTATCCTGTTAAAAGGGTGTTCATATTGAGTATCAAGTAAACAGTTAACAAGGAAAAATGTTTTTTTACTCCTTACCAATTACTTTTCTTTGGCAGATAGTGGGGAAAATACTATTTTTGCATAATATTTGGCGCGGTAGTTCAATGGATAGAATAGAAGTTTCCTAAACTTTAGATCAGGGTTCGATTCCCTGCCGTGCTACAAGGCTTTATCTTTGGATTAATTTCGTTTTTTATAATTGGAAATTATGTAACTGAAAATTCATGTCTTTAATTCTACCGTTTATAAAGTGTTTGCCGCTATTTTCTCTATTATTTTTGTCATCTAACTTGATATCAAAGGGTACCCATGATCAAACAACAGCAGAGATAGACAGTCTGTTGGAATTAAGTAAAAAGAGCAGCATAACTGTCAACATCGAATCTGCCATCGAATATTCTTACCAGTCGCTTTATAAAAGTGAAGAGATAGATTATTCTAAGGGAAAAGCTGTATCCTATCTTAATTTAGCAAGAGCCCTCTTCTACTTGGGGAGCTATGATAAATCACTTGAGTATCTTCTCCTTGTTGAACAAAAACCATATTCAGCTGGCAACCCTCTCATAAGGTTTGAGGTTAGCAGGGTAAGAGGCCAGATTTTTTCATACTTAAAACTCAACAATAAATCAATTAATGAGTTTCATAAATGCCTCTCTATTGCTCCTCAAATAGAACCGAAACAAGACTGTGATTACTGCCTTAGCCTCACGTACGAGAACCTCGGCTTCGTGTATGAAACTATTGATAAGCCCGACTCGGTTTATTACTACATGAACATGAACCGTGAGTTATTGGAGTCGATGGATGAATCTTTTATTTACCGCAACCTCGTTAATTTATATACATCACTTGGAAATTGGTATGCTAAGGAGTCAAACTTTGATTTAGCCGCTGAAAATTTTGATAAAGCGTTGTCAATAGCTAATGAATTTCAATACCCCTATTTGTCGCGCACGCTCATGTTTATTGGTGACATGGAGATGGACAGGAATAACCCCGATTCGGCCTTCTTATACTATAACAAAGCTTTGGATAATCTGGAGGAGACAAAGATCAAGGGTGAGTTTCCCTTAATTTACCAGAGAATAGCTTTATTATACGAGAGTATAGGAGCCTTGGACTCCGTGGTACTTTATCGCAAAAAACAGGATTTGATTGATCAGGAGTTGAGGCAAGAGACGGAGAATAGCACTGAGCATGCATTCCAAATTATCCTCAACGAAGAGAAGAGCCTGCTGGCACGAAAGAGGTCAAAACTTATCGCTCTAATGACGTTGTCTATTTTGATACTGGTTATTGCTTTCATAATCATATGGCGTATTACGCAGAAAAGAATAAAAGAAAAAAATGAGCAGGAAGCATTAATCTTGAAAACCCGTCTTGATGAATATTTGAAATTGATAAAAGCAAAAGGTGAGAAGACAAAAATTTTGGAGCAGCGCTTGAATGATTCCTTCGACGAGGTTGTTGCACTTGCAAAATCAAATGACTCCACCTTTTTAAGAAGATTTCAAGAGATTTACCCCGGGGCTACGGTGAGAATACTTAAAAAACATCCTAATTTAACAAATAACGACCTCACGCTTTGTGCTATGATTTCGCTAAATTTTTCATCAAAAGAAATAGCCTCATACACATTTGTTGAGCACCGTACTGTACAAACAAAAAAGAGCCGGCTAAGGAAAAAATTAAACCTTTCCGCGGGAGCAAGCCTAGAGTATTATCTAAATTCTTTTTTTTAAAAAAGCTATCCCTAAAGTTAGTGTCACAGCCAATTATATATTATAATAGGCCATATGGTGTAATATTATGTAAGTTATAGAATGTTCCACTTAGGACAATAGTATTGTATATTTACGACACTAAATTAATTGAGGTGTTAAAAATATATAGCCTCATAGTAGAGCATTTTAAAGGCTTTAATAGCAGGATTATCTCCCCGTCTTAGGATAAGTAAAATTTCCTTTTTCAAGCGGGGAGATTTTTTTGGACATTTTACATGACAATAAATCCCTCCAGTTGTTAATTAACCCTATCTGTTTTCAATCATTTCTCCTTATTTCATGTAAACTACTCTATATGACACCTTCTTGACAATTGAAGTGTAAGCGGCATCTATATACATCTATCCTTGTAAATAAACACTATAGTTATAATATGCCGCAGTTTTTGCACATGTACAGCATTTGTAGTAGATGCCTTCTGAGTTTTTCGGCTGTAATGTCGCAACTTTGTTAATTGCGAACCGGTTGTCACGTCTCATGGCTCAATAGTAATCGTTCTTCATTATTGTTTTTTTAACACAATCTTGAAAAGTGTAAAAAGAGTCCGAGAGCGGTATGACATTACATGCTTCGTTTAAGCAGGGGAAAGTGTACTTGCTAATTTTTTAGTAAGTACCACCATTATTTAATGTAGAAATAATCCCTATCATTCGCGCTATTGCATTTTTTGTAAGAAAGTGTCCTATTTTGTATTTCTTGGCAACTTGTACTGAACATTGTCCATTAGATGCGAACAAAAAGTGATGCCTCTATTTTGCAGTAAGAAGATACGAAAATAAACATGGATCCCGAAAAGGAACATTGTCTCCTAAATATATACTAGAATCATTTATAAATAGAAATGAATAAACCAAAACTGTTACTAGCCGTTATCGGTCTGCTATGCATACTAAACAGTGCTTCCGCGCAAGTGGTAGGTATCAAGACAAACTTGGTTGCCGATGCTACCACCACGATGAACGTGACGCTGGAAATTGCGACCGCTCCCAAGAACACGTTAGACCTTTACGTGAACTGGAACCCTTGGGAACCGGAGAGCGGGAAACTTATTAAACACTTGCTGGTACAACCGGAATACCGCTTCTGGTTCTGTGAAAAATTTGCAGGCTCGTTCTTGGGAGTGCACCTGCATGGCGGCCTCTTTAATATGACGGGCGTGAAATTGCCCTTTGATATGTACCCGGGATTACAGACCAACCGCTATGAGGGTGAATTTATAGGAGGCGGGGTGTCATACGGTTACCAATGGGTGCTCTCGAAACATTGGAACTTGGAGGCAAATATCGGTGCAGGGTACGCGTATATTAACTACGACCGTTACCAGTGCGGCGATTGTGGAAAACGCCTCGAGAAAGACAAGGACAAGCATTACTTTGGCCCTACCAAAGCCGCCCTAAGCATCGTGTATATCTTCTAAATGATTAGTCGTATGAAACATATAGTAGTTACAATAAGTCTCTTTTTATTGTCGTGCACGATCGTGTTGCAGGGGCAAACCATATCCGGCAACGAGTTACGTGTCGAAAACAGGTCGATCGAGCTTTCCGGTGAAGACATGTTAAATATAAACTTAGATCTGGTAATGCCGGAAGGTTTCAAAGTGACATCCGGCCGGATGGTCACGTTTACCCCCATCATCCGGGGAGTCGATAACCAAGAGTTCCTGCCACCCGTGCATGTATACGGGAGAAGGCGCATGATTGTCTCGGAACGGGAGAACCGCTTGCCCGAAGATGGCGAAGGCGTATTTCGTCGCGCTAACCGGACGGAGCAAGCGATCCATTATACCGCGTCGTTGCCCATGGAGCCGTGGATGAACGATGCAGAACTGGTGATCGAGCAAGATCTCTGCGGGTGCGGCAACCTGTCGGAAGAGATCACCTACCTCGCGGTATCCGGCATCGACCTGCCGCAGCCTCCCGCGCTACCCGGGCTCCTTTACCGGGTACCGGAAGCAGAGGTGGTCAAGCGACGCGTCTTTAAAGGAGAGGCCTACATCGACTACCCGATAAATGAAATCGTGATTTACCCCGACTACATGCGTAACACGGCTGAATTGGCCAAGATTGACAGCACGCTGAGAGGATTTGAAATCAGCGAGATCGAAAGCATCGCCTTGCACGGGTTCGCTTCGCCAGAAGGACCCTACGATAACAACGTGTACCTCGCCAACGGGCGTACCGAAGCATTGAAAACATACATCATGCAGAAATTCCGGATACCGGCATCGATCATCAGCACGGCCTCCACGCCCGAGAACTGGGAAGGGTTCATACGTTTGGCCGAAAGTTCTCAACTGCAAGAGAAAGCGCGGATCCTCGAGATAGCAAGGAAAGATATCGAGCCGGATAAGAAAGAGGCGGAGCTGAAAAGTATGCCCGCGGCGTTCCGGCACATGACCACCCACTGGTTCCCCGTGCTGCGCCATACCAACTACGAGATCGAATACGTGCTGCCCGACTTTACCGCGCAGGAAGCAAGGGGAGTGGCACAAGAGGATCCCACCCGTTTGAGCCTTCGCGAGATATATGATGCCGCGCATCTTAGCGGGAAAGGATCGGACGAGTACCACAAGCTGATGGAAGCGGCCGTGCGTGTCTACCCCGATCATCCCGATGCGAACCTGAATGCCGCGACATCGGCACTGGAGCGAGGCGACCTGCAAGCAGCCGAAAGGTACATGGAGAAAGCCGATCCCTCCACGCCCGAAGCGAAGAACAACATGGAATATATCAAACTATTGAAAGAAAGGCAATGATGAAAAATATAAAGATAGCAAGCATCGCGCTGCTTTTACTCTTTGCTTCTTGCATAAAGTCGGACTACGACACCGAGAACTGTCCGGGCATCTATACCATTACCCCCATCGTGCCGGTTGAATTACAACAGCAAAGCAATGAATTCCTGCAGAACTCGAACAGCGAGGTGATGTACCCCAACTCGGTGTGGCAGAAGACCGAAGTGGGTCCCGACAACCTCCTGGAACTGCTCAGGGGGCAGTACCGGGCCTATTCCCTGAGAGGAGAGAGCGATCAGGTACAAGTAGAGAGAGGAAGCGTGGTTTCCGTGAGCTCCACCAACGGGGCAACCGGTGATCCCGGTGATTTCGTGGGGGGACATATCGATTTCCCCGTGGAAGGGGGACTGGTCGACTGGGGCGTGATCAATCACGACCTGCCCACCTATATACAGTCCCGCGCGTTGACCCTGAGGGTGAAGATCGAGGGCGATAACAGCGCGCTGGTAGAATCCGTTACGGCTACCGTGGACGGTATCGCTCTCTCTCGCGAACTGCACAACGCCTTTATCGAAGACGGCGAGCGGGATCGCTACCCCGCGTTAAGCAACGGCCACGCGGAGTATAGCTTGAACGAAAAAGACAGCGAGGATTATTACACCGCTTCAAAACAGCTGCTGGGATTAGACGGCAACGCGAAGCAGAACCTCGTGTTGACCATTCAATATAGTGACGGCACCGTGATGAGCTTCACGTACGACATCACGAGCGATTTGGATGGATTCCATACCCAAGAGGTAGTAACCCCGTGGGTTATCAGCATCGTGCTACGGGCAGGTGCCGACTTCACGGCCACGATAGAGGACTGGTATTCCGGCCCCGAAGAGTGGATGGACGCCACACCGGATAATTAATAATAAAAAAGAAAATAAAAACAGAATATATATATGAAGAGCTCATTATTCAAATTTATCTTTTCAAGTACATTAGCTCTCCTTTTGGCAGTAGCCTGTACGAATGATGTGGTGGATCCGGGTATGAAGGATGGCGTGGCTGTCCGTATCTCTGCCGAGATGGGCAAACTGCAGAAGAGCGGGGGACCCGCTACCCAGGGCAGCACCCGCGCTGTAAACAGTACCTGGGAGACAGGCGACGTGATCGGGGTGACCATGGTTGAACCCGGGTCGTACGAACTGATTAACCCCTATCGTAACTACGGGTACAAAACCTCGGGAGATGGTTCGTTCTCTCCCAATGATGCGACCCAGATCATCTATTTCCCGACCAGCGACCAGGAGGTGACTTTCAGGGCATATTACCCTTATGACAAGAACCTCGCGCCAAACTTGTTGATCCCGGTATCTACGGGAGATCAATCCAGCCTGGCCGGTATCGACCTGATGACAGCCGAACATCTATCGGGCAGCTCTACCGCTGACCCCAACGTGAAATTCCATTTCTACCACCGGTTGGCCAAGGTAGTAGTCAACCTCACTACCGACAACGAGAGCATCTCCATCCTTAACGGGGTGCAACTGACAATGGGCGGTCAAAAGATAATGGCTGATTATGACCTGATCGGCGAGGATCTGATCGTGGATAATAGTGCTCCCGATGCTACTATAAATATCCCCGTTTCCGGCGCGAAAGGAGAAGCCATTGTCCTGCCGCGGCCCGCGGGGAGTGGGGTGGAGTTTAAAATCACCACCACCGAAGGCCGTACTTACACGGCAGCAATGAGCAGCGACCTCGAACTGGAAGCCGGTTATATTCACACGTTTAATATCCGCTTGAAATCAGACGTGGAGATGACTGCTTCTATAGAGCCGTGGGTGACCGGGCCGGAGCGCCACTACGACGCGGTGCACCTGGTTACAGGATTAGGGATAACCGAAGGATTTGAAACCGGGCACGAGCTGGATCTCTTCCTCAAAGAGGGTGCGGCACCCGATTTCGGGCTTCTCAGGAAATTCACGCTGGATAGCGAGAACAAGTGGATCCCCGCTTCTCCCGTTTACTGGGAAAGCATCGCCGGATCACCGGCTATATTCCGCGGGGCAACCGTGTACGAGGATGCATTGAATAGTACCCAGATGCCCGATATCCTTGTTTCGAAAGATATCGAAGTGGCCCCGTTCAAAGGAATAAACCTTGAGCTGGAACACGCGGGCTCGAAAGTAAATATTGTATTGCAGTCCACCGATGGAACCTATACCAACGCCGATTTGGAAGGAGCGACCGTGGTGCTTCCCGGTTACTTGAACTCGGGAACCTACGATCCGGCTACCGGTAAGTTTATCCCCGGTACTACCGCTGGAGATATCTCCCCCGAGGATGGAGTAGCTATCTTCCCGCCGCAAACTATCAATAACGGTAACAACCTGCTTATCGTGACAATCGATGGACGTGAGTACCCGGTCGAGGTAGAAGATGCCGCCGGTTTCGAGTACGAGAAAGCACACGAATACACCCTCGTGGTTGACGCGAGAAAGGCCAAAGTAGAGCTTAGCACGGTGGTCAAACCGTGGATCGAAGAGACTTACGAGTTTGAAGAAGTTCGCGTGGGCCCGTCAAGCCTTGATAATAACGGTGGTGACCTGGTAAACGGCGACGAACTCTATCTCTTTGCCGGTGACGGCACCAATCGCTCTACACTTCCCGGTAAATTTGTTTACAACGATGCAACGGACGAATGGACGTACGAAGGGCCTACCGCTCCCCTCTACTGGGAGGATATTACCGACACGGGAAGTCTCTACGCCTCCATCACCCGCCCGGCAATGGATGCCACAGCAGGCAATAACCAGTCGCCCGACTACATTACCGCCACCCCCATCGTGAACAATGGAGGTACCGACAACACCGCGCTCAACTTCAAGATGGAGCATAAGGTGGCCAGGGTAAACGTGATGCTTCGCTCTAACACTTACGAGGAGGCCAAGCTGCTGAATGCTAACGTGACACTACCGGGTTATGAAATTGGTGGAGGGTTAGACAAGGGCATCTACGTTCCCGGAACGGGTGTAGGATCCATCAAGCTCGGCAAACCGGTGAAAACGGGCACGGCTCCAGATCCCGATACATACAACATGTCATCATACCTGCAACCGCAAACCATCGCGTTAGGGCAAGGCCTCGTGACGGTCGAGATCGAGGGACGGACTTATACAGTGAAGCCCGAAGAACTAATAGGTACAGCAGCTCCTGTTGTATACGAGGCAGGTAAGGCAACCAACCTGATTATCACGATCGAGAAAACCGGATTGAGTGCCAGCGTGGTAGTAACACCTTGGAGTGAGCTCCCGGCCATCGAGTTCGAAGCACTCTTCTTCTCGGTGACCAATAAAGCGTCGGCCGGCTTCGAGAACAACGATGAAATCAAATTTTACAAGCTCAACGCGGGCGGTACCGCCGTGGAGAACAACAGCAACACGTACCAATACACGGGCGGGCCTGCCAGTGGTACGTTGAACCCGGTGGGAACACCCTGGTACAGGGATGACTTCCAAACAGGTGATTTAATCACCGCGGTCTATCCCTCGAATGCTCCCGCGCTTGCCGCCGGTGCCAGCACGTTCAACTGGACGGCTAAAAGCAGCGGCGTTACCAACGCGCACGCCGACGACGTGATGATCGCGGCCCCCGTGGCAGCCCGTAACTTGGGTGAAATTCAAGCTAACGGCGACGTGGAGTTCGAGTTCAAGCACGTGCTGAGCAAGGT
>LSQX01185135.1_pt1 | contig 10433 bp, 9 predicted proteins | sample 654561 | NCBI WGS metagenome assembly LSQX01 (sample SAMN04489861, study PRJNA283612) | anaerobic digester metagenome | isolation source: 4 biogas reactors fed with cattle manure at either 37C or 55C with and... | place: Denmark: Kongens Lyngby | collected 2014
CTAAAAGTCTTTCCATCTCCTTTGTTTCAAAGGAAGATGGAGCGTGAAGCCATCCCAAATATTCAGCGCCCAGTGAGGTCCTTGCCTCCATGGCCTCGTGCAGCTCAGTAATTTCTCTTTGATAACTTTCCAGTTCTTCTATAGAATAAGGACTATTCTTTAATTTAAGCATAGTAGACTCCTTTCGCTTTTCTTTATTCGAGTTTACCATATGTGTAATTTTTTTCCACTAGAGGCTTAAGATAGTGTATTATGTATTTTCTACGGTAGCTATGCTATTATAAGATAGAATTCTTTCAATAATAAGGAGTTTTTATGAATACACGAAAAAGCGGTTTGCTTTTGGCTCTGTCCTCTCTTCCTGGCCCCTATGGGATCGGCGGTTTTGGGCGCGAAGCCAAGAAATTCATTGATTTACTTCATAGATCAAGTCAAAGTTACTGGCAACTTCTTCCCCTAGGCCCCACGGGCTACGGTAACTCTCCCTATAGTAGCTTTTCTACCCAGGCCGGGAATCCTTTGTATATTGATTTAGAGGCTTTGATGATGGATGGTCTTATTACAAAAGAAGAGCTTCTTGAAGCTAGACAAGCCCAGGGACCGATAGATTATGATTTTATCACTGGCCAACGCCTTGCGCTTCTTAAAAAGGCCTTCACAAGGGTCCAGGATCCTCTGGAACAGGAGATTGCTCTCTATCAGGAGTTGAACCCATGGCTTGATGACTTCGCCTTATTTATGTGCTTAAAGGAGCTTCACGGAGGAAGGTCCTGGCTCCAGTGGAAAGAGAAATATCGCCTTAGAGAAGAGCTTGCTCTGCAAGAGATTCGAAGAGTCCATGGGAATAGCTATAATTTTTGGGTATTTACCCAGTATCTTTTTCATATTCACAGGGAAATTTTTCACGACTATGCAAAGACAAAAGGGGTAGAAATTATAGGGGACATCCCCTTTTACGTAGCAGAAGACTCGGTAGAAGTTTGGTCCCGACCGGAAATTTTTCTTTTAGGGGAAAAGGGCTTTGTTGCTGGAACACCACCGGATTTTTTTACCGATGAAGGTCAACTATGGGGAAATCCCATTTACAATTGGGAACGTATAAAAGAAGAAGACTTTTCCTGGTGGACCGATCGCCTACGCATACAAGCTTCCTTTTACCGGCGACTTCGCCTAGACCACTTCAATGCCTTTGCGCGCTACTGGACAATTCCCAAGGGTAGCTCCTCAAAGGAAGGCTACATGCAAGAGGGCTATGGCTTCGAGATCCTTAGTCGCCTGGAGGACCTTATTGAAAAAGGCAGTTTTATTGCCGAGGATTTAGGCACCGAGACCGCAGCTGCAGAGATAATTAGAAGAGCCTTTTCCATTCCAGGAATGCGAATTTTACAGGTGGGCTTTTCTCCAGGTGAGGACAATCCCCACCTACCCCATAGCTATGAGAAGGATCTTTTTGTCTATACAGGCACCCATGACAATGAGCCCATTATGGCTTGGTACCAGGGGGCTCCTGCAGGAATTAAAGAAGATGTAAAGGCCTATCTTAATACTGATAAACCCCAGGCTCTGGACTTTGTTCGAATTCTTATGGCCAGCGCTGCCGATAGTGTTGTTGTACCCGTCCAGGATTTATTGGGTTTAGGCCCAGAGTCCAGAATGAACCTACCGGGAACTTTAGATAATAATTGGATCTGGCGACTAGAGAGTTTAGAAGTACTTAAACCCTTGGAGAAAATTCTTAGCCAGTACTCCCACACCTATAGGAGGAACTTTTGAATTTATTTAGTAAGGACGCAATAATTTTTAATCTTAAAAACACCCTTCGCAGTGACTATGCTGTTTCATTGCAGCATGCTAAAAACTACGAAATTTATAATGCCCTGGTCAAAGTAATCATGCGCCTTATAGCACCCTATTGGGAAAGCGATGTAGAAGGCCGTTTTGGAAGAAACGCCTATTATTTATCCAGCGAATACCTTATGGGCAGACTCTTAAGTAACAATCTTATCAATTTAGGCATTGAAAAAGAAGTAATGGAGAGCCTAGAAGAAATTGGGCTGGATTACAATGAACTAGAAAAAATTGAGGCCGATGCCGGCCTTGGAAGTGGAGGCCTTGGTCGCCTTGCTGCATGTTTTTTAGATTCGGCAGCCACCCAGCACTACCCTCTACACGGTTACGGCATACGATATGAATACGGCATCTTTAAGCAAGAGTTTAAAGACAACCAACAAATTGAAAAGGCCGACAATTGGTTACGCTATGGCGAACCTTGGTCCATAAGAAGAGAAAGTGAAAAAAAGATCATCAGCTTTTCTGATCAAATGGTCTTCGCGGTACCCTACGATCTTCCTATTGTAGGCTATGAATCCAAGGTTATTAATACCCTGCGCCTATGGAGAAGTGAACCTATCGAAGAATTTAACTTTGCCCTTTTTAATGATCAAGACTATGATATGGCTCTACAGGAAAAAAATAGAGCCGAGGATATCTCCCGGGTTTTATACCCCAACGATACCCGAAGAGAAGGCAAGATACTGCGTCTAAAGCAGCAGTACTTTTTTACCTCGGCTTCCATTCAAGACCTAGTACAAAAACATCTTGGTAAACATGAGAGCCTTGAAAACTTCCATGAATACAATGCCCTCCAGCTCAATGATACCCATCCCGCCGTAGCCGTTGCTGAGCTTCTACGAATTTTTTCCGATGACTATGGAATGGATATGTCCTTGGCTTTGAATATTGCTCAGAAAACTTTTAATTACACCAATCACACCATTTTAAGTGAAGCCCTAGAAAAATGGGAAGAAGGGCTATATCAACAAATCCTTCCCAGAATCCATCAGATTCTTTTATGGGTCGATGACAAAAGAAGAGAAGAACTTTTTGCAAAACACAGTCCTGCAGAGCTTGTAGCTAAAACTTCGATATTTTCCGGTGGCATGATACACATGGCCAATCTCGCGGTTTTCGGTTCTACCAAGGTAAATGGTGTGGCAGAGCTCCACTCCTCTATTCTTAGAAAAGATGTCCTTAATGATTGGTACAATCTTTGCCCGGAGAAATTCACCAATGTCACCAATGGGATTACCCAAAGACGTTGGCTTCTGCTTTCAAATCCGGAACTTTCAAATCTCCTTAGCAGAACCCTTAGAAGTTCTGAATGGATTAAGGATTTAAGTCTATTGCGATCTCTTGGTGGAATCGAGTACGATCCCTCTTTCCTTCAAGAATTTAAGACCATAAAACGCATAAAGAAAAATCAATTGGCAGCGGAAATTTATGAAAAAGAAGGAATTCTAATCGATCCCAATAGCCTTTTTGATATTCAAATCAAACGCCTCCACGAATATAAAAGACAGCTCCTTAGCGCCTTTCATATCCTGGATCTCTACCGAGGTCTGAAAGAGGGACGCTTTACCGACTTCACTCCACGGACCTTTATCTTTGGAGCCAAATCGGCACCGGGTTACCGAAGGGCCAAGGGAATCATTTCCTACATCCTTCAGTTAGCAGAGAAAATAAACAAGGACCCGCAAATGGATGGACTACTAAAGGTAGTCTTTGTGACAAATTACAATGTTTCCTATGCACAAAAACTCTTTCCTGCTGCAGATATTAGTGAACAGATATCCACTGCAGGAAAAGAAGCATCGGGGACAGGAAATATGAAGTTTATGCTAAACGGCGCTATTACCCTAGGAACCATGGATGGTGCCACCGTAGAGATTGTCGAAGAGGCTGGAATAGACAATAATATTATTTTTGGCCTTAGCGCTGAAGAAATTAAGAATATGAAAGACTATAATCCTAGATATTATTATGAAACCACTCCGGGTTTAAAGGGCATCGTTGATTCACTTATTGATGGAACCTTTGAAGATAAGGACGGCGTCTTTCGAGAAATCTATGACTCCCTGCTTCATCAAAATGGGTGGGAACATCCCGATCAGTACTTTGTCCTAGCTGACTATGACAGTTACCGGCAAGCCCAAAATAGGGCCGGAGAACTCTACAAAGACGAAGATTTATTTGCTAGAATGTGCATTCGCAATATGAACTCGGCAGGAAAGTTTTCTTCCGATCGCTCGGTGGAAGACTATGTAAGAAATATCTGGCATATTGAAAAAATAGACTAGAGGAAAAAATGTACACAGAGTATAAGCTTGATAAAGCCTATGAAGAAGCAAAACACGTCTCCATCGATGACAATTCCCGAATTGTCATTTTCAGTGACGCCCATAGGGGAGATGGGAGCTTTACCGATGAATTTGCTCCCAATGAAAATATCTTTCTTCATGCTCTGCAATATTACTACAGTGAAGGATATAGCCTTATTGAAAACGGAGACAGTGAAGATCTATGGCTAAACAATGATTTCAAATATATTTACTACGCCCATCCCGATGTGTATGAGCTTGTTCGTAAATTCCACAAACAAAATCGCTATACCATGATTTACGGAAACCACAATATGATTATGCGAAGCGAAAGCTACACCAAATCCAACTTTTGGCGAGTATTTGATTTCAATAGCGGCGAAGAGATCCCTTTTCTTGAGGACTTAGAACCTCTAGAAGCAATAAGACTGCGCTATCGGGATTTTATTGAAGATATATTCGTTCTTCATGGAAATCAAGGAGATCTTATAAACGACGAATTCTGGACGGGTTCACGCTTTTTTCTAAGAAAACTCTGGAGACATTTAAAAAGCATAGGCTTTCAATCTCCCGTGTCCCCAGCCAAAAGCGAACAAAAGCGCCACAAAATTGAAAGAGTCTATTCAAAATGGATGGAAAGAAATGAGCAAATGACTATTGTGGGCCATACCCATAGACCGAAATTTTCACAACCCGGTGATATACCCTATTTCAATACGGGAAGTGCCATCAGGCCCCGGCGAGTACAAGCCATTGAAATCCTTGGCGGATCCATTTCTTTAGTGGAATGGCGTATCCGCCCCACTGCCCTGGGAATACTTCAGGTAAAAAGAAAAATCGTCGACGGCCCCAAAGCCCTAAGCAAATATTTAAAAAGAAAGTCTGCCATAATATAAAAAATCGGATTCTATCATCCGATTTTTTTCTTTAAACAAATACAAGTCTATTTCTGTTCTTCTATAATTCTTCGCAGCTGGTCAACCCTTAGAATATCTCCCCTTTTACGGTGAATCATCCGGTGGCAATTAGAACACAGACACTGTAAATCCTGATGAGGATCAACAAAAAGATCTTGGCGGGGATCAGGAAAGCCTACGGTATGATGGACTTCTATAAAGTCCTTTCCCAGCTCTCCATATACTTCTTCGAAATCAAAGCCACAGGCCATGCATCGTATTCCATGAAATTCAATGGCTTGTTTTCTTAAATAAGGTGACCTCTCATAGCGGGTTGTGTAATGTAAAAAACCGCCTCCCTCTCGCACTACGGATTCAAGATTGTCATTTTCTGAATGAGTTTCCTGCTGATAGAGGGAATACCCATAACGCTGAAGGGCTTCAATGAGATGTTTGTGAATTATCTCTTCTTTTTTTAAGCTCCTGAGCCCTTCAACCAGCTCAAAACCTTTAAATATGCCACGGAAGTCTCCTGTAACGCCCATAAAATGAAGAACTCGAAGGGATTCAAAGCCCTTGGTCTTGTCCGAATCAAACAATAGATAGGCTTCATCCAACTCTCTTAAACTGAGTCCGTCGAAAAGGTAGGCATAGAGCATAGAATCCCTTAGACTTTCCGGCAAAATATCCCAGTCGCCTTTTCTTTTCGAGAAGCGTAGAGGAGGAATTTTTTTAGCAGCTAAAAGAAGTTTTTTAAAGTCCCCTGGGCTCTTATCAAAGATTTCACGGGCTTGTGTCAAGAAATCTTCAGAGCTTTCCCCACTGCTTTTCTCTTCATAGAAAAGAACCATTTCTTCCCATAATTTTTCTTCGTTAAAACCTACTAGGTCCTTGGGAAAGGGTTTATTGTTTATATAGGCATCCAAAAGTAGAATGGCCTCATCTAAATTCAAGTTATCTGTTTCTTTCATATCCTCCCCCTTTTTATTCATTTTAGCATATTTATCTATTTTCTTAATATATTTAGAGTTTTCTCTAATTATATTTTTCTCCAATATAAATACTGACCCCCTAGGTTACTACCAATTCAACTCTGGGGGTCAGCATAAAATTATTTTCTTTACAATTTTTCTGTTAAAAACCTATAGTTTATACTTTACAATAAGACTAGGATCCAAAACTCTAAAGGTGAAGGATTCAGTTATGAAAAATCGTACTTTCTTATTATCATGGGCTTGGTAACCAATGGAAAAATCACTTCCAAGGGTTAGCTCTAAATCCTCGTGATCATGGGGCAGCATATAGGCCCCATTAATAATGTGGTTAAAGATAATCTTGCCGCCAATAAGCTCTTCGATTCTTTTATCCAAGGGATAACCTGAACCCACTGAAAGTATTTTTTGGTGAACTTCTTCGCTAACAATAAGATCAAAGGGTCCTTTTTGGTAGGCCTTTTTTAGTTCAATCATGCCTCTACTGAGTGCTTCCATAATAGCGTTAGCATCAGTACCAAAGGCAATTGCCTTTCCTTCGAAACTATGGTCTAAACCACGGATTCCGCCTTCTTCTAAACCATTATAGACGGCTTCTTCTTCAAAAAGAGCTAGGCTTTTGACAGCTTCTTCCAAAGGCGCATATTCTATATCCTTAGCGCCCCGGGAGATATTGTCCAGTTCCCATCTCTCCATTTCGAATTCTACCCGTGCTTCTATTAAAGGCTGGACGTGATAGGTTCCAAAACAAACCCCCTCGCCTTCCTTCACATTTACAAGTCTTCCCTCGGAGATAACATTATAATCCCTACCCTTGGGTCCTAGAACCTTTACGACTTTTCTTGCGCTCAGATAGGACTTTAAAACTTCTTCTGCTCTCTGATCAATTTCTTTCCAAGCATCCTGTGAAATGGGTGCTAAATCTCTGTATAACATAAATCCTCCTATTTAAGATCACCGATTTTCAATGAGTTACTTTGAGTTCCCTCTCCAGCCATGGCTAGTTCTTCAATATGTGCAACGGGGCCATCGGTAAATAAATATGTGCTTAATTCTTCGTCCCATTTGTCCATATTTCTACGCAGCCACTCAAGAAGCATACAAGCATGTTCAATCTCTTCATCTCTGTTGTGAGCCATAATTTCACGTAGCTCCTCATCCTGGGATGCCTGAGCTCTTTGGTTATACCAATCTACTGCTTCTAGCTCTTCTTTTAAGCTTGTAATGGCCCGAGTGATATTTTGTGTTTTCTCATCTAGTTTTTCTAAAGGCTCATGATATTGTTCCATATATATACCTCCTGTATATTCCTTTTTTGAATACCCAGCTTTGATATGTGTAAACGAAAAATATAAGATATAAGTAAAAATGAGCCGGATAATTCCAGCTCATTTAGGGTTTATTCCGCAAATTTATAAAAGACTTTTATGGGTATATTTACTATTCTTCTTCAAATTGATAAACATTTATGGTGGAGGAATCTTCAAGAAACTTTAGATATTCATCCCTAGTCATACTAGGTTTAAATTCCTTAATGATACTTTTTGCAAGACTTCCATCATCGTAGAGTAAATCAATTACCGTCATAGCAAAGGCCTTGGCAGGAATGATATAAGCAAGATTTGGGTCTACCATGGAAAATTCCCGCGTATGAGCAGCTCCGATAACACCACCAATCATGGGATGAATTCCCGGCATAATTTGGGTAAGGTCCCCAAAGTCCGTTGAACCGGCCATAGCCCCACCCATTCTTATTTCTTCTTCTTTGATAAAGGAAAGCAAATTTTCTTTAAAGAGTTCGTCGAGATTGTTATCAATTTTTAAAGGCAGATAGCCTGGGATTTCCTGTATCTCAACCCTTGCTCCCACCGCCATGGCTCCGGCCTTAAGGCTTCTATTTACCTTCTTATTTGCCTCTTTCATTCCTTCGATGGTGCTTCCTCTTACATAGGTTTCCATTTTTACATCGGCGGGGACAACATTTACGATATCTCCACCCTTGGTAATTATAGGGTGAACCCTAATATGATCTTCATCTTTAAAGGTTTCTCTTTGAGCATTGATATTGTTAAGGGCCAAAGTAGCCGCATTGAGGGCATTGATTCCAAGATGGGGTGCTCCACCAGAATGGGCCTCTCTACCAATAAAATTTACTTTTTTACCAATAAAGCCATTGCTGGTTGTACCCAGCACAGCTTTAAGAGGTTCTTCATGGGAGGACGAATGCATCATCATAGATATATCGATATGATCAAAGAAGCCCCGGGCTACCAGTTCTTGTTTCCCTCCGGCATATTTGATTTTTCCATCGGCAATGAGCTTGGATCTAAAATCAATTTCAATAAACTCCTCAGCTGGCACGGCCATAAATTCGACGGAACCGCCCAAATGTTCAATCACGCCGGATTCAACAAGGCCAACGGCGCTACCTAGCATAGCTCCCAGTTGAATATGATGACCACAGGAGTGGGATGCCCCATCCTTACCAGCGTCGGGATGATCCACGCAGACAACGGAATCCAGCTCACCCATAACGCATATATTAGGCTGTCCTTCTTTTTTACCGGTATTGGCACGGCATCCGGTAATGGCTATGTTTTCTTCAACTTCTAGGCCTAACTTTCTTAAAAAAGCTGAGGTTTTCTTTGTAGTTTCGAATTCTTTGAAGCCAAGTTCTGGATTTTTATAAACGTCTAGGGTAAAGTCATGCAAGTTCTGAGCATGTTTATCTATGGCTTCGCAAGCCATAGTTTTCAACTGTTGTTTGTCCATTCTTTTCTCCTCTTTTTGGTTAAACCTTCTAGTTTATCTACCTACGTAAAAAATGATACCCAAGGTATTAATCTATAATCCCGTGTTCAGTGAATTTAGCCGTATCCCATGGGTTGGTCTCTAATTCATCTAACAAGATTACATATAAATCTTCAGTTTTTCCTATTATCCCTGGTAATCCTTTTAAAATGTTTATAAAGACTTAGGAAAGCCACAACAATTAAAATTGCGGTAGAAAATCCGTAAACAGAAGATTTAAAACTAGAATTCAAGCCATCTAAATGGCTAACCACAGCTGAGCTCAAAATAGATATTAAAGTTATAGTGGTTAATAGCTTTTCACTTCCTTTTTTTAACATCTTTAATCACATCCTTTACAATTCAAATAGCAATATCTACTGTCATGATTGAATTAATATCTGTATAATGCATTCCTTTAAATCAGATAGATGAAGTTTGAGTTTTCTATTATTGATTAGCTAATGCTATTCTATCATTAAATCTGAATTCTAATAAAGCTAATTATGCTTAGAGTAGTAAAGATTAATAACCAAAATATATTTTTAAAAAAGAAAGGCCCATTTGATTATATGGAAAAATCCTTGAGAATAGGTTATATGAATAACTTTAAATCCAAATAAATTCATTTAACTCAAAGAATAAAACCTGAATTATGAACTGTCATTATTTACAATAAAAAGACTCTTCAACTTTTCCGGCGGTGAGAGAAATAGCAATAAGTGGCGTAACTCTCGGGTTGCGCTCCTTTGTTTTTCTGCTACTTATTATCAACACTTAGAATCGAAGAGCCTATAAATGGAAGTTAACATGGATCACACTTACAATATATATGTTATTGTTTCCACTTTGAACTAAACTGGAGCTAATTTCAAAAATCCAAACACTATTTAAGGAAATTCAATACTGTTTCTACATGCATCGCAACCCCTATTGACATAGATTTTTCGTCTATATCAAAATTGGAGCTGTGATCTGAAAGCTCAACGTCACTTTCTGGATTTTTGCATCCTAATCTCCAAAATGCTCCCGGGACTTCTTGTAGGAAGTAGGCAAAATCCTCGGCCCCTAATCGAGGTTTTTGAATCGTTATAATATTCTCTTCTCCAATAACAGTTTCAGCTGCCATTTCTACTTCTCTAACCATTGCATCGTTATTAATTAGCACTGGATATCCTGGCTTGATATTCAGAGTAAAATCGGCACCCATCCCATGGGTAATTCCCTCTATTTGAGTTTTGAGTTTATTAGATATGAATTCTTTTAAACCAGGGGCAAATGTTCTCATAGTACCAGTCATAAATACTTTATCACTAATGATGTTGCTTTGTGTACCACCCTTTATCGTGCCAACAGTTAATACAGCACTATCGGTTGGATCTATCTGCCTGCTTATTACTAGTTGAATGGCATTTATGACTTCTGCAGCGGCAACGATTGAATCAACACCTAAATGTGGAGTTGCTCCGTGAGTAGATTTTCCAATAATTTCAATCTCAAATGTATTGGCCGATGCATTTGCAGTGCCATAACGAACTCCAATTTTACCTGTATCAATATCAGGAGCCATATGTAGTCAAGTCCATAATCTTGTGTAA
>LSQX01233916.1_pt2 | contig 10433 bp, 6 predicted proteins | sample 654561 | NCBI WGS metagenome assembly LSQX01 (sample SAMN04489861, study PRJNA283612) | anaerobic digester metagenome | isolation source: 4 biogas reactors fed with cattle manure at either 37C or 55C with and... | place: Denmark: Kongens Lyngby | collected 2014
CAATCACTCACGAAGAGTGAGTTGTCACGAACGCAGGCCAAAGCCAACCTATGCCATCCCCGGTTCGAGACGCGGATTGGTCTTGCCTTTTGCATCGGCGGATTCGTCCGTTTGCGAAACCGCCTCAGTTTCGGCTGGCAGCGCATCCTCGGTCGAACCCTCGGCGGCTTGCTGTGTAATCGAGTTGAGCGTTGCGCCTTCCATAAGCGCCTCGAACTCCTCACGCTCCAGAGTTTCTTTTTCCAGCAGCACCTTGACGATGACGTCCATCTTCTCGCGGTTCTCGCTGAGAATTGACTTCGCGCGTTCGTATGCCTGCTCCATCGTCAGCCGAATCTCCTTGTCAATGGCCATCGCCATTTCTTCGGAGTAGTTGCGGTCCTCCATCATATCCCTGCCGAGGAACGGGTTCGCGTGGCGTTTGCCTACCGTCAGCGGCCCAATCTGGTCGCTCATGCCATACTCACAGACCATAGCACGCACGATTTCCGTTGCACGCTCGAGGTCGTTTGAAGCTCCCGTGCTGATCTCTCCAAAGACCATCTCCTCGGCTACTCTGCCGCCGAGCAAGCCCGCGATCTTATCCAGCAGCTCATTTTTCGTAGTCAGATATTTGTCCACCGTGGGCAGTTGCATCGTATAACCCAACGCCATCCCGCGCGGAAGAATCGATACTTTATGAACCGGGTCGTCGTTTGGCAGCAGCTCCGCCACTATCGCATGGCCGACCTCATGGTAGGCGACCATTTCCTTTTCTTTCTCGCTTATCAGCCGACTCTTGCGCTCCGGGCCGGCTATGACACGGTCGATGGAGTGCTCGAAATCCGCCATGAATATCTTAGTCTTATCCCAACGCGCCGCAAGCAGAGCGGCTTCGTTTATAAGGTTTGCCAGATCTGCGCCGGAAAACCCCGGAGTGCGACGCGCCAGACTCTCGACATTGACATCATCGGCAAGCGGCTTGCCTCGCAGGTGGACATTCAGTATCGCCTCTCTGCCGTGCGCATCCGGGTTATCCACCACCACCCTGCGGTCGAATCGCCCAGGACGCAGCAGCGCCGGGTCCAATACATCCGGCCTGTTGGTGGCTGCGATGAGGATCACACCTGAATTGGGATCGAAGCCGTCCATCTCGACGAGTAGCTGGTTTAGCGTCTGCTCCCTCTCGTCGTGTCCGCCACCAAGTCCCGCGCCTCTCTGCCGACCGACGGCGTCTATCTCGTCAATAAAAATCAACGAAGGCCGATTGGCCTTGGCGGTTTCAAACAGGTCTCTTACTCTCGATGCGCCGACGCCGACGAACATCTCCACAAAATCCGACCCGCTGATGTGGAAGAACGGAACTCCCGCCTCCCCTGCGATTGCTCTTGCAAGCAGGGTTTTGCCGGATCCCGGAGGTCCCAACAACAACACGCCTTTGGGTATTTTCGCGCCAAGAGCGACGAATTTCTTCGCGTTCTTCAGGAATTCAACTACCTCCTGAAGCTCCTGCTTGGCCTCATCAACTCCGGCTACGTCGTCGAACGTAACTTTGGGCACATTTTCGTTGAGCCGCTTGGCTCTGCTGCGCCCGAAGCTCATCGCCTGATTGTTGCCTGCCTGCGCCTGACGCATAAACAGCATCCACAACAGCACAATAAAGCCCAGCGGAAGCAGGGATATCAATGTCGCGACCACCGGGTTGGAAAAAATCGACTTGTCGAACTTATAACTCACATTGTTGGCGTCGAGCTTTTTGAGGAATTCGCCGCGGTCGCCCTGTGGCGGCGTGACCGTCTTGTATTGCACGCCTTTTTTATCCTCAAAAGTGAACTCATCGCCGAGAATCTCTCCGCGCACGACTTCGCCATTGGTGATCATTTTCTGCGCCTTGGAGATGTCAATAGTCGTAGGGCTTTTGCCCATCATGCCAAAAGGCCCGTTTCCCTTAGTGAGAAACAACACCACCAAGACTACTAGAGCTACGCCAAATACGCTTCTGAAATAACGACTCAAGACAAATCCTCCGACCGCATCACGGCCGTATTTGTTATATTATACCACGAGCAGCCACGCCACGGAAGCAGCCAGGCGGCCCTCAGTCTCACAGCGTGAATGCGGCTGCATTATATTATGCCCTTTTGTAGAGTATAGTCCCCAATGACTATCTACGCAAAATACACTAAAAAAGTTCTCCTGTGACGGTCGCCGGCCAAGCCGCACGCTCCGGCATTCGTCATTTGATCTGTGATGATTAGTTTGCGGAAAGCCTGGGTATTAAGTCGACAGAGAAATATATATTTAATAATCAAAAGCCGGAGAGAGCTTACACATATTCTGGCTATTTTGAGATAATGCTGAAGATTATGGGACAACGGCTCAGGTTGATATATGCCAGCCTAACAGCGCAAGCGATCTGTAAATACCTCTTTACAGAAAATATAAATAATCTGCGCTCACCTTGCAGAAGTTTTTGCCTCAAGCCCGCAGATTGCAACGTGCAATCTCGCCACTTTCCAACACCAGCGCCCACAAACATATCAGAGCAATACAACCGTTTGAGCCACTACAATTGGGAAGGAATCGAAGCAGTTGGAAATACAACGATTGGCAGGAACCGTTGCTTCGCCACCTGATGTGGGTGATGATGAGGCGGGTTCATATATTTTGATCGTAACGGTCGATGAAGATGAAATCGGCAGCAATTCTGATGCAGGTTTTCTGCAATCGGTGCAATCGCTGACCGAGCAACACCCTCAGGAGATTGTTTTGGATTTAAGCAAAGTAAACTCAATAGACAGCGGCGGACTAAAAACGTTATCGGCGTGCGCCAGGTTGTGCAGTGCTGCCGGAACCAGGCTTCTGATGGACAAGGCCTCGAAGTGTGTGATGAGAGTGGTTGAATTGAGCGGGCTTGGTCAGTTGTTCGGGCTTGCCGAGGCTCAATCCGCTCAAGTCGTCAGAAAACGCTACATTGCTCCACACAACCCGGCATGGAAGATCAGTGAGCGGATAGCCTTTACTTCGGCGGCGGTGGTGTCGGAGTTGCGCAATAGGATTATGGATGCCGCCGAAGAAGCGGGCGCGACCGGAGAGAAGCTGTGCGATATCAAGATCGCCGTCGGGGAGGCGCTGGCAAACGCCTACCGTCACGGGTCGCCAATGGGAGAATCCAACAATATACTGGTAAAATGCCTGGCTTGCTCTCAAGCGTTTGTCGTGGAGATCGAGGACGAGGGCAATGCCTTCGACCCGGATGCGACACCGGAACCAAATCCTAATGACCTGCGTGACCACGGAATGGGCATCTATCTGATGCGGCAGGCGATGGATATTGTGGAGTATTCTTTTCACCACCCGGGCAATCGCGTTCGGATGGTGAAATGGCTCCAGGATGTCTGAGCGCCGTCAATGATCCGGGTTGCCGTCGTCGATTCCGGCGTTGATATCCGCCGGCAGGTATGAATACAACTCCGCGTTCTTTATGTAGAATTTGATCTTCTTATCCTTATCGATCAACTGCCGGGCAAACGCCTCCGTTTTCCATTTGAGGGTGGCGCGAACGGAATCTCCCGTAAACGCTACGCAATCCGATCTTGTAAAACCGGGGATTGGGTTGTTGTTGCGGTCGACAATCTCGGCTGCGACGTATCCCCACTGGCGGCATCTGGCATTGATAGTAACCTGAGGCGTATTGAAAACCTCCCTGCGACTGATCAGCCAGCCCTCTTTTGGCCCGGCACACATAGAGCAAAACCCATCCATGCGCAGGGTTGCAAGACCTATGGCTCCATTTGCCGACCCGTCGTCGTGCGCTTTGTCAAAACCGCCATAGTAGAAATATAGTTTGTCCCTTACTATTACAGGCGCACGCGCCGTGTAGATTTGCATGGAATCCCAACTGCCGCTGTCACCCAGCGATATGAACGGCTCCCGTTTTGCTGTGCGGTTCCACGAGATCAGGTCGTGGCTCCACGCAAGCTGCACATCCACGGTGCGCGGGCTGCCTTCCTGGGCTTCATACATCACCTCAGGAGCGGAATATTTGCCGTATTTTATCCAGCGAGCGTGATACATCCACGGCAGGCCGATATATATCCCCTGATACGGAAAAACCGGCATGCCGTAGACCTGAGTGGCGTCCGGGTCGAAATCGTCCGCGCCAAACACGGCGGTTTCGATCGGCTTGCTCCACTTTATGCCGTCCTCGGAGAGCGCGATTCCCACTGCGCGATGGCGGCGGTTGGATGTCTTATAGGTCGCTGTGAATCGATTTGTGTAGGGATCAAAGAAGAAATTGGTGACATCGGAACTGGAGAAAAGCTGGTATTGTTCTTTCGTGCGCTGCCAGTTCCAGTTCAACCCATCCGGCGAATATGCGACGCACGGCCCGCCCCTGTCCGATTTATCATCCGTCAGGTCATAGCCAAAGCCGTACATCGCCCATCGCTTGTCGGGAGAGGTCGGGTTTGGGATGCGGATGACGCCGGGGATGTGACATGCGCCGTGCGGCGCGACTATGTTGTTGCTTTTCGACCCGTCGTATTCGATGATCCCGAGTTCGGGTTTAGTCCACCGAATGCCGTCTTTTGACTCGGCATAAGATACATCCCCGCAGTTCTTGCCGATCCCCTGATACCACATCTTGAGCTTGCCGGAATCCCACATCACCGTGCCATAGACATACGGTCCCCAGCCCTCCCACGCACGGTCTTTGCGGATGACGGGATTGAGATCATGCTTTTGTGCGGCGTGAAATTCGCGGGACAGCCCATAGGATTCCTCGACCACCATCGAATCGAGAAACAGGCGACGAAACGGAGGCTTGCCCGCAAGCGGGTCTGCCAGTCCCGCAGCATAAGAAGATACAGCCAGCAGCGCAACTACGCACGCATAAAACGACGTTCGTATGTTCATCTATCGACCTTTTTCCTGATCCTTTGTCGGCGGCCAGTGTCCATCCTGTTATTTCCCTGATAGACCGGCGGCAAATAGTCTGCGGGCGAAGTTGTCCGTCACTTCCACGGGATTAGTTTGACGGTGGCTGCCGTAGCGGTTCAGGGCGGCGATGACATCGTCCTCATCAGATGCCTTCAAGCCGTAGCTCGACAGGCTCGCAGATACTGCTCCGGAGTTACACAGCTCTATGATGCGTTCGGCTGCGTCCTGTGTTCCCATCGCCCGGCTGACCTCGTCATACGCATCGGGACGCTCCTGTTTGTTCAGTTTTATAACCTGCGGCAGCAGGGCGGTGATGGCCTCGGAGTGTCTGATTTTTCCTACAATGCACACCGCCGGAGCCAGGGAGTGGGACGCGCCCAGGCCATTTTGCATAGCCAGCCCAGCAAAGCAGCTTCCCAGCAGGCAGTTCAGGCGTGCGTCGAGGTCATCAGGGTATTGCTGGCAGACAGGCAATCCCGCGCTGAGATGTTCGATTGCCGCCAGCGCAATGTGTCGAGTGTAGGGAGTCGCCGCCAGCGATACCGCGCTTTCAATGGCGTGAGCGAAGGCGTCCATCGCCGTGAGAGTCGTAAAATATAAATCGAGATCGACGGTCAATTCCGGATCAAGCACGGCGACTGCAGGCGTCATCTGCGGATGTGAGATACTGCGCTTGATCGCCAGAGAATTGTTGGTCAATACAGATACGCGAGTGGATTCGGAGCCTGTGCCCGCGGTGGTCGGAACGGCAATCTGCGGTAGCGGAGGGTTTGTGATTTCCCGCTTTTTGAGCTGATAATCCTCGGTTATCCCATCATTAACCGCCATCACGGCAGCCGCTTTCGCGGTATCCATCACGCTTCCTCCGCCGATAGAAATAACCAAATCCGAGCGCTCATCTCGCAAAAAAGCGGCCATCTCGTCTACTCGTTCTACGGCAGGTTCGTCTGTAACAGGTTCGGAGATGGAGGTCCGCACGCCATTCTTATGGAGGGCTTCGCAGAGCCGGGAAAGGCGCGCGCTGCCGGCCAGATGCGAGCCGGTCACAATCGCGGCACGCTTGCCCAGCCCGGCGGCCTCATCGGCGATTATATTGAACCGCCCTGCTCCGCAATGGATGGTGGCAGGGCTTGTTATTTCAAATGACACGTCAATCACCTCCCGGCGATATTATAGCACGCCGGTAACGGCATAAAACGCCGCATCTCAGCCGTCGGCAAGTAACACCTCACTTTTCGTGAGTGGCTGGTCTCTGTCCCAGCCAGGCAATCTATCAATGAACACCCGCTGTCCGAGACGGAGATCGGACACTACATTATTCGCGTAGTGGCTGGTCTGTGTCCCAGCCAGACAATCTATCAATGAAAACTAGCTGTCCGAGACGGAGATCGGACACTACATTATTTGCGTAATGGCTGGTCTCTGTCCCAGCCAGACAATCTATCAATGAAAACTAGCTGTCCGAGACGGAGATCGGACACTACGGACAGAATTACTCATCATTCGTGAGCTGTTACACCGGAAAACAACATTCAAGCAGGCAGGAAGCCGCGCATCAAAACAATAATCAAAGAGTAAAAATTGCTCCATATTTCAAATGCGGAGGAATGACACTATGGCGTCCAAACGAATACCTTACAATAGAAACAGGCTGCATGCTGCTGGAGAACAGCGCAGATTTACCGGGGATGCTCTTAAAGAAATCGCATTTCCACTCGGCGGAATCGGCTCCGGCACTGTGTCGCTCGGAGGCCGCGGACAACTGCGCGACTGGGAGATTTTCAATCGGCCTCAAAAAGGCAATACCCTGCCCTATACATTCCCTATGATCTATCTCAAGCCCGATGGCGGGGATTCTATCGCGCGGGTGCTGGAATCCAAGCTGCAGCCGCATTTTATCGAATGGGGCGGGATGAACCCTCACAGGGTGTGCGGGCTGCCGCGTCTAAAAGATGCAGTGTTTCACGGGGAATATCCATTTGCGAGCATCGATTTTCAAGACCCTGCGCTGCCCGCCAAAGTCGAGCTTACCGCGTTTAATCCTATGATTCCGCTCAACGAGAAAGACTCCTCGATCCCATGCGCCATTTTGCGATATAAAGTTACTAACACGGGGTCGGCAAAACTGAGTGGGTCGATCTGCTGGTCGCTGCATAATCCCGTCGGCGACAGAGACAGGGTCAATGAGTTCGTAGAGGCAAAGGGATGTCGAGGCGTCAAAATGATCTCTGCGCCGCTGAAACCGGAGGATCTGACCTATGGGTCGATGAGCCTGGCGACGACGCATAATGATGTTTCATGTCGGGAGCATTGGCCGGTTGAGGGATGGTGGGATGCGGCGCAGGCAGTGTGGGATGATTTCAAGGACGACGGCGACCTTAAAAGTGACCGCGAAGGCCAGAAAAACTCCGATATAACCAGCCTGGCCGCAAAATTTGTTCTCTCGAAAGGGGAGAGCGTGGAGATTCCGTTCATCTTTGCGTGGTATTTCCCCAACCGGCACAATTATTGGAACACCGAGCCTGAGGTAAAGGAAGCCAGACTGCGCAACAGATATGCGGACTGGTGGAACGATGCCTGGGAAATTGCTCTCTATGTGACCGGCAATCTGCCTCGATTGGAAAAGGAAAGCCGACTCTTCGCCGATGCGCTGTATTCCAGCACCCTGCCGGCTGTCGCGCTCGATGCGGCGGGGGCGAATATGTCGATTATGCGCACGCAGACAGGGTTGTTTTTGGACGATGACAGGTTCTACGCATTTGAGGGATGCGCGGATCAGTTCGGGTCTTGTCCGATGAACTGCACCCATGTCTGGAATTATGAACAGGCTCTGGCGTATTTGTATCCGCGGCTGGAGCGCACAATGCGCCTGACCGATTTCACAAATAACGTCGATGCCGACGGCAAGATGGCGTTTCGCTCTCTGATTCCGCTTGGGGATTATCTTTGGAAGTTTTATGCCGCCGCCGATGGGCAGATGGGCTGCATCCTCAAGCTCTATCGGGAATATCTGCTCAGCGGGGATGTCGATTTCCTGAAGTTAGCCTACCCGAACGCGCGCAAATCAGTCGAATATGCGTGGAAGGAGTGGGATAAGGACCTCGACGGCATGATGGAGGCAGTGCAACATAACACCTATGACATTGAGTTCTACGGCGCGAACACCATGATGGGCACGCTATATCTCGGCGCGCTCAAGGCAATGGAGAAGATGTCTGCGATTCTGGGTGAGGATGCCTTTGCCGCCGAGTGCAAAAAGCTGTATGAAAGCGGCTACGCAAAACACGTTGAAAAGCTGTTTAACGGGGAGTATTTCATTCAGGACTGCGGCCCTGATGACGACCGACGCTATCAATTCGGAGTCGGCTGTCTCAGCGACCAGCTTCTTGGCCAATGGTTCTGCGAAGTAGTCGGCCTTGGACATACTCTGCCGCAGGACAACGTTCGATCGACCTTGAAATCCATTTTCAAATACAACTGGAAAAGCGACCTTTCCGATCACGACAGCATCCAGCGCACTTACGCTCTAAACGACGAGGCCGGGTTGCTGCTTTGCACATGGCCAAAGGGAGGCAGGCCGCGCTACCCGTTCACATACGCCGATGAGGTCTGGACGGGAATCGAATATCAGGTGGCGGCGCATCTCATATATGAGGATATGATCGACGAAGGGCTGGCGATAGTAAAGGGAGTCAGGGATCGGCACGACGGCGTCGCACGCAACCCGTACAATGAGTTTGAGTGCGGAAATCACTACGCAAGGGCGATGGCGAGTTGGTCGCTGCTGCTCGCGCTGTCCGGCTTCCACGTCAACACCCGCGAGCGTTTCATCGCCTTTGCTCCAAAGATCAACGCCGACGATTTCAGATGCTTCTACTCTACCGGCACAGGCTGGGGAGTATATTCTCAAAAGATATCTGCGGGCAAGCTGATCGCGCAGATAAGCGTGGAATGGGGCGTATTGGAGGTGCAGGACGTTCGATTCGGTGCGCCAAAGGCAGCAAGGATCACAAAAGTCAATTCCTCCGGTGTCGGAAAAGGATTTGGGGCCGATGTGAAGTCAGATGGAAAATATCTGCTGGTTAAGCTCAGCGAGCCGGTGAGAATAGGAGTCGGGGAGCGATTGGCGCTGGAGTTGAGTTAGATAGAAGAGCTTTCACAGGCCGCCATATCCATATTCGACCTAAACTTCTTCGGGCAGCGTAAAAGGTTGCGGCGCAGGGCTGCTTGCGTGCGGTTGGTCTGTCCCGTCGTCCGCACTAAAGCGATTGTCCGCCGCCAACTGAGTAGCCGAGTCACTTGATGAATCTGCAAGCGGCGCGGTCGATGACGCAGTCTGCAGAGGCATCAGGAGATCGGACGTCTCATAGGTGATCGCCATCCCCTGCGCCTGTTCGCAAATAAAGTTGCGCAGCCGCTGCGGTTCAATGACCTCGGCTTCCTTGCCGAAACCCAGAAGCCATATCGCTATCTCGTGGATTCCTCCTACCGTAGCCTCGAATATGATACCGCCATCGGGCTGCCACTGCACTTGCTGGGTATGGTGTCGCCTCGCCTCGGCAACCATCTCCGCCACCTCCGGACTGAATTTCACCCGCACAAGAGTCGGCTCCCCTCCTCCCCATGCCTCCCAGCTATATTTGAAATAATCCTGCACGGAAAAGTCCCTGGGCATCTCAAATTTGACGTCCGTAATGCAGGCATCTCGAAACCTCAGCAGCTTAAACATCACTATTTTATTGTGCTCATGGCTGTAGGCGACCATATACCAGCTATGCCGCCTGAAAACCAGAACGTAGGGATCGATGGTATATTCCTTGACCTTGTTGCTTTTCTGTGATCGATATACGATGTGGAGTTGCTTTCGCTGGCTGATGGCGTTTTCTATCGCACACGGTATGTGCGCAGGAATGCTGCCCTGTGTGACCGTGAATCGGATATCATAGCCACCTGCAAGCTCTCTTGAAAACTCCAGAGCGCGTCCGGAGGCGCATTCTTTGATCTTGAGCCACGCAGATTCCATCTGACTGCGAAGCGGAGTCTGCCCGCCGCCGGTCAGAGAACACATCGCCGCATGCACCGCCACCAACTCCTCGGCTGTGAGGTTATGGCTCGACGAACTGGGTTCTTCGACAAGATAGTACCCGCCGCAATTGCAGTTGACCGATATTCCGATCTCGGAATGAAGCTCTCCGAGCCATCTATATACGGTGCGCGGCGATCTGCCCAGGTTGGATGCCAGCGTGTCTATGGTGACGCCCGGTCGAGCGCGCAGTAGTTCAATCAGGTCGATTAATAATGCAGTTTTTGCCAATGCAATCTCGCTTAGTTGCTTTATATGTGTATAATAATTAGCGAAATGCGCGGGTAATACCTTCTTATTGTAACAACTCACTCTTCGTGAGTGATTGTAGCGGCTGGTCTTTGTCCCAGCCATACAAACTATGTCATTTCGAACGAAGTGAGAAATCTGCTTTTACGTAAATCGCGAAAGCTCGAAAGAAGCGAAACCC
>LSQX01105772.1_pt1 | contig 10432 bp, 11 predicted proteins | sample 654561 | NCBI WGS metagenome assembly LSQX01 (sample SAMN04489861, study PRJNA283612) | anaerobic digester metagenome | isolation source: 4 biogas reactors fed with cattle manure at either 37C or 55C with and... | place: Denmark: Kongens Lyngby | collected 2014
CGCCCCAATTATATGCGGCATTGATTTTAAAGTAGCGGTCTTTGCCGTTGATGTTCATATAGCTGTATGTATCACGCATAATGGAAATAAGGGTAATTTTCTTAGTCTTTTTATTTACAGATGCTAAAATAATAGCATCACTTCGTGCACCGCTCATTGTTCCGCTGGCACTGTCAACACCTAAAAGCAAAACATTTATAACGCTTTTGTCCGCTAACTTTTTACCGTTGTTGTTTGCCCATTTGTAGAGAAGGTCGTTTAATGAGCTTGCATCGGTAATATCATACATGGCGTCCGGATTTACATCATCATCTTCTTCTGAATAGGTATAATCTTCATTTTTAAAATCCAAACCATCATCCGGTGTAACCTTATTGAGTAGCCGGACAACATAGGCGACGGGAACAAGCATTGCTATGAGTAACAATGCAGATAAAATGATAAGGAGATATTTTTTTTTGTTTTTTGACTTTTTCATTGTATTCACCAGCGTAGTTTGGGAAAGAGATACAAAGCTGCGACTTGAATCAGCCTTAATCATTACCCGCTACCTTAGAGTATGAGTAGTGACCTGAACTATTCTTTATTTGGGCTCTATCTTGCCGTAAAGTGTGGCACCGGAAAAGTCAGAGCGCGGTTTTCTTTCGGCCTCTTCACTCTTGCCCTTATTATTATCGGCCTTTTCGGCAGACCTTTGGTGGTTTGAAACAGGCCTGTCGGTCTTGACTTGGTCGGGTGTAATGACCACCCTTCGGTTGCTGTCGGAACCCACAGAGTGTGATTCAACACCGTCAATGGTCTGAACTTCCGTGTGAACAATTCTGCGTTCGTAAGGGTTCATGGGGTCAAGGTACATATTGCGCCCATACCTTTTGGCTTTTTCGGCATTCTTGGCCGCTATACGCCTGAGCGTGGCCTCGCGACGCTCACGATAATTGCCGACATTTATAAGAACCCGCTTGTAGCTTTCTTTATTACGGCTGACATTTAAGCGGGTCAGGTACTGGATAGCATCCAGCGTTTCACCGCGGCGGCCGATTAAAAGCGAGTGCTCTTTGTCGCAGTCAAGTTCAATGTAAATATCATCATCTTTTTCTTCTATCTTGATTTCAAAACTATCAAGCCCCATGCCGGTGAGGATAGAGGTTAAATACTCCCTTGTTTGCTCGTAACCTTCCGCTTGTGGAGCCGGATCTTCTTCTTTTTTTTCTTTTGCCGGAGGTCTTTTTTTGCTTGATTTTTTAGGGGCGCTTGCGGTCTTTTTAGCTTTTTGCTTTTTACCGGGCGCGGGTTTTTCGCTTTCACTTTCTTCAAGCTCGTAGGAAGCCTTTACTTTGGCGAGGCTGCCGCCGAACAAGCCAAGGGTTTTTTTTGCGGGCAAGTCAATAACTTCGATTTTAATATCCGCATCATCCGGTGCATTCAACTCTAAACGCGCTGCTGCTTCAGCCTCTTCAATTGTGGCGCCGGTTGCGATTGCTTCTTTCAACATTATTTTAACACCGCCAATTATTTTATTTGTTTCTGAGCGTTGCTGCGTGTTTTAAATTTTCTTCACGCGAGCGGCGCTCGATGGTTTCTTCAATCATGAGTTTTGCAATCATCTTTTTAGGATTGTGGGTATAATTCAATATCAAGGTTTGCGCAAAGGCAAAAATGTTTGAGGCAGTCCAGTAAATTCCGATACCGACCGGAAAAAGGAAGGTGAAATAAGTAGAGAACAAGGGCATGCCGAAGGTCATGCAACCCATGGTGGGGTTTTTGTACATTTCGGGATTGCTCTGTTTTTGCTTGAGGTAGGTGTAGATACTGGAGGCAAAAGAGGTCAGCCCGGATAAAATCGGGATTATCCAAAGGATGCTGAAATTTTTCATATCCGGGGTTTCACCCAAGGGCAGGCCCAGGAAGGTGAAGTTGAAGTCAACTATTTTGCTATAAACTTGGTCGGGGATAAGGCCCGATAATTCACCGATTTGATTGATGACGGTGAGTTGTATTGTTCGGGAGTTTTTTGTAAGCTCGGGCAAAAGTTCTTTTACAGCCGCCACCAGCGTATCAATGTGTTCTTGGGGGATTTCAAGGGCATATTTAAGCGGGTTGTAAATAACGCCTATCAAGCCAAAGATAATGGGCATTTGAACCAACATAGGTGCACAGCCGGCGTTCATAGGGTTGTGGCCTTCCCTTTGGTAAAGGGCTTGGGTCTCTTCTTGAATTTTTTGGTTGTTGCCCTTGTACTTTTCCTGAATCTTACGCAGCTTGGGTTGGAGCCTTTGTGTTTTAGCCGCACCTTTTTGTTGGCTGACACTGGAGGGAAACATAAGCAAGCGCGCAAAAAAAGTAAAAAGTATGAGGGAAAGCCCGTAATTGTTGACCAGATTAAATATCAGCTTTAAGACAAAGCCAAAAGGTACGCCTAAAATATCATAGATGGCGTTCATTGCGCGTCCTCCGTGTTTTGGTTATCTTTTTTTGTTTTAGCGGGTGGTACCGGGTCATAGCCGCCGGGGAAAAAAATGTTGCAACGCATTAAGCGAAAGAAGGCCATGGCACTGCCTTTGAGCCAACCGTGCTCTTCAAGGGCCCCCTTGGCGTATTGTGAACAAGTCGGATAATACCTGCAAGTGGCCGGCAGCAGCGGACTGATACGAGTTTGGTAGAAGCTTATTACAGCGAGTAAAACTTTTTTCATTGCTCAACCACACCGCTTTTTTTTAGGGATTGTGGGGCTTGCTTTATTACGCCGGCCTTGCTTAAATGAGCGAACAAAACTTTTTCAATGTCGGTGCTTTTTTGCCTTTTGGTCTTCTGCCTGGCTACAAAAACAATATCCCAACCGCCGGTGCATAAACTTTGATTTTGGCGAAAGGCTTCCTTGATGATACGACGGCAACGGTTGCGCTCTACGGCGTTGCCTAATTTTTTGCCGGTTGTTATCCCTATACGGCAAATTCCTGCGCGGTTTTTTAACACATAGGTAACCAGCGCAGGATTTACATAGGACTTGCCGCGTGCATATACACGGCGAAAATCACTGTTCAGCTTTAAAGTTATGATTTTAGCCAAAGCAATCAATCCGTTCGCCCGGGTGGTTCAGGCAGGTTTTAGAGTGAGAGAAGTTTTCTGCCTTTGGCCCTACGGCGGGCCAGAACCTTACGCCCGTTTTTGGTGGACATTCTGGCACGAAAACCGTGTACTCTGCTGGCGTGGCGTTTTTTTGGTTGAAATGTTCTTTTCACGATACAAACCTCCGTTCATGATATATCCGAATATCGCCATTTTGCCCATGGCGATTTAAGGTTAAAAGACAAGGTGGTAAAATCACCTTGCGAAAATGTATTATATAACATAATCACTGTTTATGTCAATTGCTATTTTATGGCCCGCTTATTGAAATGGAAAAAGGTATGTGATATACTTCACTTGAAATTCTGCGCTCGGCGGTTTTAGCCGGTGCGAATCTGTAAAGGAGCATCAGATGAGATCGCATTTGGAATTATGGGAATCGGTTCGTGAATACTTGAAGACCAGCACAACCGAGGTAATATTTAATGTATGGTTAAGTGAACTTGAACTTGTCAGTCTCGACGGTAGTCGAGTTGTTTTATCTATAGGCGATTTCAAGCGCAAAATCATAAAACAAAAATTTCTGAAGGTTTTGGAAGAAGCCTTTGAAAATGTTATTGGCTTCAAACTTGAAATTGTCCTCATTGACTCAAGCGGCCGTGAAGAAGAAAAAGAAAAGATGAAGCAAGGCATGCAGGCTATAGAAGCCAAGCAGTTTGAGAACACCTTTGAAACTTTCGTTGTGGGTTCGTCAAATAAGTTTGCTCACGCGGCTGCCACGGCCGTTGCGGAAAAACCGGGCATGGCCTATAACCCTTTGTTTGTTTACGGTAGCTCCGGCCTGGGCAAAACCCATCTTCTCAATGCCATTTGCCATGAGATTATCAGCAAGAACCCCGATGTTGATTATGTCTTCATTCATGGGGAAGACTTTACAAACGAGCTTGTTGCGGCCCTGGCGGCCAAGGATATGAAAAATTTTAGGGAAAAATATCGAAACCTTGACCTGCTCATAGTTGATGATGTTCAGTTTATTGCAGGGCGTGAGGCGACGGAAGAAGAATTTTTCCACACCTATAATGCCTTAAGTCAGAATAAAGGTCAAATTGTTCTGTCTGCCGACAGGCCGCCCAAAGTAATGTTGTCCTTGACGCAAAGGTTGAAAACCCGCCTTGAATGGGGTCTTTTGGCCGACATTCAACCACCCGACCTTGAAACGCGCATGGCTATAGTAAAGCGCAAAGCCCAAGCCTTGGGGCTGGAACTGCCCGACGATGTTGTTCAATATGTTGCGGAAAAGCTGCGCAGCAACATAAGGCAGCTTGAAAGTGCCGTTAAAAAGCTGCAAGCTTTTGTTACTATCCACGGCGCTCCCTTAAACACCATAACGGCGCAAAACGCAATTAAAGATATTTTGAGCGATGTTGAGCCTCTCCCAGTCACCATAGATAACATAATAACAGAAGTGGCACGCACTTTTGGGGGCAGTGCCGATGACATAAGGTCAAAAAAACGCGATGCCCAGTCATCTAAAATGCGCAAGGTCGCCATTTATGTGGTTGATCAAATAACAGGCCTCTCAAAAGAAGCCATAGGCAAAGAATTTGGGGGCCGGGACCACTCAACCGTGATTTACAACTTGAACGAAATGAAAAAGATTATGAAAAAAGATCGAGCCATGGCCGACATGGTAAACAGCATTATAAGAAATGTAAAAGAAGAAGCTTAATATTGAGGTTTTACAATGGGATTTTTTAAGAAGATTAACAGGGGTCTGAAAAAAACTCGTGAGTCTATGGCGGGCGCCATAGATGCCGTTTTGCACGGCCGTACGGAAATAGATGACGAGTTTTTTGATGAGCTTGAAGAAATTTTAATAATGGGTGATGCCGGTTTCAAAACGGCAACAGACATCACACAAACTTTAAGGGAAAGTGTACGCAAGAAAAATTTGCGCACACCCGAGGCTGTTAAAGATGAAATTAAGGCCATCGTGGCAGAAATGCTCGACGGCGGGCAAGAAATGAGCCTGGTTACCCAACCGTCCGTTATTTTGGTTATAGGCGTCAACGGTGTCGGTAAAACAACCTCAATCGGCAAAATGGCAGCCATGTACAAGCAAGAGGGTAAAAAGATTATTGTTGCCGCTGCGGATACTTTCAGGGCGGCGGCCATAGAACAACTTGAAATTTGGACCCAACGCGCCGGTGTTGAAATAGTCAAACACAAAGAAGGTGCCGATCCGGCCGCAGTGGTGTTTGACACTATTTCCGCAGGCAAGGCCAGGGGGGCGGATATCATCTTCGTGGATACTGCCGGCAGACTGCACAATAAGAAAAACCTTATGGATGAACTTGCAAAAATTTACCGTGTTATCGACCGTGAACTGCCTTACAGTGACCGTGAAGTTTTATTGGTTTTGGATGCAACAACCGGGCAAAATGCGGTAAACCAAGCAAAGGAATTTAAAGACACGGCCGAAATCACCGGCATTATACTCACAAAATTAGATGGCACTGCCCGCGGAGGGGTCGTTATGGCCATTAAAAACGATCTTACAGTGCCGGTAAAATTCATAGGCGTGGGCGAGCAAATAGACGACCTCCAGCCCTTTGACGCCGCTGCATTTGCACATGGGCTTTTCGATGTGGACCTTGATGAAGAAGACGAAGAGGGTGACCAAACACTTGAGTAAAGATCAATTTCTATTGGCTACAAAAAACGCTAAAAAACGCCAGGAGCTTAAAAGAATTTTGCAACCCTTTGACCTGATCACAAGGGTGGAAGAAGAAATCGGCCTTGAGCTTGACGATGTTGAAGAAACAGGCCTGACCTTTGAAGATAACGCACTTTTGAAAGCAAGGGCAGCTTGTGCCCAAAGCGGCTTGCCCAGCATAGCGGATGATTCCGGTTTGGAAGTTGATGCCTTGGGCGGCGCGCCCGGTGTTTTCTCGGCCCGCTTTGCCGGCCAACACGGTAAGGATGATCTAAACAATCAAAAATTATTGGAAGAGTTGGCAGGCTTACCAAATGAGAAAAGAACAGCGCGCTTTGTTTGCGCAGCTTGCTGTGTTTATCCGGATGGCCGCGAAAGACTTGTAGGGGCAACTTGCGAAGGGAAAATTGCCTTTGAGCAAAAGGGAAGCGGCGGCTTTGGTTATGACAGCCTCTTCTTGCCCGACGAAATTGAGGGTCCAATCTCAAACAAGCCCACCATGGCCCAACTTGATGACCTTGAAAAAGACAAAATAAGCCACAGGGGCAAGGCGCTGCGCCTACTTGCCCAAAAGATAGGTGAAAAATTATGACAGGAAAAGAAAGGGCGAACCTAAGGGCCCGAGCCCACGCTTTAGCTCCGATTACACAAATAGGTAAAGGCGGCATAAGTCAAGCCTTGACAGTTCAAATCGATGAAGCCTTGCAAGCACGGGAACTTATAAAGGTGAAGGTTTTGCTTGAATCTTCCCCAATAAAACCCAAAGAGGCAGCGCAAGAGCTGGCCTTGGCGACCGGGTCGCATGTGATACAGGTTATAGGCGGCAGCATTGTTTTGTATCGCGAAAATCCTGATTTACATAAAAACGCCAAGAGGTAAAACCGAGCCATAAGCTTGGGCACCGAAAGGGCTTTTAAGCTCTACAAATTATTGGCCCATTAAATTGACAAAGAAGTGAAATATGTTATAATTTCAATGTGCCCGCAAAGAAAGGAACAAGCGGTCGGTGAAGAAGAAAAATGAAAATACAACCGTTGCCAGAAACAAAAAGGCCTACCACGAATATTTTGTTTTAGAAAGTTATGAGGCCGGCATTGAACTTTTGGGGACAGAAGTTAAATCCATACGCCAAGGCAAGGTGAATTTGAGGGATTCTTGGTGTGCGGTTGTCAATGACGAGTTGCTCTTAAACGGTATGCATATAAGCCCTTACGATCACGGCAATGTCTTCAACCATGACCCCTTGCGCGTTCGTAGGTTATTGATGCATAAGAGGGAAATTTTGCGTTTAAAAGCAAGCTTGAAACAACAGGGTTTGGCCCTTATTCCGCTTTCAATTTACTTTAAAAAAGGCAAGGCCAAAATACAACTGGGGTTGTGTAAAGGTAAAAAGCTTTACGACAAGAGAGCGGTTGAAGCTAAAAGAGCAGCCCAAAGGCAGATAGAGCGTTCAATTAAAGAACAATAAACCAACCGGTTAATCGATGTAATATATGGGGATGAAAGGATTTCGACGGGGGTTTTGAGCCACAATAAGCGAGTAGCGGGGCGGGGCCGCTATAAAATCCGCAGTTTAATTTTTAAACGACAATAATACAGTTTTACAAGCTGCTTAACTAAAGCAGCCGTCCCTACCGGGAATACCGCGGCCCGGGGTGGGGCGACGATTAGCGGTGAACGTGAACAGGCAAGCGTTGCGTAACCTGTCATGAATAACGCAACTACCGAAGGTGCAAGCCGGCCTACAGGCGTGCGCCGGGGGGAACCTAAACAGTAGGCTACACTCGTAGAAAGTTGTGAGGATGAGCTTTCGGACGCGGTTTCGATTACCGCCATCTCCACCAAAAAAACACAGGCGCTAAAGTGCGCCTTGTCATAATTTCGCTACAAGCGGGGTGAGGCCTAAACATTAAGTGAAGTGTGTGAAAATTTAATAATTTTATCAAAAAAACGACAAGCTCCTTTATTGGAGCTTTAGGTTGGACATAGAAAGGATTGAGTGAATGAAAAATATTATAATCAAGGCTTTGGCGGTTGCTTTTGCCCTCAGCTTGCTTATGACTGCTTTTACGGCATGCGGTAAGGGTGGCAAAGATGATTTGACGCAAACTTCCGACACCGAATTTGTAAGCGACACACAGCCAAGCGTCAGTGAAAGCCAACCCGAAAACGATGCTACACCGGTGCCCGACATAGTCATCCGCCAAGCGCTTGAAGAAAAAGGCTTTGAAGATTGGGACGGTGACTATGAGAACCTGACCGATGAAATGAAAGCGGCCGCAAGCGAATATTTTGCCGCCCGAGGCAAGGAACTGGAATTTAGGGAAGACGGCCCATATCTTTCAAACTTAGGGGAAGATTCGAGCGAGCCCTTGTCAGACGACGAGAGCACCAAAGCCGACGACGGCGGCCAAACCCAGACCGGTGGGCAATGGTCGGGAAGCGGAAGCAAACCGACCGGCAACCAAAATGTGGTCGGCAAAAAAGGTGTAAAAGTACAGTCAATTGCTTTACCCGGCAAGGGTGTTACCGTAGCTAAAAATTCCACCATTAAAGTTGATGTTACCTTTACCCCGGCAAATGCCGAAAACAAGAATTTGGATTGGAAAATCAAAAACACCAATATCGCAAAGGTTGACTCAAAGGGCAACCTCACAGGTGTGGCTGAAGGCCTGACCGAGCTTGTTTGCACTTCCAAAGAAAACAAGAACATCAGCGCATCTTGCCAGGTAGCGGTCGGTGCCCCAACAGGTGCTTCATTGGTATCCTATCAATACGACCCGGATAATAAATTGTTTTTTACCGATGACGATCCTTGGCAGAGGAATTTTGGCTTTAATGCCGTCTATGACCAAGCAGCACCCTTTACGGTCATGTACATGGATACTGTCCGCATGAAATTCAGGCATGATGCTCAAAAACTTGATTATATGATTCAGTTTTGGAAGGGTCAATACGGCTTTGTCTTTGTGGGCTGTGAAATAGGCGTTTACACCAAACCCACAAGCCGAAAAATCGAGCATTATGACTGTGGTACAGACGAGCAAGCCCTGAAGATGGAAATGAGCATGTATCAAAACGGTAAGTGGGAATTCACCAGAACTTACAGAACCTATTGGTGGCCGACAGGCTTTATACCGGGCATGCTTGATAGGTTCGCCGATCGTTCTTCCTTGGTTATGACTGCCCGTATAACCCTAAAAGATTCCCAGATGACCAATGCCTTTGTCAGTGCAATGAAGGGCCAGGGCTTCAAGCAGGTAAACCATACCGTTACCCACAAAAATTATGACCAGTTCCAAGTCAAGGGTAATGATGTATATGTATGCTGGCGTTATCTCAATCATCCTGAAAACCCCATTCAAGTTCTTCCCAAAGATGAAAAGCCCGCAACTACCACAAAAAAGGTAACAACCACCACAAGCCCTACAACAACTCCTACGACAGAGTCTACGGAACCCACAACTACTCCTTCAACTACACTTTCTGAATCCTAACTTATCGTTGCTCGTTGTAAAGTAGCTCGCTCTGACACTGTCTTCTTACCAAAAGCGAAGAAATTCAACTTAAAGGCTTGACAAATCGCTTTAATATATGGTAGTATGCCCAATAGTGGAGCGTGTCCGCTCTGCAGAAGATGAAATTTTCTATATTTATGAAAAGGAAGGTATTGTTATGAAAAAACTCTTAAGCATTCTCCTGGCACTGGTAATGACCCTTTCCCTTGGCGTTATGGCTTTTGCTGATAACGATGAATCCACAACAGAAGAAGAGATCACAACAGAAGTCGAAGTTGAAACAGAAGAAGAAACCGAGGCAGAAGAAACAACGGTAGAAGAAACAACGGTAGAAGAAACCACAGAATGTGACGACTGCGAAAGCGCAGAAGAGGCTCTCCAAGAGCTTATCGACTTTATCAACAGTGACGAATTCCAAGATGCCCTTAACGAAGCAAAAGAAAAGGCCGCAGAACTTGCCGGTAACAGTGAAGATGTAGCCGGTTTTGTAGATGAACTTTTTGACAAGATTGAAGAACTCAGCGGTGGCGCCTTTGATCGCGAAGGCATCGTAGGTTTTCTTGGCGAAACAGGCCTCTTTGACTGGTTCGTAAACCTTTATGTACCGGCTCTTCCGGAAACCACAGTTCCCGAAACCGAAGCAGTAGAAGAAGATGATGACATTCCTCAAACCGGTTCTTCCGGCGCAGGCCTTGCAGTGTTTGCAGTTCTTTCAGTTGCAGCAGCAGCAGCCTATGTTTCCAAAAAAAGATAAGTAAGTTTTAATCAAAGATGCACACCCTAAACGGGTGTGCATTTTTTTATAAAATCGGTGAAGTTTATGATTTATGATTTTAAAAGTTTACCCGACCGTAGTACGAGTGGGTCGCTTAAGTGGGATTCGGTGCGTCAAGAGCAAGGTAAAACAGGCCTTGCTGACGGAATAGTACCGCTTTCACTTGCGGATATGGAACTTAAAACCGCACCCGAAATAATTGAAGCCCTATCTGCCTTTATAAAGGATGACTCGGTATTGGGTTACACAGGGCCAACCCCTCAATACTTTTCTGCCCTCATGGATTGGATGGAGCGGCGGCATAACTGGTCGATGTCGCCTTCTTGGGTTCATATGAGCCCGGGGGTGGTTCCGGCC
>LSQX01355340.1_pt1 | contig 10432 bp, 10 predicted proteins | sample 654561 | NCBI WGS metagenome assembly LSQX01 (sample SAMN04489861, study PRJNA283612) | anaerobic digester metagenome | isolation source: 4 biogas reactors fed with cattle manure at either 37C or 55C with and... | place: Denmark: Kongens Lyngby | collected 2014
CCTGAACGATTTGCATAACCGATAGCATGAGCTATGCCGGAATCAGGCACACCAGCCACCAAGTCAGCCTTAACGTCATGATCGCGGTCAGCCATATTGGCACCGCAGCGCATTCGCACCAGTTCAACATTCATCCCTTCGTAATTCGAAGTCGGGTAGCCGAAATAAATCCACAGGAAACCGCAGATACTTAGCTTATCGAAAGGCGGCGTCATTACTTCAATTCCGTCGCGGGTAAGGTAAACAATTTCGCCCGGCCCCAGTTCTCGTTCATGCTCAAAGCCAAGGTTAAGATAAGCAAAGGATTCGAAAGAAGCGCAGTAACTGCCCTCTTTGCTGCCAATGACCAGCGGGGTACGGCCGTAGCGGTCACGCGCCGCGTATATCCCCTCTCGGTTCATCACCAGGAGTGTAAGCGAGCCTTTAATCATGTCCTGGGCATGGCGAATACCTTCTTCCAGGGTATCGCAGGTATTGATCAGCGCAGCGGCAACTTCTGTAGGATTAACTACTCCGCCGGAGAGCTCCAGAAAATGAACATTGGAACCGGCGAGAGCAGTTTCCGTCAGTTCATCAATGTTGTTGATCCGGCCAACTGTCGTGATCGCATAGCTGCCAAGATGTGAGCGCACCAGCAGCGGCTGCGGTTCAGTGTCGGAAATACAACCAATGCCAATATTTCCCTTCATGTACGCAGCTTCAGATTCAAACTTGGTGCGGAAAGGCGTGTTTTCAATGTTGTGAATAGCCCGGTTAAAGCCTTCAGGCCCGTAAAAAGCCATGCCGCCGCGCCGGGCACCGAGATGAGAGTGATAATCCGTGCCGAAAAAAACTTCGAGTACGCAGTCTTCGTTGGATACTACACCAAAAATACCGCCCATTTATGATCTCCCTTATAATGTCCTGGCTTTGCTTACATACTGGCAATGTCAGCCAAGCAAAGCATCCATGGCGTTCTTGACCTTTGGTACTACATAATGACTGCCGCCTCGTCCTTTAACGTCCTCAACCAGCATCGCGATCGCCAAACGCGGCTCATTAACGTTCATCGCGATAAACCAGCCATTTTCCTGTGCCGAGGTATCGGTTGCACTCTTTTTGAGTTCAGCTGTTCCAGTTTTTCCCAGCATTGAGACTTTAGCTCCGGGGCTTGTGTACCCCGTGCCGGCTGAACTTTCAACAGCCAGACGCAAGTATTCTGTCAGCATACCTACATCCTTGGCGGCTATAGCCTGACTTTTCCAAACCTCAGGCGCAAACTCACCCTTAATTTCGAGTACAGGCTTCATAATATCGCCGTTTGCGCCCAAAGCGCCATAGATCATGGCCATCTGCAACGGGCTGATCAATACTTCGCCCTGACCGTAACCTGTGTCAGCAAGCAAAACCTCAGAGCCCAAACCCTGGTTGGCAAGCTGCGAGCGATAAAAAGAGAATTCCAACGGCAAAGCCTCCCCAATACCAAATTCAGCAGCACCTTTAGTGTAGGTTGTAGCACCTGCTTTTAAAGCCTGTTGGGCAAAATAAATGTTGTCGGAATAAACAAGTGCGTCCTTCAGATTAACCGGCCGGCCAATGTCCTTAACGCGGGTAACCTTGTAGCTGCCCCAACTGTTGCTTGGCTGCCAGTATAAGCCGCTGATCGGCAGGGCCTCTTCAGGGTTCAGTGTTCCTGTTTTCAGGCCAATTGCCGATGTAACCAGCTTAAAAGTTGAGCCGGGTGAATAGCCGGAACGGAAGCGAGCCAGGAAAGGACTCTTAGCGGCATTATTCCATTCAGCTCTAACAGCATCGGGTATATAGGTCTGGTAATGATTGGGATCAAAAGATGGTGTACTTACCAATGCCAGTATCTCCCCGGTTTTGGGGGCAATCGCGGCGGCTGCGCCGGCATCGGCTCCCAACTCTTGGTATAAACTGTTCTGAGCGTTCAGATCAATGGAAAGACGGATAGCTTCACCGTTAACCGGTTCCTGACGCGCCACAATTGAAGTCGTTTGATTAGTTTCACCGTCAATAATAGTGATCTCGCCGCCGCGCTTTCCGCGCAAACGCTGTTCCAGCGCCAGTTCCAAGCCAAGCTTACCGATTTTGTCAGTAGCAGTATAGCCCTGATCAGAATTCTTCTGCAGCTCTTCTGCTGTAATTGGTCCAATATATCCAGTGAGCAGACCGGCAGCTATTCCTGCCGGGTAAATCCTGCCGTCTGTATTCTGATACTGAACACCGGGCAACGCGGTAAGCTGAGCCGAGAGATCGCCTTTATCCGCCGGTAATGTCACAATAGGAATGAACCAGTCGGGACTGCCCGCCGACGACAAAGCCTTTTCAATGCGTGACGCGGCTATGCCAAGCATTTCCGCCATTTTGGGTATAGATGTTGCCTTTTCCGGCGTGAAAGAACGCGGGACCAGACCGATAATCCGTAACTGGCCATTTACTGCCAGCGGCAACCCATTCCGATCATGGATTTCACCACGCAGAGGCTGTAATACTTTGGCCCGCACTTTGTCTTTTGGCCCCAGCCTCGGGAAGATCAAAGTTTCGGTCCAGTCGATTCGCCAGGCAGCTTTTACAACATCGGTCTCTTTTACCAGGTGCAGGTTGTAGTCGGTAATTTCCTTTTTACCTGCCAGAAAATCAAAAACTACGCTAAAAGCCATGTCGGCAGTATTGCTGTCAGGCAGAGCCACCAGCTTGCCCGGCTTCACTTCCAGATTTTTTACTTCAATGCCAGACATAATGTTCTTATACCGGGCAATAAAATCTTCCTCGGTAATCCGTTCGCGGCTGGCTGCTGAAAGCAGCTCGTACATTGCCGGATAATCAAGCTTCTGCCAGGCTTCAGCGTATGCCTGAAATGCGGTTTCAGGCTTGGCCTGGGCATCTTCAATTGATGTAGGGGCTGTGTTTGTGCCATTTGTATTTGACCCATTAGTAGTGGAATCGCCAGGCCCGGTTGTCACATCCTGCGAACAAGCGGACAGAGAAAAGGTACTGATGAATATGAATACGGCCACTAAAGTCCATGCCAGAATTCTTGAATGATAAGGCTGCTTCATGAATAACTCCTTGATATAGTTGTGGACGGCGTCATGGATCTATTCTATCAGAATCCGGCTCTTTCAGTGAAAAATAGAGACTGACGCAAAGCAATATTTGCTCTGCGTCAGCCGGAACAGTATTTTGATTTTGTTATCTCAGTGACTTTTGGGAAATTCGGTTATACCGGCACCCGGCAAAACCGCGGCAGAAATCCGTCAGGAAACACCAAGATAAGCTTTGAGCACCATTGGATCCTGCAAAAGCTCCTGACTGGATCCTTCCAGAACCATTTGACCTGTTTCCATAACATAGCCGCGATCAGCAACGCTGAGGGCTTTCATCAGGTTTTGCTCGATGATCAGCATCGAGGTGCCCTGTTCTTTCATTTGTTTGAGAATATGGAACACTTCATCAACGATAATCGGTGCCAAACCCAGCGAAGGTTCATCAAGAATCAGCAGCTTTGGCTCCATAATCATCGCCCGGCCAATCGCCAGCATCTGCTGTTGGCCGCCGGAAAGAGCTCCGGCCAGTAGGTTCTGGCGCTCCTTCAGAATTGGGAAGGTTTCAAATACCTTTTCGATCAATTCATTCCGTTTGGCTTTAGTGCGTTTGCAGTATCCGCCCATGATCAGGTTGTCGCGGATTGTCATTGTGCTCAGAACACCCCTGCCTTGGGGGATATGGGCAATGCCAAGGTTAGCGCGTTCATAATCAGGAATTTTTAACAGATCCTCACCAAACCAGGTCACAGTTCCTTCTGTTACCGGAATAGCTCCTGAAATAACACGCAGCAAGGTTGTTTTGCCAGCGCCATTCGAGCCGACCAGCGCTACAACTTCACCTTCGTTTACTTCAAGGTTGGCATTGAAAATGACGCGCAGGTCGTCATAACCTGTACACAGGTTTTCAATTTTTAACATTCTTGTAGTCCTCCCCGAGATAAGCCTTGATCACGGCTTCTTCCTTCATTACCACCTGCGGATCGCCTTCGGAAAGGAGCTTGCCTTCATTAAGCACCACAACCCTGGTGCAAAGCTTTGTGACAGCTGACATAACATGCTCGATAAACAAAACGGTGACGCCTGTCTCATTGATTTTCTTAACCAGTGCAATCGAGTCCTGCATTTCCGCAGGGGTCAGACCAGCCAGGCATTCATCCAGCATTAATAGTTTGGGGTTAATCGCCAGCACTCGCGCCATATCCAGCCACTTACGCTTTTCGATCGGCAGCTTGCCGCAAAGGAGGTTGGCCAAATCGGTAAAGCCTACCAGCTCCAGGATTTCTTCCGCACGCTGTCTGGCTTCTTTCATTGTCCGGCAATACAACATCGCAATCGTGTAAACACTGTCAAATACCGTCAGGCTGGTGAAGGGCTTTGGTGACTGAAAGGTGCGGCCCAACCCGAGAAATGCACGATCAGGAACCGATTGCTTCTTCAGGTGATGTTCACCCTGGTAAATAATATCACCGCTGTCCTGGATATATACCCCAGTAATCAGGTTGATACAAGTTGATTTGCCCGAGCCGTTCGGGCCGATCAAGCCGAGGATCTCGCCTTCATTAACATCAAAGCTCAGGTGGTTAATGGCATGGATGCCGCCAAAAGACTTATCGAGATCTATAATTTCTAACAGCTTACTCATGCTTTCTCCTTTCCTGCGTTTTGCGTCAGTTCTTTTTTACGGCTCGCCCGGTGGTCACGCCAGTCTGTAAAGAACGAAATTATTCCATTGGGCCGGAACAGGACAACAAGAACTATCAGCAGGCCATACAGAGCGTAGCCGGCACCGCCTTTACCGAGGTTACTTAAATAGTAGTTGGATATTTCGAGCATGGGTACCGCCAGGAAGGCGCCCATTACCGGGCCCCAGATTGTGCCCATGCCGCCGAGAATGGCTGTAATGCCAATTCTGATTGACATGTCATGAGAAGCAACCAGGGTTGGGTCAATATAACCAACTTTAAAGGCGTATAGGGTTCCGGTTGCCGAAAGCAGCATAGCGCTGATAATAAAAGCAGTAAGCTTAACCCGGCTGGCCCGGATACCTAGCGATTCAGCGGCGTCTTCCTCTTCACGGATAGCTTTAAGGTAGTAACCCAGCTTGAAGCGGTTGACTAATACAGTAACAAACACAGTAATGAGCATCCAGATAAAGGCTACGTAATAGTAAGCCCGTTCCGATTCAAATGACAGTGTTAACAAATTGTTGCCTGTGCGGACTCTGAAAGCCAGGCCCAGCGAACCACCTGTGAATTCTTTGAAGTAAAGCAGCAGCTGACGCACGATGGAAGCGCTGGCAATTGTCGCTATGGCGAAGTAAACCCCGCGCATCCGGAAACAGGGCAAGCCGATAATTATCGCCATTACGACCGATATGGCCATGCCGACAAAAACACTGAACCAGGGCAACACACCGCCCAGACGAAGGAACATGAGCATGCCGGTATAGGCACCCACAGCGAAGAATGAGGATGAAGCCCAGGATGTTTGTCTGCCGAAGCCGCCGATAATATTCCAGGCTGTGCCCAGCGCACCGAAGAAGAAAACTTCGATCATGATGCGGATAACATAGTCCGTCTTAACTGCGATCGGTATAAGCAGGCAGATCGCGATAAAAATAAAAATTATCCAGTTCTTTTTCAGGAGAGACAGAGGATTCGATTCAATTTTCATGCTTTTCTGGCACTCCTTCCAAACAATCCGTAGGGTTTCAATACCAGTACCAGCATCAGCACACTATTGATCGCGACAGGAGCCAGATCAAGAGAGGCATAGTTGGTGGTTAACGATTCTACCAGGCCTATAATAAGTCCGCCGACCATAGCGCCCCGCAAGTTGCCGAGCCCGCCCAGAACTATGGCACTGAGTCCGATAGTGGAAAATGTGGTGCCAACCTGGGGCGATACCAAAAACATAGGTGTAAGTAAGAGGCCGGCAATACCGGCAAATACTGTACCAAGGCCAAAAGCCATTGTGTACACAGCGCGGGTATTAACGCCCAGCATCGCTGCCACTGTGCTGTCCTCAGAAGTAGAACGCATGGCGCGGCCGATATCGGTGCTGCTGAGAAAATAACTGACCAGGAAAACAAAAATTAAGGCGCCGCCAAAGGCGATCAGCCGCGGCGTCATCAGAATGAGGTCATCGCCAAATGTGATAGCGCCATACTTCAATTCATTAGATACTTCGACGCTCAGATAGTTTGGCCCGAAGATTAGCTGGAGAACATTCTGGATTAAGTAAGACAAGCCCAGAGTCAGTAGAATGTAGTTACTGTCACCTTTGCCGACCACTTTGGATATAGTCGTCCGGTAAACAATCGCGCCGAATATATACATAAAAACAGCGACAGGGATTAACAGCCAATAGGGTAGAGAGCCTTCCGGCAACAGCAGATACAAAAGATAGGAAAAATACATGCCCACAGCGAGAAAATCACCTTGCGCGAAGTTGACGATTTTCATAACGCCATGGATCAGAGACAAGCCAACGGCAATCAGTGCATAAACACCGCCGATCAGCAAGCCATTGATAATGGTTTGCCCCATGGGTCAACCCTCCTTGAGAAATTAACAGCGAGGAACGTTTGAGATGCCGTTCCTCGCCGTTATGCATCCAGTAGATTAGTCAATGAAGTCAGGTGAGGTTAGTAGCTCTTAAAACGGTTTGTTGGTCAGAGGGTTCAAGAGTTCTGAAGAAGCGGCATCCAGCGGGAACACGCAGCGGGGTTTATTGTCCTGCCACTGCAGAATGATCGGTGAGCCATTTTTGTTGAAGCCGTTTTCGTCAAATTCACCCTTGCCGTTGTAAAGCAGGCCGAACCATTTGCTGTTTTCAGCATTCAGCTTCTTGATTTCGTCGCGGACTTTGACAGAATCGTCAGTTCCGGCATTTTCAATAGCTTCGCAGATCATCAGGTAGCTGATAATTGTCGGGCCGCCCTGGCCAGGAATGAATTCTTTGTTCTTTTCTTCGTAGGCTTCACGGATTTTAGTGAACTCGGCACTTGCCAGAGTTGTTTTGCAATCCCATACCCAGCCGTCAGCTGAGCAGATGCCGTTAACGTCGTCGCCGAGGTCTTTAAGCAGTGAAGGCCATGTGAAGGCTGAACCGCCCGCAATGATAATAGGTTTGTACTGCATGGCGTTCATGGCGGTCATGATCAGTTTGGTGTCATTGGCATAGCTGCTTGGGAAAATAACGTCAACATTAGCGTTTTTCAGCTTGGTAACGATCGGGCTGGCGTCAGTCAGGTTGTTAGCAGCGTAGTTTTCGTCAACAGCGATTTCCATACCGGCTTCTTTAAGAATTGTCCGGTTGGCCTTGGCGTTGTCTTCGCCCCAGGCGGAGTTTTCATAAATGATACCTGTTTTCAGTTCTGTAACCGGTTTGCCCAGTTTTTGAGCCAGGTATTTCAGGAATTCCATTTGCTGCTTGGCAAAGGTAGCGGCGATAGCAGCAGGCTGAGCGACAAACTCACAGCCCTGCTGGGTGATGGTGCCGTTAGCGGCTGAGCCTGTAACTGCGCAAACTTTGTATTTTTGCAGAATCTGGAGAGAGGTGAGCATAATCGCGGATTGGCTGGAGCCGGCGATTCCGGCGATGCCGCCGGCAGAAAGGGCGCGTTCCAGGGGCAGTGCTGCCTGAGTGGCGTCACTGGTGGAGTCAATAATTACGTTTTCGACTTTGGCGCCGCCGAGAGCTTTGATACCGCCGTTTTCGTTTATGTAGTCACGGGCGGCTTCTGCGGCGAGGATAGCCTGACGGCCGGATTCAGAGTTAACACCTGTTACCGAGCCATAGACACCGATTTTTACAGTTTTGGTACCACTCTGAGCTGCAGTGGTGGTACCGCCAGCGGTACCAGCGGTTGTGCCTGCTGTTGTGCCTGCTGTAGTACCTGCTGTGGTGGTTGCGGTGCTGCCGCAGCCAAACAACATGGCGGCAACAATGAGCAAGCAAATGATTGAGACAACTTTTTTAATAGACATTTCCTTCTCCTTTTGTGTCTGGACAATTATTTGTCCAGAGCTTGCATTTTGATTTTTGTTTTTTTGACACTTGCAGAGTTGCTGAATTCACTTTACAATGCTGGTTTTCTGATCAGATTCAGAGCGTATTCAAATAGTAATTGTGTCGTTCTAGCAACTGATTCAACATCAACGACCGATATCATGATGCTGCGCAACACACTAACCATATTAATTGTTCGTTAAAAGATTTGCAACACTTTAAATAGCAGGTCGCTGTATATACCAGCCAATTTTTCAGCAGCTTTTGTTCATTATCACTAATATAGCCTAATTCATTTGAGCAATTTCACAATATACTTTGAATGTCAAATGATGTATGAGCCTACTCAATCAAAAGAGATTTATTTCGCGAATTTTGCCAACTAATGCTATGATTATATGAATAGAAGACCTGCAGCACAATTGTTGATTAACTTTTGATCATTTGCTCAAAAGCACGCCTACAAGCAGGCACACTTAATCTGATTAATTTTTAAAGGAGTAAAAAACATGAACAATTTATTTGATCTGACAGGAAAAATTATTTTGATTACAGGCGGTGGCCGGGGACTGGGATTCAGCTTCGCTAAAGGATATGTCCAGGCGGGCGCCCGTGTTGTCCTAAACGACATTTCCCAGGCAGAACTTGACGCAGCCATACCAGAACTGAAGGAACTTGGCGGCGACGTAACCGGTTATTGCTTTGATGTTGCGGATCAAGCCCAGGTAGAAGAAAACATAGCGAAAATTGAAGCTGAAGTCGGTCCGATTGACGTTCTGGTTAACAATGCCGGGATTCATCGTCGCAATCCTCTGGAAGAAATGTCAGCTGAAGATTTCCGCAAAGTCGTTGACGTTAACCTGGTAAGCGCCTTCCTGGTTGGCCAGAGCGTTGCCAAGCGCATGATCACCCGCAAAAAAGGTAAAATTATCAACATCACCTCGCTCAACGCCGTTATGGCACGCCCGAATATCGGCAATTATTGCGCAGCCAAGGGCGGCCTGACTATGCTGACCAAGTCCATGGCAACTGAATGGGGCAAATACAACATTAATACCAACGCAATCGGCCCGGGCTATTTCAAAACTGCCCTGACCCAGCCACTGGTTGACGACCCCGCTTTTGACAGCTGGGTTAAGAGTGAAGTACCCCTGGCACGTTGGGGAGTTCCGGATGATCTGATCGGCACCGCTATTTACCTGGCTGCACCTGCTTCTGATTATGTTAACGGCTTCACTGTTTACGTTGATGGCGGCTGGCAGGCCTGCCTGTAATCATTAAATTTTTTTGAATTTATTGATTAACAGCTAATCTGATAAATCACAAACAACAAGTAACCTTAATCTATACACTCACAAAAAACAAAACCGGCATTCACGTGCCGGCTTTGTTTTTTTAATGAGTATTCAGCTTAATTTTTTGCCATTTCTTGCCAATTTGTGTTAATGGTTAAAAGGCGACTGACTTTGGTGTTACACGACTGGTATTATTTCGCAGCGACACCACCAAACAATACGATTAGCTTGTCCGCGATTCTGGCTACCAGCGGAATCCGGTATTCTTTGTATTGGTAAGCCCGGACCATAGCGATAATCGCAAAAATAGTAAAAACAATTGAGATGATAAAGGTGATTGCAGTGACAACACCCATGATTCCGAGGGCGGCGTAAGCTCCGCTGGCGCTGGTGATAGACGCCAGCGCAATACCGCCAATCAAAACCGCAACTATGAAATAAAAGATTGTGCCAACAGCGTTGAGCGCAAAGGACTGCATAGCATGGAACTTAACAAACAGACTGTCTTTTTCGAGGAAGAAGATTACTAGCGGCGCGAGCCAGGCTACATAGCGAATACCGGGGATCCAGGCTAGTACAGTTGATGCCAGGTAAGCGATTAAGGCCATAACATTGGCATCCAGGCCACCGATTGAAGATTTGTGTGGTTGAACGCTAATAGCAGACATGTTGACACCTCCAGAAATTTAGTGAACTGACCTGAGTTGAGGTCGGCGATGCCGTTCTGCGAGGCTGAGCTGCTATGTGTTCCAAAAATCTGACAGCTAGCTTTGCTCGGCAACAACTGCTTTCGGTTTATGTGGTGGTTATATTAATTTTATTACACAAAATCAAGTGTAAAGCAAGCAATTTTCTGCTTGCTTCAGTGAATTTACAGGATATTAACCAGATTGAAATTTTCCGCTCTCAACTGCGGTTGCTTAACGCATCCTTATTACAAAGATTCGCCGGCATATTTCCTGAAAGCACTCGTACAACTTCCTGAGCGGCTTTGCGCCTCAGATCAATGTTAGCTTCCTGGCTGTACCAGGCACAATGAGGCGTAAGCTGTCTCTTATACAAATCTCCGAGACC
>LSQX01158654.1_pt1 | contig 10431 bp, 9 predicted proteins | sample 654561 | NCBI WGS metagenome assembly LSQX01 (sample SAMN04489861, study PRJNA283612) | anaerobic digester metagenome | isolation source: 4 biogas reactors fed with cattle manure at either 37C or 55C with and... | place: Denmark: Kongens Lyngby | collected 2014
TGGTCCTCCGTCGTGGTGGTGCAGTCAAGATTATCCCTAGTCAGTACATGCCTACTGATTCCGGCATTGCCTCTATTTATCGTTTTTAAGCTAAAAACAAGCTGTTTAGTGGTAGATATCATTGCTTTATGCCCCGATCATTATTGCTCGGGGTGTTCTTTGGCTTTTATCATCAAAACTTTTTTAGCAGTTAAGCTTAATACAGATGACATATTATTTAAATAAAATGTTAATGATTGTATTTAAATTAGGATAAGTTACAGTATATGATGTATATACTAATTTAAAAAAATCAGGGTTTGAACTAAACTGATCAAAGATCAATTTTTCCGTGGAGTGATTATGACAGAAGTATATGTAGTTTCAGCAATGCGTTCGGCTATCGGTGGTTTTGGTGGTTCTTTAAAAGACGTGCCGCCACACGAGCTTGGCACCACTGTGATTAGGGCTGCAATTGAAAAAGCCGGTATCTCAGGTGATGACGTCGGTCATGTGGTTATCGGTCATGTGGTTAATACTGAGCCTCGTGACCAGTATTTATCACGTTTGGCTTCAGTAAATGCCGGTGTTTCTAAAGATTCTGTCGCGATGAACGTTAACCGTTTGTGCGGTTCAGGCTTACAAGCGATTATTTCTGCTGCGCAATCGATTAAGTTAGGTGATACTGATGTGGCTATCGGTGGCGGTGTTGAGGTAATGAGCCGTGGCGCTTACATCTTGCCTACCTCACGTTGGGGTGCGCGTATGGGCGATAATAAGATCGTCGATATGATGACCGGTGCGGTAACTGATCCATTTGAGCAAGTACATATGGGTGTGACTGCTGAAAACGTTGCTAATGAGTTTAATATCTCTCGTGAAGAGCAAGACGAACTGGCTGCCGAGTCACATCGTCGCGCAGCTAATGCTATCGAGCAAGGTTACTTTAAAGAGCAAATTGTTCCTGTTGTACTTAAAACTCGCAAGGGCGAGACAGTGTTTGATACTGACGAGCACGTTCGTCCAGGTACGACAGTAGAGAGTCTATCTAAGATGCGCACAGTTTTCGCAAAAGAAAATGGTTCGGTGACTGCCGGTAATGCCTCTGGTATTAACGATGGTGCTGCTGCGGTTGTATTGATGAGCGAAGAAGCGGTTAAAAAGCACGGTGCTAAGCCTTTGGCGCGTTTAGTTTCATATGCTCACGCTGGTGTTGAGCCACACATCATGGGTATTGGTCCTGTTCCTGCCTCTAAGAAAGCCTTAGAAAAAGCTGGTCTTAAGGTAGAAGATATGGATGTGATTGAAGCTAACGAAGCGTTTGCCGCTCAAGCATTAGCCGTTTCTAAGGGTTTAGGCTTTGACCCTGCCAAAGTTAACCCTAACGGTAGTGGCGTTGGTTTAGGTCACCCAATTGGTGCGACGGGTGCCATCATTACCACAAAAGCAATTCACGAATTACACCGTACTGGTGGTAAATACGCTTTAGTGACTATGTGTATCGGTGGTGGTCAGGGTATTGCCGCTATTTTTGAGCGTGTAGAGTAAGTCTTTGCAAGCTTAATTAGCTTTTAGCAGTAGTTGTAGAAGCCGTTCTCTTTTTTGGGGACGGCTTTTATCTATATTAAGTGTTGTAAAAGCAGTTTAAACTAGGGGGAGGGTTAAATGACCGTTATAAAAAATAATTCAAAACAATCAGTTCCTGTTCTTATGTACCATCATGTGACGCCGGAAGGAGGCTCGTTAAGCTGTAGTGTACGTAATTTTGACTCTCAACTTAAAGGCTTGGTAAGGCACGGTTATAGCACCTTAACTGCAGAGCAGTTTGCCGGGTTCCTAAAAGGTGAGGCTGTTCCCAAAAAATCTGTCGTATTAACTTTTGATGATGGTTATTTAAACAATTTTGTTTATGCCTACCCAATACTGAAAAAGTATGAACTAAATGCCTTGTGTTTTTTAATTACACAGCATATTCATGAGGGAGCTGTTCGTCCTGTCATGGGAAGTTCAGAGGTTTTACCAAGTAGCTATGGACACAGCGAATGTAAGCAACTCATTGCCGACGGGCGTGCTGACGAAGTTATGTTGCGTTGGGAAGAAGTGCGCGAGATGCAGCGTCATGGCACATTCAGTTTCCACAGCCATACTCATACGCATATAAGATGGGATTTATCAGAAGACGCTGCTAATAAAAATATAGCCATTCGTAATGATTTACTTCTGGGGCAAGAGCAGTTTAAGTTGCACCTAGGTGAGGTTAGCGATCATCATTGTTGGCCTCAAGGTTATTTTGATACTGATTATGCACGGATAGCACAAGAATTGGGCTTCAAGCATTTATATACGACTGAGCCATACGGGTTTAATGTCGCTCAGGGAGATCCTGCACATATTTACCGTATAGCCGCTAAAAACAAAAGCGGTTTGTGGTTGATTCAACGTTTATGGTGGGGCAAAAACTCTCGTGCAGGGCAATGGTACAATCGGCAGAAACTTAAAAAGAGAGCACGCACAAGTAAGGCGTAGCACCTCAAGAGTTTAGCGCTTACATACGATCAAATACCGAGCCCTTATGTGGTTGGAATATACGCTCATAAAAGCGCGCCGCATATTCATCTGTCATGCCGGAAATAAAATCACAAATCACTCGCATCTGCATAGACTCATCGTCTCCGGACTTTTCGTAGCGCTCTTTATGACTATTCGGTAACAGACGCATAGGATCTGAGCTTAATGTTTGAAATAATTCAATGATAATTTTCTGACCCTTAAACTCAAGCTGCTGTACATTAGCACTGAGAATGACTTTATCCATCACTAAATCAGAAATATGCTTGAGCAGAGCCTTTTGGTCCTCAGCAAGATAGGCATTGAATTTAATTAGTGGTTCTTTAGCGTTTTCAATACCGCTGCGATCAATGAAAATATGGCTAATGCAGCTGTGGACTAAACGACCGATTTGTCGTTTGCGCTTGTAGCTTTCACTAGAAAATAAATTATCTTCTATCTCTTCGGATTTTGCACGAAGCATTGCTTCATCATGGGAAGCATCAAAGAGTGCTTTGAATAGCTCCTGTCGATCGGCAAAATGTGCACGCCAAATCTCGCGAGTAATTAGGCCAAGAGAGATGGCATCTTCTAAATCATGTAGTCCATAGGAAATATCATCAGCTAGCTCCATGATGGAAGTATCAAAAGCTTTGTGACGTGTTTTAAAGTGCTTTCGCTTCGTCTCGGTAGAGGGATCGAAGGTAGAGGTAAAGGCTTGTCGTTCCTCTTCTGATAAAGGCTCAAGGATCCAATCAACAATTTCTTGTTCTGTATCCAAGAAACACTTAGGCGGAAGCTGTTCGCTCGCTTTACAACGCCATAGTGGATCATTTAGTGGTCCATAAGCAGGCGGGTTAGCTACTTTGCTATAAGCCAGAGGGTATTTCAAAACGCCTAGTAAAAGGCGGCGTGTGGGGTTCATGCCGTTATGTTCGGTATATTTATCCAGGCATGATAGGATTCTGAGGCTTTGGCCATTACCTTCAAAGCCACCATAGTCACGCATACAAATATTCAAGGCAACTTCACCGCCGTGACCAAAGGGCGGGTGACCAATATCATGCGCCAGACAAATGGCATTCATTAGCTCATAGTCAGGTAATAACTTTAGAAGTTTCTCGGTTTCTGTTTTTTCAACGTCGGTGATATGAAACTCAGGGCGTTGCAGCTTTTGTTCTAGCCAGCGCACAATACCTACCCCGATTTGTGCCACCTCAAGTGAGTGTGTCAAACGTGTGCGATAAAAATCACTCTCACCCAAGCCTAAGACTTGGGTTTTTGATTGCATCCGTCTAAAAGCAGAAGAGTGGATTAGGCGTGCAAAATCACGCTCCCAAGGGGTTCGAACTTCACGCTCAGAGCTCGAACCGGAGAGATCCGGATCAAATCGCTGGTGCCAAACTGTGTTAATTTCAATCTCGTGACTTGTAGGAGCCATCCTCTATTTCCTTTGAGAATTTTTAAACCGCTTTAGCTTCTAAAGCAATAATTTGTTTTTTCCGTTCAACTCCCCAACGGTAACCGGAAATTCCTCCGTCACTACGCAAAACACGATGACAAGGCACAACAATCCCATGGCGATTATGTGCACAAGCACTAGCCACTGCACGCACAGCTTTGGGCGAGCCAATATGCTGAGCTATTTCTGAATAAGATGCGGTTTTGCCAACAGGAATGTTTTTAAGATCGGCCCAAACTTTTTTCTGAAATTCTGTGCCCTCTATGTATAAAGGCAGTTTTTGCATTTTTTTATAAACTGCCAGACTGGGGCTGTTTAAAAAATCTTTTAAAAGATCTAAGGTTTTATGGAGCAGTTGATTGTTTTTATCACCTTTGACTAGTTGAGCATCGCTTAAATGCTTTGCTGCATAGTCGCGCAAATCTTGCAGAGGCGCTTTCTCAGAATCGCCGAGAAGTATGGAGTAAACCTGTGAATCAAGTGTTGCCACCAAAACAGTTGCTACTTTGGTATCAACACTCGCATAGTAAATAATCGGTGCGGTTGAGTTCATGATAATCTCTCCCTGAGTTTTGTGATTACCTAAGAAGATATTGAGAAATCGCTTAGGACTTGTCCAGTAATATCTTGAAGGCACTTAAGTAGCGATTAGCCATTACCTCTGCCGTGTGATTTGCTATCGCATACTCTTCTGCCAGTATAAGCTGATTTTTAGTGACGTCACCCATATCAAGTGCTTGCTTAAGACTATTAGCTAGAGCCTCTGAATCTCCAACAGGACAAAGGTAGCCACGCTCATTATGGTCGCCTATCAGATCATTGGGGCCACCACTTGCTGTAGAAACGACAGGGATTTTATTAAAAAAAGAATTAATAATGCCGTTATTCGCACCTTCGTAACGGCTAGTCAGCAAATAAGCATCAAAGCCTTCAAATAGTTGCTCCACCTGTTTTTGAAAGCCCATAAAGAAATACACTTGTTCTAAGCCAAGCTCTTTAACTTTAGCTTGGCATTCTGCCAGCATGTTGCCAGAACCAAAGTGGAGTACTGCAAAGTCCTGCCGTTGTTGATGAAGTCGATGGATAGCTTGTATTTGTACTAAGGGCTCTTTTTCTACAGTGATCGCTGCTACGATACCAATGATTTTTTTATTTTTAATGTGATGCTTGGTGAGAATATCATTAAAGCGTTGAGAGTCAAAGGCTTGAGGTACAGAGGCGATGGGGATGACTAGATTGGCGCCGCGGCTCTGTTTAGTAGAACTCTTTAACTCGGCAGGGGTTTGGATAGAATTAATTACCCCAAGCCTAACTGCCTCACCCATACTGGCTCGAGAGATACCAACAAATAAATCAGTGCTCAACCATTTTTTTCTGGTTCTGTTTTCTTTATGTGTTTTGACTGGAAAAGAAGTACGGCGTGTGTAGACTAATTTGCCTTTGTAGCGCCATTTGAACAACGCTGCCCAAGTCAGGCTATTAGCTGTTTGGCAATGAATAATATCGTATTTATTGGCTTTGCCTAATAAAAAGAAAAGAGCAATAGCATGCGCTTCTTTATAGGTGTGGACCTTGAAACCTTTTTGTTTAGCACGTGTTGCCAAAGGTTCGTCAGCTCTAGCAAGCAGTTCAACATCATGATTTGCTAGACGAAATTGCTCCATGCTCAAAAATGTTTGAGCCTCGCCACCGCGCCAGTCTTTTTCCATATTAATTTGGAGGATTTTCATTGCTTCTTTTTTCCTTCGACTTGTAGTGCAACATAGCGTACTTATTAAATACGGATTGCATGGACAGTACGGTTATGACGACACCGGCGCGACCATCGAGAAAACCTCTTCTTAATATGTAGTCTCTTAGGATGCGACCAAGAGACTTAACAATAGCCTTGGCAATGCTGGAGGTTTCGCCTGCCTTGGCTCGTTGTTCTGCCCATGCTTCTGCGTAAGCTATGCTTTTCTTTAAATGTTCGTAGTAACTACTAAAAGTGTAATGGAGTAAATGGCCCTTGAGTTTAACCTGCTTGGTCCCTTCGGGAATAATGACACTTTCATGTACTAATTTGTCATTGTAGTGAGTAAGGGTAGTAGGATAGAGCCTTGTCACAAAGTCAGGATTTGCACTGCCATAACGTACAAAACGGTCAAAATACCAGTTTAAGCGGTCGAGTTTGTATACGATATGGCTTTCATTTTTGTCGAGTGCTTCACGGATGCTCGCGGCTAATTCAGGGGTGACTACCTCATCGGCATCTAACCATAAGATCCAGTCAGATTTGACGTAGTTTTGCGCTATTTGTCTTTGACGACCAAAACCGGGCCAGTCGCTCTGAACATAAAATTTATCGGTATAGCGACGGGCAATTGCTTCCGTATCATCGGTGCTGCCTGAATCTAAAATTACAATCTCATCGACTAACTTGGCAATGCTTTCCAAGCATTGTTCGATGACTTTTGCTTCGTTTTTAACAATCATTGCCACGGCGAGTGTCGGGCGGAGTGAGGTAGTTGAATTGTTCATTTAAACCTAAATAATCTCAATGTCTTTGCCGCGGAAGAAACGCACTAAATTGATCAAGCTGGAAATAACTGCAGCAATAATCCCTATGCTTATCGCATAGTATACTCCGTGATTGGCTGATAAATGAAAGCAAATCGCAACGCAAGCAGCGCCGACACTTTGACCAAATACCCTCGCACTGGATTGCGTAGCGCCGGTTGCACCACTACGATGGATAGGAGTTGATAATAAAATGGTTTTGTTGTTAGGGGTTTGGATAAAGCCAAAGCCTAGACCGCAAAAGAACATACAAAGCGCATAAAAACCTAGCCAAACGTCGTGAGGAAGTAATAACAAAATGATCAAAGCGCTAAACATAATCGAAGAACCGATAGACGCTAAAATAGAAGCAGGGTATTTACTCGATAAATAGGCTGCAGGTCTAGCCATCAGGGTAGAGCCAATAGGCCAAGTCATAAACAACATACCCACCGTACTAGTTGCTAGCCCAATATTATTTTCATAGAAAAAGGGCAGACTCAACATAGCAGAAGCCGCTGCCCCAAAGCATAGGGCGGAAACGATCACCGCATACTTAAAGGTTGGTATACGAAATAGATCTACCGGAAAGAGCGGCGCTTCTTGTCTGGAAGAATAGCGCCATAAGACTGTGCCGCCAATTAGCGCAACGCTTAACAAAGCAATACCAACGGGTGTGTTGCTAATCACCAAATCACAGCCGGTAATAAAACTTCCCAAAGTCACAATATTTAAAATGGCACTCTTAAAGTCATAAGGACTGGTAATACGAGGAACTTTGGGTAAAGAATGTGAAAAAAACAGTGAAATTATACAAAGTGGAATGGCAATGACAAAAATCCATTGCCAAGAGGAGATCGATATAATAAAAGCACCCAAAGCTGGACTTAAAACCGCCGTAGTCCCTACCACCATGGCATTGAGACTGATACCATTGGCTATTTCTTTGGGTGGATAAATATGCCGCATCATGGCGCCGAAAATGCTCATCATAACGGCGCCCCCAAGACCATTAACTACTCGACCCGTGAGCAGCATGGGTAGGTTGGTAGATAAAGCGCAGATGACGCTACCAAACATGAAAATTGTAACACCGCTACGGAACATGTTGACAAAGCCAATTCGTTCGCCGAGAGCTGACATTGGTAGTGTCATTGCGATAAGAGTCACTAAATAGGCGTTAACTACCCACACACTTTGATGCGGTGGAATGCCAAGATCATTAGAGATGGTGGGGAGGGCCAAGTTAGCAATACTTGCATCCATTACACTGACGGAGATAGCTAAAATAATAGCTATCACTGCCCAGTAGCGCTGAGGCTTCGGGATGCCCTCAGTACCTACCGCTTGAGCTCGTTCTGAGCCAGTATGCTGGGGTTTGGGGATGCTACTGGGTTTAGCTTTAATTTTTGACATGTAATGCTGATTAGTGCTTTTTCTTTACCGGTCGTTTCCAATGATGAAAAGTAGTTTGTGTACTTTGCGTTACTGTTAATTGGTTGGCCGGGGCATCGTGACGTAAAGACGTGCCGGCGCCAATAGTTGCGCCTTCGCCGACTGTCACTGGAGCGATTAATTGCGTGTCAGAACCAATAAAGGCGTCATCGCCAATGACTGTAGTAAATTTATTGACACCATCGTAGTTGCAGGTAATGGTACCGGCGCCGATGTTAACGCGCTGACCAATGACGGCATCGCCGAGGTAACTGAGGTGGCTGGCTTTACTAAAGGCACCTAAACGTGTGTTTTTAATTTCTACGAAGTTGCCGACCTGGCTGCCCTTGCTCAGTTGTGCGCCCGGGCGAAGACGAGCATAAGGTCCAACTTTACATTGGTCTGCAATCTCAGCTTGATCTAGATGACTAAAGGCTTCAACTTTGCTGTCTTTAGCGATTTTGACATTTTTCAGTAGGCAATGGGGACCGATTTGTACACCGTCTTCGAGTACGACATCGCCTTCAAAAATACAGCCAATATCAATAAATACATCGCGACCGCAAGTGAGGGTGCCACGAATATCAATACGTTTGTCATCGGCCAGTGCAACCCCCTGAACTAACAGCTGACGGGCTTGTTCTTGTTGCCAGGCGCGCTCTAGTTCAACTTGCTGTAGGCGACTATTAACGCCAAGCGTTTCCCATGATGCATCAGGGTGAGCTGCGCTGACGGTAACACCGTCATTGACTGCCAGGGCGATGACATCGGTTAGATAGTACTCGCCTTGAGCATTGTTATTGTTAATATTGGCTAACCACTTTTTAAGTTGATTGGTGGGGGCGCAAAGAATGCCTGTATTAACTTCCTTAATCTCATGTTCTTCAGGAGAGGCGTCTTTGTGCTCAACAATACGATTTACATTGCCTTGATCGTCTCGAACAATGCGACCATAACCTGTGGGGTCATCAAGGAACTCGGTTAAGACGGCAACGCCATTGGCTGAGGCCTCAATAAGGCGCTTTAAGGTATCGGCTTGTACTAAGGGTACGTCACCATAAAGGATTAGGGTTTTATCTTCGTCGTTATTGCCGACAAATAAAGGCTCTGCCTGTTGCACTGCATGACCTGTACCATATTGGGGTTGTTGTAGAGCAAAAGCTAAGTCTTTTTGATGCTCAAAGGTTGCTTTTACAGTGTCAGCACCATGACCAACAACTACTGCAATTTGTGCAGGGTTTAATTGCTTTGCACTATCTATGACATGAGTCAGCATTGATTTACCTGCAAGTTTATGAAGCACTTTGGGTAGATCAGACTGCATACGCTTACCCATGCCGGCAGCTAATATTACGATGGTTAATTTCATGGTTCTTATGTTAGTTAGTAAATAATTAAAATGTAATGTGAGTTTTATCTGTTTGATGTTTCAACGGTATTAATTGTCCGCTTTTTTAGTGGCTGTCGTTTTTTTCGAGGCTGTGCCAGGGTTGCTTTTTTTTGTTGCCGCTTTTTTCACGATTGGTGTTTTTTTTGCAGCACTTTTAGTTGCTTTTTTTGCTACTTTTTTGGTGGCTTTTTTTGCTGTAGCTTTTACATCTTCAGTTGGTGATGTAGCGGTTTCTGTTGGCTCTTCAACCGGAGTGGCTGAAGCCACTGAGGAGACGATGTTTTTAAATTGATCGCCAAGTAGATTGAACCAGTTTAGAGCTTGTTCTTGAACTAGGCTGCTGGTTTCGGCAAAGCTTGTCTGCTCATCGTTGTTATCAGCTGCTTCTGTTGTTTTGGCAGTACTTTCGCTTTGGGCAGGACCAGCTTCTTCAACAGCAGCTTTGGTCTCTGCTTTGCTTTTTGACTGTTCTGCTGCAGCTTCTGATGATGCTTGAGCGGCTTTGATTGGTTCGCTCATCATTTCCATCAGGCTATTGAAGTTTTGTAGGTTGGCCTTTTGAATTTCCAAGCTGTGAATGCTGCTACTTAGCATGGAGAGGTTAAGTTTGAGCCAGGACTCTACGGCTTTTAATTCCTCAATACGTTTATCAAGTTCGTTGGGGTCCATAGCCATGGTTGATGCCTGTGGTGCCATAGTGGCGAAGTTTTGCCATGCTTGTCCCATCATTTTCATGCTGTTAAGCATGAGATTAGGGTCGCCTATATCTTCTGGCATCATGTTAACGAAAGGGAAGTTGAAGTTAAAAGGATCGTTGCTCATTTTGCTCTCCTCGGGGTGCTAGGGCTATTGACTTATGGTGTGGTTCAGGCTTGTTGATGCAAGCTTTTAACATGTGAGTTAATTAAACTATCTAAGAGTACAATGGCTGCTTCAATCGTAATCGCTTTATCCTCGATCATTTGTACTATTTCTTTGGGTTTGAAAATTTCAATACGCTCAACCTCACCATCTTGGTTCTGTGGTTGAGTGCCATGAGGAATGATGCAGTCACTGACTAAAATATCCTCTAGTTGATAGC
>LSQX01014409.1_pt1 | contig 10430 bp, 11 predicted proteins | sample 654561 | NCBI WGS metagenome assembly LSQX01 (sample SAMN04489861, study PRJNA283612) | anaerobic digester metagenome | isolation source: 4 biogas reactors fed with cattle manure at either 37C or 55C with and... | place: Denmark: Kongens Lyngby | collected 2014
CCAAAAAAAATGCCGCTTCCCCATGACTGGAAGCGGCAGCCCGTTTTAAGCAAGCAAACTTATGTTAACTGTCTCATTCTTCTTCTTCCCATTCGCCTTCAAGTATGGCTTCCTTTTCTTCAACAATCTGGTCCCTAATTTCCGAGAGCTTGGCCTGAAGGGCATCGAGAATGTCCTCTGCAGCGTAACGGTCGGAGAAGGCTGCAGCCAGTTCCTCATACGCTTCGGTGGAAGAGCCGCCTTCACTCACTTTATTAGCCGCCTCATCAAGGGCGGCTTGAAATTCCTCGTCCGAAGCCATGTCATAATCCCCGCCGCCGTCGCCGCCGCAACCTGAAACCAGCAGGACCAGGCATAAACCCAGCAATAAGACAAAGGCAACCCCTATTTTTTTCAGCATTTAATGATAATACCTCCTAAATTGGATAGAGTTCATAATAAATCCAATTATATCCGACAAAAAAAAGCCAAACAAGGTATTTTTGTAAATTTTTTTAATAAATCACTGTGAATAAATAAAAAGTTTTTAAAAACTCGCCTGGTCAATGAATCATTCTCTTTAAGAAATAAGAAAAGCAATCAGGCACCGCAACCCTCTTGCCAGCGCAGTGCCTGATCGGGAATACCGGTAAAAACTTTTTATAAAGATGGTCAACTAGAGCCCAGGTAACAGCGCGAAATCTTTTAATGGCGCACAGTGGGGCGCAGCATATCCAGCAAGCCAAGTGCCACATGAGCCAGGCCGAAACCCATGATCCCGGCACCCAGGTGGCCGCCGATCAGTTTCCCGACCCCGGTAACCGCCAGACCCAGCCCCGCCACGGTCCAGCTTGTGGCCATTCCCTTCTGCTTGTGTAAAACTTCCGTTAACACATTGCCGCCCACGCTCAAATCACCTCCTCAGTATGCTATTGTTTCAATTCGCGGGGCTGCCTATGTAGAAAGGGCGAATTGAAATCGGCGGCAATGGCGGCAATAAAGGGAAAGTGTGCTGCTTAAAAGCGCCGGCCGCCGCCGCCGTGAATCCTGCCGCTGCTGGATCGATGCGTGGTGCTTCTCCCGCCTCCCCCTGAAGAACTCTGAATCCTCGTTTTGCTGATGTGCGTGTTCATCAAGTGATCGTGGCTCGCCAGCACCGTAAATGAATCCTGGTCCAGGTAGGTAAAGGCGGACGTTTTCACAAGCCCGCGGTTCCGGGCAGCCATGATCCCGACAGCAATGGCCGCCAGAGCCATGCTGATTAAAACATAGAGCGGGGAACGGGCGAGCGATTTTTTAAACCGTCCCCCGAAGGTAAGGTCGCTTTCATCGACACGATACTGCCCTTCCGGGATCCCGGCCCGCCCGTAGAAGGCTAGCTCGTCGAGAAAGACCGCCCCGGCATCGTAATAAGCGCCCATCGAAAGGGCGGGGGTAATGGCATCGAGGATCGATTCGATCCGGGCATCGGTAAAAATATCGATGGCCGCGCCGGAGGTGCTGATATACACTTCCCTGCTCTCCATGTTGATCAGCAGCAGCAGGCCGTCGCGCTCCGCTCCCATCCCGAAACCGCCCTCGTCATAGAAGTCATCGGCATAATCCCGGGAGCTTTTCCCGCCCGTATCGTCCACCGTGACGATGACCGGATCAAGGGAGAGCTCCGCCCGGATCGCGCCGATTCTTTGTTCCAGATGGGCCTTTTCCTGCTCGGTAAACAAGGCCGCCTGGTCATAGACTCGCGCCTCACTGGCGCTGCTCGCCGCCGCGGTCAGAAACAGGAGCAGGAGAGCGGGAAGCAAGCATGCAGCTATGATTTTAATCAGCTTATTCCTCAATCCGCTCATAGCAGCATCCCTCCCAACAACATGACCAGGTAAAGGGCGGTGGTAATGGCGGCAAAGTAGCGCACCACTTTACCGCGGCAAACCGGTAGCTTACCAGCCACCTTTCCTGTCTGGCCGTTCATGGCAAAAAAGTAGCTTTTCCCCTCATAATGAAAGGTCAAAAGCCAGACAGGCAGCAGGGCATACTCAACCCGGCTGTTGTTAAATAATACCTCCGAACTGGAGACAGTGACACTGCTATAGCCCATAATCGTATTCCGGATCAAGTTTTCCGTATACTGCTTTACCCTCTCCTTCACCCGGGTAAAGGCGGCTTCGCTGTCAACATCGTATTTTTCAGCCTGGTATCCCGCCAGGTAGGGCATGGCAAAGGGACGAATCCCTTTAAAATCATACGGTTCGATCGTCTCCATGAGCTGATCATCGGCCCTCTTCGAGCCATCGGCGGGCACGCCTTTAAAATCAGCCGCGATCTCCCGGTACACATCGTAAGTCTTCGTCTCCGTGTAGCGGGTATTGCCGCTGACCCAGGAACGGATCGTGCGGGCGGAGGCGCGCATTTTACCGCTCACGCTGCAGTCGAACAGCCAGTAAGGGATATAGATGCCGGTCAGCTTATCAACCGTGTGGCGCGAGGTAAAGCTGTTGGGCAGAAGGGGCTTTTTCTTGCACCATTTCAGAAAAATATCCACCACCTCTTTCCGGGGGTAGGCAAAGGGAATCACCTTCGCCGGCTTGTTGACGCCGGAAAGCTGATGCGGCAAAATGGCCGGGTTATGGCAGTAGAGGCAGAAGGTGGCGGCGGTGTTCTGGTCTGTGATGATTTCAGCCCCGCAACCGGGACAGCTATAACTCCGGATCTGGGCGTTAAAGGTCTTCTCATCAAGTACTGCTTCCCCGGCAGTTTCCCCGGCCGCGCCGGCAGCCCCGGCTTCCGGCACCCCGGGCTGCCCCTGCGGGGCACCATCTTCAACTGCGGTTGGCGGCTCGGTTGCCGTCAGATCTGCTTCCACAAACACGCTGCCGCAAAACTCGCATGTCCAGTCCTGCGTGCCGGCGTTAAAGCGCAGCGCCGAGCCGCAATTGCGGCAGGTGTAACTCAAAACGGCCATGTTCCAACCTCCCTTAGGTCCATTGGGTGAAAATCAAACAATGCACATTCCCGCCGGCTGCATTATCCGGGAAAGGAGGCCTTAGAGCCGGTTCCCGCCGGCATAGCAATAGAGGCAGCCGTGCCGGCAACTGCCATAACGGCCGATATCCTTGCTGGGCGCGCAGCGGCATAAAGGGCGCTGTCCCTGATCCTTGCGACCCGGCAGCCGGAGGCCAAATAGCCGGTTCAGCCAGAGCGGATCGATGCAGCTTCCCGGGTAGATGCCATAAGGGGTGAGGTCCAGTTTCTCGGCGCAACTGTAAATGGCAAAGCCATTTTCCCGGGCACTGAAAACCATCTCCTGGGCCAGCGCCGCCAGCTCCGCACCGGCCGGAGCGGGCTCCGCCTGCACCCCGCCGCGCGCCAGCCTTGCCAGGGCCCCGCGATAATCATCAAAAAAGCTCACCGCAACCCGGTAGCTGCTGCCGCGCAGCTCCCCGGCCAGCCGGGCGAATTGATCGCGGTGGTAGCGCACCCCGGTGGCGGCGGTGATCAGGACCGGATCGTAGCGCCAGGTAATCCGCTCCGGTCCGACCATTTCCGCCAGCTCTTTAAAGGTCTTCAGCGACTCTGCCGGGGCGGGCACATTCCTTTCCAGAACCGGCCCGTACCCGGTCAGGGTGAAATGAAAGCAAAAATTGAAACCCGACTGCTCCAGTTCTTTTAGCCAGGGCATCAAGGGGCGCGGATTCTTGCTCCAGAACACGATGGCTTCCACGTCGCCGGGCAGGAGCGAAACCCTGACGCGCTGCCGCGGGTTAAACGGGTTAACCGTATCGCAGAAGCCAGCCCTGATCCGCTCCATGAACCACGACGCGAAAAAAGCAGGAATGTCGGTGCGGCGGCTGGCGCTGATGATCAATTTCAGTATGCCTCCGAAAGCGGCAATGCCTTTCGCAATGCTTTACAGCTCTGTCAAAGCAACCCCTGCTATTTATTCCAATTATATTTCTATTATTCCTGCCGCAGAATCCGCAAAATTATCAGCCGGCTGCTTTTGACAGCTTCAGCAGAAAACCGCTATAATGGCCCTAGTAAAAATATAACAAACCAGCGACTATAAATAGCAGATCCCATTTCGCCACCAATCAAAGATACTATCAGTGAGGTCAGTTGAATTAGCCGATCTTTTATCGCTGAGGCTGTCGCTCCGGTGAACTCGTTAGATGTTTTGGCGGCTCACCGGCGGCCTTCCGCCTGGGCTACCCTCGACAGTCGCGCGTCCTGCGCTCCTGTCTCGGCGGCCTGCAAAGTGGGATGTGAGAGGTGAGATCGCATCAGGCACTTTAAACCTTGGCCAGAATAACAGTAACATGGTCTTTTTTTCTCACTTCTAACATCTCACTTCCCACTTCTCATCAGCCAGGCCTTGGTTCGCCTGCCTCCAATGGGGACAGACCTACGCTTGCAGGTCTGTCCCCTGACCTTAGATCCACTCGTTCACAGTCGCTCCAGCTCTCAGCGACAAGGGGATGGAGTATTGATACAGAAAGGTTTTAATCAAATGCTGAAATTTGTCATCTCCTACAGTTGCGGCAAAGACAGCGCCCTGGCGCTATACCGGATGCTGCAGGAGGGCCATCAGGCGGTCGGCCTTCTGGTGATGATTAACCGGGAGCAGGAGCGATCCTGGTTCCACGGGGTGGACAGGCCCCTCCTGGAGGCGGTCTCCCATGCACTGGGCATACCGCTGATCCCCTGTGCATGCGCGGGAGAAGATTATGCCGCTGCCATGGAGGCGGGCCTTGGCCGGGCCCAAAAAATGGGAGCTGAAGCCGCTGTCTTTGGCGATATTGATATCGCCGGGCACCGGGAGTGGTGCACCGCCCGCTGCGCGGCGGCAGGCCTAAAGGCGCTCTTCCCGCTGTGGCAGCAAGAGCGCCTGGCCCTGACCCGGGAAGTAATCGATCTCGGTTTCTCGGCGCTGATCAAGTGCGTGGAAAAGAGCAAAACCAGCGTCAAAATGCTCGGCCAAACGCTCACCCACGAGCTGGTCGCCGCCATTGCCGCCGGCGGAGCCGATGCCTGCGGTGAGAACGGCGAATACCATACCTTTGTCTACGACGGGCCCATCTTTTCCTACCCGCTGCCCATCGAAACCGGTGCGGTGCTCGATTTCGGGACCCACGCCGCCATAGACCTGCATATTTCTAAGCAGAATAAACCCGGAACGCAGCTATAATTTATTGCTTCCTGCCCAGCAGCTGGTTAAGGCCGGCTCCCGCCAGCCATGCCTCGCCGCGCCGGTAAACCTCCTCCAGGGCCTTCCCGCCGCTTAGCCGCGGCACATCCCGGTCCACGCTGTAGCCCAATTTCGTCTGGAGATAAGCCAGGTGCTGGTATTCCGGCGGGAATTGGGCTAAAAGCTCCCGGTCCAGGGTTACTGTAGTTTGCGGAGCAACCGGATCGAGCCGATCCTTGTCGGCAATCGTTTCCCGGTAAACAAGCCCCCAGCGGCCTTCTCTTTTTTCCCACAAGTCTGAGTGGCGGGCATAACACGATACGTCGCACATCACGCCTTCCACCGGCGCGCGCTGCAAAATGATTATTTTCGTCATAGCGGTGGCGCGATTGCCGTTCACTTCAATGGCGCTGCCGCCCAAGATGTGCAGGATGTTCAGGCCTTTTTTCACCCCTTCAGCGGTGATCCGGATAAAGTCTTCATAGGGGCATGCTATCCAGGTGGCCTTCATCATCCCTTCCTTGTGCCAGATGGTGCGGAATTGATCCCATAAAAGGGCGTCCCGGTAAACAACCCATCTTTCAATTAAATCCCTGATCTGCGCGATGTCGTCCATCTTTTGATCCGGCATAGTTTATCCCTCCTGCAAGCATGCGGCCGGTTAAAGGCCTGTTGCTTAAATTGGATCCGTTCAGTCATTGGCAAGCATTGCCCGGCAGTGCAACCAAAACAATTATATCCCAGCGGGCGGGTTTCCGCCAAATAGCTCTTCCTTGCCGCATCGCTTGCTTTTCCATTCCGGCAGGAGTTAACTAAACATGCGGAGAAATTATGACTAAGATTTGCTCTAAACAAGGGGAGAGAACAACGCATGACCTGGTGGGAGGTAACACTTCTGGGACTGCTGGCGGGAGTCATCGGCACCGGAGCCGGGGGGCTGTGCGCCATCTTTCTCGACCGCCCCAATCCCCGTTTCCTGGGAGCCATTCTCGCCTTTGCCGCCGGGGTGATGCTCTCCATTGTTTTTCTCGAGCTGATGATCGAGTCCATGGCTTCCAGCGGATACCCGGCTGCCCTGGCCGGGCTTGCCCTGGGCATGGGAGCTTTTTATCTCCTCGACCACTACCTGCCCCACCACCATCCCGTCAGCACTGAAGACCACGGGCAGGGTGCATTTCTGAAAAAGGGGGTTCTGCTGGCCCTGGGGATCGGCCTGCACAATCTTCCCGAAGGGCTGGCCATCGGCGCGGGCTTTAGCGGCTCCACCGGGTTGGGGCTGACTCTCACGATTCTCATCGGCCTGCACGATATCCCGGAAGGAATGGCCGTGGCTGCGCCCCTTAAGTTCGGCGGCTACAGCTACCCAAAGGTCCTTTTAGTTACCGCCCTCTCCGGGGCGCCGATGGGGCTTGGCGCCCTGGCGGGGGCCTTAATCGGGGGGATCTCCCCTACAATTCTCAGCCTCTCCCTGGCCTTCGCCGCCGGAGCCATGCTCTATATCGTCTGCGACGAGCTCATACCGGACGCTTACGAAACGGCTGGCTCCCACCTCTCCATCGCCGGGATCTTCGTGGGAGTAGCCCTCGGCATCGTTTTTACCGCAATTTTTAATTAACGCGATGCGCAAACGAAACCCCTCCCGGTTAAACAGGGAAGTTAACAGGGGAGGCGTTTCTTTTCGACTCTTTCCTGCTTACAGCAGATCGGCAAATAAACTTTCAACATCTGCTGCCAGGCCTTCAAAGGTTAGAGAGCGGGCGATGCTGTTCTTTTGATATACCTTGTAACAGTGAATTTCAAAGATCTCAATCTGTCCCGGCTATGCTTCCAGCAGCTCTACGATGGCGGGGAGCACCTTGCCGCATTTTTCCCGGATCACGACGGCGGCGAGGTGGTCGTAAGGGGTAGGTTCCAGGTTGATGATGATCAGTTTGCGGGCTAGGGCGGGCAGCTCCGCCACCGGGTAGACTACCAGGCTGCTGCCGCAAACCAGCAGCAGGTCGCACTGCCCGGCCAGTTCCTCCCAGGCCTCATAAAACAAAGGGGGCATGGGATCGCCGAATAAAACCACGTCAGGCCTGAGCATGTGATTGCAAGTGGGGCAGGAGGGGGGGATCTGCTTGCCCTCGACCTGCTCCACCAGAAATTCGAACGGGTAGCGCTTTTGACAGCCGAGGCAGTAACCGGAGCGCAGGTGCCCGTGAACTTCCCACACCCTTTGCGACCCCGCTTTGACATGCAGCCCATCAATGTTTTGCGTGACCAGCCCCTTGAGGTAGCCCATCTGCTCCAGCCTGGCCAGGGAGCGGTGGCCGGCATTGGGTTCGGCCCTGGTGATCCGCGCAAAACGGGTAAAGGCAACCTCGTAAAAAACCCGGGGGTTATTGTAAAGCACTTCCGCGGACGAAGTCTTGATCGGGTCAATCTCCTGCCATAAGCCGCCGGGACTGCGGAAATCGGGGATGCCGCTTTCCGTGCTCATGCCCGCACCGGTCAAGCAGTAGCAGTGCGCGCTCTCCCTGATCAGCTCCGCCGCTTCTCTGATCTGCGCAATATAATTCACCTTTTTATCCCCTGCCTCTAACTATAAACACATGATTCAACCCCATGGTATTGCTCTTCATAAATATTATATTCCTGCTGAATAGCCTAGTTGAAAAGTATCTTTGACACCTTTTGTGATGGTTGTTCTTCAAACATGGTCTTTGGCCTCTGACTTCCAATAGCTGCGTCCAGGTTCAGCTCCAGTTGCGGCAATTTCTGATAGCTATTTCTGCCTAACTATCCGGCTTTTAGCTTGCTGCGGCGCCCTTTAACCCGCCGGTAAAATCTTACAGCGCCGTAAATGGCCAGGGCGATCAGCAGGACGGCCAGAATGGGCACCAGCACCGAAAGGACCGCCAGGAACGTGGAAATGAGCGATTCAATTGCAGAGAGGACCGGGTTGGCCGTGCCCCCGGTGGTGGTGGTCGAACCGGTATGCGCTGCGGTGCTGGCGGTCTTGCTCGCCAGGGCTGATCCCCCGCCGGCGATAATCGCCACCGCCCAGGTGGCCAGCGGTCCCATCTCAAAGAATACCGCCGCTGAGAGCACGGTGCCGGCGATTACGGCGGCGGGAACACCGGCGGCGCTGAGCAGGTTGTCCACATAAGGGAAGAAGTAGGCTAATATCTCCAAAATGGTAGCCACGGCAAAGGCGATCAGGGCTGGATAGGTGCCGATCCAATCAAAGCCGGGGGCCAGCTTCACGTGGCCGGTTAACGACACGATGCTTAAAACCAGGAAAGGGACAAAGATCCGGAAACCGCTGGTCGCGCTGAGCCCGATCCCGATTAGCAGGCTGAACAGGATTTCCACTGCCATGTTTCCCCTCCATTTCTCACCTCTTACATCCCACTTTCACCGGGAGGGCGCTGGGCCTGTCCCCTTTTCCCGGCGTTTAATCAGGTCCTGTCCCACAAGCTCCACAAAGCGGGTCGAGAGCATCAGCTCGAAGGCATTTATTTTTTCGATGACAGCCTGCGGAACCGGGACATCCACCTGGATGACCATGATCGCTTCCCCGCCGATGGCCTGCCGCCCCAGCTGCATGCCGGCGATGTTGATCTTTTCGCTGCCGAGAATGGTGCCCACGTGGCCCACCACCCCGGGACGGTCATAATGGGTGGTAATGAGCATGTAGCGGGAGGGAACCACATCCATAATGTAACCGTTGATCTGGACGATGCGGATATCGTTTTCATCGAGCAGCGTCCCGGCCACGGTATAGGCTCTCTCTCCCGACTTCACTTTCACCGCCACGTGGTTGGTGTAGCTTTTCAGGCTGCTCGTGCTGAATTCTTTAACCTTGATGCCACGGTTTTTGATCAGGTGCGGCGCATTGACATAGTTGGCCTGTTCCCCGAGGATGGTCTGCAAGATCCCGATCAGGCACGTCGTTGTCAGCGGCGCAAGGGGCCTGGCCGCGATTTCACCGCTGTAATGGACCTCCACCTCTTCCACCGAGCCGCCGAAAAGCTGCATCAGGAAGCTGCCCAGCAGGTGCATCAGCGGCAGATACGGTTCCACCTCGGCCATGACTTCATCGGAAAAGCCGGGCACGTTGACCGCCGAGGCCACCGGTTCGCCCTGCAGCGCCTTTAAGACCTGGTCCGCCACCTGCACCGCCACGTTTTCCTGGGCTTCAATAGTGGAAGCTCCCAGGTGCGGGGTCACGATGACGTTATCCATGCTGAACAGCCTGTTTTCCCGCGGGTTGTCATTCTCAAAGACATCGAGCGCCGCGCCGGCGACCTTGCCCTCCTCCAGCGCCCGGCAAAGGGCCTCTTCGCAAACCAGGCCGCCGCGGGCGCAGTTGATCAGGCGCACCCCCGGTTTCATCAGTGCGAATTCTTTCTCCCCGATCATGTGGCGCGTCGCCGCCACCAGGGGCACATGGAGGGTAATAAAATCGGCCTCGCGGAGCAGGGTTTCCAGCGCAACCGGTTCCACCCCCATTTTTTCAGCCCTTTCCGGTGCGATGTAGGGATCGTAGGCCATCAGCCGCATCCTCATGGAGCGCGCCCGCCGGGCAACCTCGCTGCCGATGCGGCCCAGGCCGATAATGCCCAGCTTCTTTCCGGCCAGCTCCACCCCCACAAACTTGTCCCTTTGAAAGGAGCCGCTCCGGTAAGTGTTATGGGCGGCGGGGATATTGCGGGCCAGCGCGGTGAGCATGGCCACGGTATGTTCGGCGGTGGAAATGGTGTTCGCGCCGGGGGTATTGATCACCATGATGCCCCTTTCCGTGGCCTTCTCCACATCGATATTATCGACCCCGGAGCCGGCCCGGCCGACAACCTTCAAATTCCGCCCCGCCTCCAGGACGGTGGCGGTCACCTTGGTGCCGCTGCGCACAATCAAGGCATCATAGCGGCCGATGATTTCGAGCAAACGCTCCGGCTTAAGGCCGGGGAGGTAATCGACCCTGGCCTTTTCCCGGAGGAGCGCCAAACCTTTTTCCGACAGGGTATCGCTGACCAGAATGTGATGCATCGCTGCTGCCAACCTCCTGCGAGAAATGCTGGTTCGTGAATAAAAACCTCTCATTGGCCAGAAAAGGCAAATTGTTGAATTAAATTATACCAGAATAAACAAGCCAATGGTGTACCTAATTTTCACCGCTGCTCCCTTTTTAAACTGCAAAGGAGCCGCTCGCTACTTTTTAAGCGTCACCATGATGCTGTTGGCCATAATCAGGACTCCACCAATGATGGCGTAGGGGCTGATC
>LSQX01137879.1_pt1 | contig 10430 bp, 11 predicted proteins | sample 654561 | NCBI WGS metagenome assembly LSQX01 (sample SAMN04489861, study PRJNA283612) | anaerobic digester metagenome | isolation source: 4 biogas reactors fed with cattle manure at either 37C or 55C with and... | place: Denmark: Kongens Lyngby | collected 2014
AATCGGTGATCATCGGACGCTTACTAATGCTCAAGGTATTAGAAGAACAAAAACATTTAAGCCTAGTTGACCACGGCGCCGGTAAGTCTTATCTGGGCTTTATTCTTTATGACTTGCTCTTAAAAGAATACCCCCAAGCTCATGTCTATGGCATTGAGTTTAGAGAGCAATTAGTTAAAAGCTCTGAGGACTTAGCAGACAAGCTAGGATTTACTCATGGCATGAGCTTTAAGGCCATGAGCGTTGAAGAGGCGATGGAGTCTACTGATATTCCTGATAAAGTCGACATTACGACGGCGTTGCACGCCTGTGACACCGCCACAGATGATGCAATTCGTTTTGCCCTAGAACGTCAATCCAAATACATTGTGCTCGTGCCTTGCTGTCAAGCCGAGGTGGCAGCACATCTACGTCAAAACAAAAATACCGCTATCAAGGAAAACAGCCTTTCTGAAATCTGGCGTCACCCTATACATACTCGCGAATTTGGCAGTCACATCACCAATGTATTACGTTGTTTACAACTTGAAGCCCGTGGCTATCAAGTAACCGTGACCGAATTAGTGGGATGGGAACACTCGATGAAGAATGAGCTGATTATTGCTCGCAAGGTCGCTAAATTCAAAAAAAGTGCTCGTGAACGCCAATTGGAGATTATAAAAGAGCTTGGTTTAGAGGAAATGACTGAGCGTTTTGCTTATTAATTTTTTTATTAAGACACAATAAACATCAGAGTAACGTGTTAATAAATTGACTTGCTCTGTTAAAATAACCCTTTACCCCTAATTTAATAGTTAATCAAAAGGATGCTCGCATATGTCAACTATTGAACGCAAACAAAGCGGTCCATTAATGTCTAAAATCGTTATCAACAATGGCACCGTTTACTTATCCGGCATCGTGCCTTCACCAGAAGCTGAAGGCAAGGATATCACCACTCAAACCCAAAGCGTTTTAGAGCAAATTGATGCGTTACTTCAAGAAGCCGGTACTGACAAAAGTCGTTTACTGACTGCAGCAATCTGGCTCAGTGACATCGAAAATGACTTCTCCGCTATGAATGTTGTCTGGGGTGAGTGGTTAGACCCTAATGGCATCCCTACGCGCGCTACAGTAGAAGCTAAACTAGCTCGTCCTACTGTTAATGTCGAAATTCAGGTTACTGCTGCACTCTAGTTCTATCACACAGCACATTAATGCCTTAATAGGAACCGGGGATAAAGTATCCTTAGTTCCTGCTTCATTTAAAAAAGAGGCGCGCTCTCTCGCTTCTTTCTTGTTTTCCAACGAAGCTCCATGCAATAGCCTCAGTTTTACCACCATTTATATTTTATGCTTTTCATTGATAAGCTAAGGAAGGTTAGAATGAGTAAAGTAGAGGAGCGGAGCACCGCTCAACCGGAGATTGATCAAACCCGAAAAAGGATTATCATTATCATTCTCAGTGCGATTTTCATGTCTTTACTTAGTGTGAGTATCATCAATGTTGCCCTACCTTCAATTCAAAGCAGTTTAAATGCGAGTTTTGCCGATCTTCAATGGATTCTTGCTGGCTATACCCTGAGTTTTGGGGTGTTTTTAGTCGGTGCAGGTCGTGCTGGTGACCTCTTTGGTCGTGGTGCTTTATTTATATTTGGCGCTTTTTTATTTACTATTTCCTCTATTGCTTCAGGCCTCGCAACCGACCCCGCATTTTTAAATGCTGCCCGTATCGTACAAGGTATCGGTTCAGGCTTCTTAACCCCTCAAGGGGTAGGTATGATTCAGCAGTATTTTCATGGTAAAGAGCGTGGTTGGGCTTTTGGTCTATTTGGCACCACGGTAGGTTTATCAGTAGCCCTTGGACCAGTACTTGGTGGTTTATTAATTAAAATTTTCGGTGCTGATTTAGGTTGGCGACTAACCTTTTTAATCAATGTCCCTGCGGGTATTTTAACCATGACCTTGGCTTGGCTCTGGTTTCCAAGACCTCTTTTCGCCGCTGAAAAACTCAAGCAGCCAGGTTGGTTTAAAGCGCTTGACCCGATTGGCGCGATCATTCTTGGCATTGCGGTTTTAGCCATTTTATTTCCCTTTGTTGAATCCTATCGTTCAACTATGCTGTGGGTTTTATTACCTGTAGGCTTTATGTTGATCTGGGTTTTTACTCGTTGGGAACGTCGCTATGAGAAAAAAGGCCTTAGCCCAATGGTCAACCTGGATCTTTTCTCTATCGCGAGCTATCGTAATGGCAACCTGTCAATGTGCCTATATTTCCTGGGCATGACCAGTATTTGGGTCTTAGTCCCTATTTACTTACAACAGGTCCTGGATTTTAGTGCCTTTGCCTCTGGCTTCATGGCAGTACCCTCCTCGCTCATGGTCAGTTTTACTGCGGTTCGAGCAGGTAAAGCGGTTGGTACTTATGGTATCAGGGTCGTTATCGTAGGGCTTTTGATTTCATTAATCGGTCTTCTCCTCGCCGTTTTAGCCTTTTATGTCAATGTTCGCTACGATGTCAGTATTTGGTGGCTCGCCGTTGCACTGGCTATCTTTGGTGTAGGCCAAGGTGCAACCATTAGCCCTATACAGACCCTAACCCTTAGTGAGGTACCTTTAAACTACGCCGGTAGTGCCGGTGCTGTTTTGCAAACAGGCCAACGTATTGGCACCTCTGTTGGTATTGCAGTAATCACTGCTATCGTTTTTACTCTTCAGCCAATCTACTCATGGATGACCGCTATGGTTGTGGGTTTTGGAGCCATCATTGCAATTGTTGGGCTTGCCCTATTAGTAGCGATTATAGATTGGAAAAAATTACGCTAAGCCCTTAAAACGAAAAGTCCCGAGCTACGACACATGCAACTCGGGACTTTTAATAGTAGACGCTTAAATGACGCGCTTACAACCTATAGACTTTCAACCAAGCTATTGGCAGCAAGTTCGCCATCGTAGACTACGCGCTGGCCGGGGAAATTACTAAGATACTTTTTAAGCTCTTCATGCACAGGATGTGGTTGATACTTATCTAAGCTCTCCACATCTTTGAAGATACTAGAGATAGCATAAACAAAACCACCTGCACGATCCGAAAAATTCTTTTTCAGATCAAATAAAATCACACCCTCACAATGCTGTCTAATCTGCTCGCAATGGTACTCGACAGTTTCTTCAAAATCTACGGATACCGGCTCTTCAAACTTAAATAACACCATATGAATAATCATAAAACCCTCTAAAAAACATTTATCTTAAGCTTGTTGGCTATCAGATTTAGCGTTAGGTTTCCAAGTCTGAAAATAACGTTCAAAGACACCAACCAAGGCATCTAATAATAACGCACAAACAGTCAAGGTAATAATCCCCGCATAGACTGTATTGACGTCAAATGAGCCCTCAGCCTGCAGAATTAAATAACCAACCCCACTCGCTGAACCTAAATACTCACCTACCACCGCCCCCACAAAGGCTAAACCTACTGAGGCATGTAAGCTCGAAAATACCCAGCTAGTCGCTGACGGTAGATACACGTGACGTAATAACTGCTTACGATTCGCACCCAACATACGCGCATTATCCAAAAGTGTCGGACTTACTTCCTTAATACCCTGATAAACATTAAAAAACACAATAAAAAACACTAAGGTAAAAGCAAGCGCAACTTTGGACCAGATCCCCAAACCAAACCACATCGCGAAAATTGGCGCTAAAATCACCCGCGGCATGGAGTTTAGAGCAGTTAGATATGGGTCAAAAATCAAACTAGCGGTTCTGGATAAACCCATCCATAAACCCATCAACATACCGGCTACCGTGCCTAGTACAAAAGCCAATATCGTCTCACTCAAGGTCACCCCCAAGTGTCGATAAATATTGCCATCTGTGATGAACCACTTCCAAATAACCTGAAACACACCTAGCGGTTCACCAAAGAAAAAGGCTAATTGATCGTCTCTTGAGATAACATGCCAAATTAAAAATAGGATGACTAGAATCCCTATTTGCCAAACACGGTAGTTTTTACTACTCGGTATAACTAACTTTCTCATGACTCATCCTGTCCTACTAAAGCTTCTGCTTTTGTTGTTGATAACCCTTAAGGACCTCTTCACGCAAGACATCCCAAATCGCGCTGTGTAACTCTACAAAGCGAGGATGATTACGCATTTCTGCCACATCACGTGGGCGGTCTAAATCGATAACAAACTCACCAATAATTTTAGTCGCCGGACCCGCTGCTAAAATCACCACGCGATCGCTCATCGCAATCGCTTCATCTAAGTCATGAGTAATAAATAGTAAGGCCTTACGCTGACTCATCCAAATTTCTAAGACCTCATTCTCCATTTGCTGTCTAGTCTGTATGTCTAGAGCAGAAAATGGCTCATCCATAAGGATAATATCGGGGTTACGGATTAGGGTTTGAGCCAACATGGCACGCTTACGCATACCACCTGACATTTGATGAGGATATTTGTCCTTGTGCTGCTCTAGACCCACTCTGGCGAGCCAATCTATTGCCCGTTCTTCCGCTTCTTGCTTAGTCACACCGGCGAACTCCAAGCCGGCGGTGACATTAGCCAGTGCTGTACGCCAGGGAAACAATGCTTCTCCCTGGAACATATAGCCGGCACGGCTATTAATCCCTTGAAGAGGCTTGCCATATACCTTGACGTCGCCTGTGGTGGGTTTAAGCAAGCCTGCCCCCACGTTGAGCAGGGTGGACTTGCCGCAGCCCGTAGGACCAACAACAGAGACAAACTCACCCTCTTGAATATGCAGGGTGGCATCTCTGACCGCAGTGTAGGACGAACCACCCTTATCACTGGGAGGGAAGGTACATGCAATATTATTTAGCTCTAAAACTGCTTGAGACATCTTTTTATCCCTACCCTTTAAGATGTCTGCTTAACAAAGCGGTCAGTCCAAACTTTAGTTAAATCAATATTTTCAGCTTTTAACTCATCAATATATGCATCAAGTGCATTTAAAGCGGTTTGCGGCCCCTTAGCATCAATTACGCCACTTGGTGAAAGCGCTTCTCGGCTTGCCTCTAAGGCGCGGCGATAGACCTCCGGATTACCTAAGAGATATTGCTCCGGAACGGTGTCCATAATGTCTTCGATACTCGCTTCCTGGATCCACTTATCTGCCTTGATAATGGCATTAGCTAAGGCTTGGCAAGTATTAGGATTGTCATCGATAAATTTTTGAGAAGCATATAAGCAGCTTGATGGCATTGGACCACCAAAAATTGCCTCAGAGTCTTCTAGTTTTCTGGTATCAACAATCACCTCGAGCAATCCCTCATGCTCTAGTGTGGAAATAACCGGATCTACATTGCTGACAGCATCAACTTGACCGGAACGGATCGCATTAACTGCACCTGTACCTGCACCGATACCTATAATCGACACATCACTGGCCTTTAATCCGTGCTGGGCCAGAAAGAAATTAACCAACATATTGGTCGACGAACCTGGTGCAGTAACACCGATTTTTTTGCCCTTAAGATCAGCCGGTTCTTTGTAGTCAGGCATATTCTTTTTAGACACTGCCAAAGTGATCATGGGTGCACGGCCCTGCATCACAAAGGCGCTGTAATTTTGACGACGGTTTTGTAAACTAATCGTATGTTCAAAAGCCCCTGAACACACATCAGCACTACCACCTACTACTGCCTGCAAAGCTTTGGAGCCACCAGCAAAATCAACAATCTTGACATCAACGCCCTCTTCTTTGAAGAAGCCTTTAAAGTCCGCTATGGATAAAGGTAAGTAATAAACTAATGCTTGACCACCCACTGCGATGGTGACCGATTTTTTCTCAATACCTGCTACTTGGGCATGTGCTAAACCCGGAGCAACACCCATCATTCCAGCCGCACCGGCTACTTTTAAAATATCACGACGACTTAAGCTCATAATGTCTCCAGAAACGTATATAACCAAAAATTAATTTGACAGTTTATATTTACTACAATAAGTAACTATGTCTGTTATTGAGGAAATTTTCAATAGGTTCTTGTACTGAATTTAAGTTTAGTTAACGCTATTTGATGCGTTGCTCATTTTGTTTACGTATATAGTCAATCAGATAATCTAAATACACTTGGACTCGTTGTGGAATAAACTGGCGACTTGGTAAACCTGCATAGACAACTAATTGGCCCGTTATCCAGGGATCTAATACCCGAAGCATCTCACCACTATTAAGATAGGGGCGAGCTAAATTCACCGCTAAAGAAGAAATGCCACAACCATCTAAGGTCGCTCTCAGTAAGGTATCAGTATGGTTTGCCACTAGAATCGGATCAACTTCTACCCTAGCGATGGCTTTAGGATCACCTTCCTGCCATAAGTTCCATCCCCTAAAAGGATCACTATCTCGGCGTATATGTATACAATCATGTTCAGTCAAATCTTGTGCTGTTTGCGGCATCCCTCGGCGCTCTATATAACTGCTTGCGGCAACTAATATAGCGTCCGACTGGATAATTTTTCTAGCTACTATGGCTAAATCAGTGCCAACCGTCGAGCTAAAAAGCGTTATATCATAATCTTCGATAGGCAGAGTTTGCTGACTCCTGACAATTACTTCTATTTTAATGCCCGGATATAACTGTCTAAAACCGAAAATAGAAGGGGCTATCATGCTGCTCGCTAATGCTGAATCTGCTGAGATTCTCAACACTCCCGATAACTGTTCACTATGCTCACTAACCAATTCACGGGCTTGCTCAACATCATCCAAAATTTTGCGGACTCTCTCCAAATACAATTCACCAGCTTCAGATAAGGCCACACGTCGAGTAGTTCGATGAAACAGTCTAACCCCTAACTCTTTTTCTAACTCAGCAATCAATCGAGTGACCACAGGTGGCGACATATCCAAGGTGCGAGCGGCGGCGGCAAAGCCATTTTCATCAGCAACTTGCTGAAAAACCCTCATTGCTAATAACTTATCCATAGACACCTCTTCTGTTATATCTTCATTGTTTCATTAATAGAAATAGTGTATGTCATATTAAACCATTTATTTAACTTCGTCCTTTACTTAAAATAAACTTATTGAAATTAACACTGTTTAGAGTGGCGTTTATTAAGTAACACACTTTTGAGTAATAGGTAGTTGAGTATCTTAGTTACTTGATAAGCACCAATCTATCCCTTAAATTAAGCAAATTTTACTCTCAACCACTCAAAAGGACTTAATATGAAAAAACTGCTCATCACATCTTTATTTTCTGCCGTTGTAGCTGGTCAAGCTTTTGCTGCCCCACAAACTTACCAAATTGATTCAAACCATACCTTCCCTAGCTTTTCTTATACCCACATGGGCTTATCAACACAACAATTACGTTTAGACAACACAACGGGTACGGTAGTTTATGACAAAGAAGCTAAAACTGCCGAGATTGATGTCACGCTTGATATGGCAGCCGTTAATACCGGCTCTGCTGATTTTAATAAACATATCAATGCTGCAGACTTATTTGATACCGAGAAATTTCCTACCGCCACCTTCAAATCAACCAAAGTAACTTTCGAAGGTGATGCCCCTAAAACTATTGAAGGCGATTTAACTATCAAAGGCATTACTAAGCCGGTTGTTCTAGAGGTTACACACTTCGCCAATATGGAACACCCTATGGTTAAAAAGGATGCGATTGGTGCTAATGCCACTACAGAAATTCTGCGCAGTGATTTTGATTTGGGTTTAAATGTGCCTGCTGTTGGTGATGAAGTTACTATCACTGTTTCGATTGAAGCAATAGCTCAATAGCCTCGCACAGAGTTTCTCCTGAAATTGTTAAATGAAAAGCCATCACTTAGTGATGGCTTTTCTATGCCTACCTATCTCATCACTCTCAAATTAACAATAAAACAAATATTTGATATGCATCAAATAAACACACCATCACGATCAACATATAGTGTTTTTTGAATATAAAATCATTGAATTACACTATATATTGATTTCAAAAAATCCTATATAACCCCTCCATTCTTATCGTTATTTTAGGTGTTAGATATGCTTAAAACTCCAGAGTTGGTGTGCCCAGCAGGTAACTTACCCGCCTTGAAAGCGGCCATTGATAACGGCGCAGATGCCGTATACATGGGATTAAAAGATGCCACCAATGCCAGAAACTTCCCCGGTTTAAACTTTGATATGAATTCTGCCAAAAAAGGTATTGAATATGCCCACAAGCACGGCCGCCAAGTGTTAATGGCTATCAACACCTTTTCCCAATCAGGACAAATGGGACAATGGCAAAAAGCAGTGGATACGGCCGCAGAGTTGGGGGTCAATGCCATGATTGTGGCTGATCCGGCATTAATGGCCTACGCTACTAAGCAGCACCCGGAATTAAGACTACATATGTCAGTACAAAGCTCTGCTACCAATTATGAAGCCATTAACCTGATGAAAGAGCTATTTAATATTCAACGTGTAGTTCTGCCGCGCGTCCTGACAATTAATCAGGTAAAGCACGTCATTAAAAATACCGATGTAGAAGTTGAAATTTTCGGCTTTGGCAGTCTCTGTGTGATGGTGGAGGGTCGCTGTATTTTATCCAGCTATGCTACCGGCGAGTCACCAAATATGCAGGGAGTCTGTTCACCCGCCAAGGCAGTACGCTGGGAACAACTACCCGACAAGATGAATGTTCGCCTAAATAATGTCCTTATCGATCAATACAATCCTGATGAACCTGCCGGTTACCCCACCCTCTGTAAAGGACGCTTTGAGGTTAATGATGAAACCTACTATGCACTTGAAGAGCCAACCAGTCTGAATGTCTTGGAGATGCTCCCTGAATTAATTGAAATCGGCGTCAGTGCCATTAAAGTTGAGGGTCGTCAGCGCAGCCCAATGTATACCGCCCAAGTCACCAAGACCCTCCGTGAAGCAATTGATGCTGCGGTACGTCAAGCCAAATCCTATCAAATCAATCCTACTTGGGATCAGACGTTATCAAAAGTATCAGAAGGTCACCAGTCAACTCTCGGCGCTTATAGCCGTCCATGGAAATAGGGGTATTAAGTCATGAGTAACATCAAATTATCTTTAGGTCCTATCCAATTTTATTGGAGTAAAGAAACTCTCCTGGAGTATTACCTGGAAATGGCCAAAATGCCTATCGATACCATTTACATTGGGGAAGTAGTCTGTTCGCGACGTCACGAAATGCGTTTTGAAGATTGGTGTGATCTTGCTGATATTCTTGCTGACAGTGGCAAAGAGATTATTTTTTCATCACTTGTTTTATTAGAAAGTGAATCCGATTTGCGCCGTCTAAGACGCTTTGCCAGTCAAGGCAAGTTCCTCCTGGAAGCTAATGATATGGCCGCAGTAAAGTTAGCACGTGAAAATGAGATACCCTTTGTGGCTGGCGCTACTTTAAATATTTATAGCGATGCCACTTTAGATATTTTTCATGGCTTGGGTACTTATCGTTGGCTTGCTCCCTGTGAGCTGAGTCGTGACAAGCTAAAAGCTATCGCGACTCATGCGCAAAACAATGGCATTGAAACTGAGTTATTCGCTTGGGGCAAAATACCCTTAGCCTATTCTTCTCGCTGCTTCACAGCCAGACATTACAATCTCAACAAAGATAGCTGTGAGTATCGCTGCCTTGATCATGAGCATGGGATGCCAATGCTAACCCGGGAAGGCCATCCTTTCTTAACTATTAATGGCATTCAGACCATGTCCCATGGCTGTCAGAGCTTATTGGTGCACCATGAAGATATGGCCAAATTAGGCGTTAATATGCTGCGCTTATCCCCTCAACTTACTGATATGCCGAGAATCATTGACATACATCGTCAAGTACTTGATGGCCTGCTTAGCAGTCAAGATGCCCTTAGCGAGCTAAAAACTCTGTCCTATGGCGAATTAGTGGATGGTTATTGGCATGGACAACCAGGCATTGAAGTCATTAAAGAAGAATTTTTTGAAGGAGCTAATGCATGACGTTACCAAACATCATCCTACCCTCTTGGCTTGGCAAAATAGTGGGTAAATTACCCTCTAAACCACCACGGTTTATTTTAGTCAATACGCTAAATTACATGTTAAAGCGTGATTTACTACCAGCTGATATGAGTTTATTTAGTGGTCGTAAATTTGAGATTAATGTATTGGATGCCGGTTTTAAAGTCCGCTTTACAGCTAATGATGAGCAGTTTAGTGATACTCCGTTTAGTGGCGAAGCTGATTTAAAGTTATCTGCTAATAGCGTAGACTTTATGCGCATGATACTACGTGAAGAAGATCCGGATACTTTATTCTTTAATCGTAAATTACATATTGAAGGTGATACAGAGCTAGGACTGATCACTAAGAATTTACTGGATAGCGTCGAGTGGCCCACAGTGCGAGAGTTAGTGTTAAGACGCCAAGAAATCTAGTCTTTAGGTAAGCGTCCGATGATCACCGAT
>LSQX01155455.1_pt1 | contig 10430 bp, 11 predicted proteins | sample 654561 | NCBI WGS metagenome assembly LSQX01 (sample SAMN04489861, study PRJNA283612) | anaerobic digester metagenome | isolation source: 4 biogas reactors fed with cattle manure at either 37C or 55C with and... | place: Denmark: Kongens Lyngby | collected 2014
CCAGCCTACCGACTGAACCCCCGGAACCAGTCGCGAGATGAAACAAAAGTGGTGGAAATTCCCTTCTCCGTGGGCATTTCATTTCGCGAAAGCCTTTCCAATCAGCTAGGGCTCAGAATTTTAGATGAGAACCAGCAAGCTCTTGCCCATTACATCCTGGGTAATATTGATGACGACGGATACCTTCGCCGCGACCTAGAGAGCATTGTTGATGATCTGGCTTTCTCATTGAACATTTCAACTACAGCACAAGAGCTGGAAGAGATCCTGATGATGATCCAGGAATTCGATCCGCCGGGAGTGGGAGCACGAGATCTGCGTGAGTGCCTGCTCTTACAAATCGACAGGAGTATCCGCGAAGGCCGGAACGGACCCGATATTACGAATGCCAGGCTCATCCTGGCCGATTATTTCGAGGAGTTTACCCGCAAACACTACGACAAAATTCAGACCCGTACCAATTTTACCGATGACGAGCTGAAAGCGGCTATCAATGAGATTCTTCGACTTAACCCAAAACCTGGAGGAGGCTACAGTGATGCCAACATGCAATCCTACCATCAGATTGTTCCCGACTTTATCCTGGAGGATATTGACGGAACGCTGGAGCTGAGTCTGAATTCAAAAAATGCGCCCGACCTTCGAATCAATTCGCTCTATGCTAACATGTTAAAAGCATACAACCAAGAACGAAAAAACCAGATTCAAAACCGGAACCAGAAAGAGGCAGCCAATTTTGTAAGACAGAAAATGGAGTCGGCCCGATGGTTCATGGAAGCCATCAAGCAGCGGCAGCATACCCTGATTCTTACCATGAATGCCATCAAGGAGTTCCAGAAAGACTACTTCCTGTCGGGAGGCGACGAAACCCGCCTGAGGCCCATGATCCTGAAAGACATCGCAGAAAAAACTGAGCTTGATATCTCCACCATTTCCCGAGTGGCCAATTCGAAATATATCCAAACGAACTGGGGCATTTTCCCGCTCAAATATTTCTTCTCTGAAGGATTGCAGACCGATAGCGGTGAGGAAGTTAGTACCAGGGAGATCAAAATGATTTTGCAGGAATGCATCGATAATGAAGATAAAAGCCATCCGGTGACAGATGAAAAGCTAGCCCAGATTCTTAAAGAGAAGGGTTATCTTATTGCCCGGCGTACCGTAGCCAAATACCGCGAACAGCTCAACATTCCAGTCGCCCGCCTGAGAAAGGAACTGTTGTGAGAGCCATTCGTATCATTTCCATTCTTCTGCATCCAGTTTTGATGCCGCTTGTCGGAGTCTTTCTCCTGTTTACCTTCGGTGGATGGCTTCCAACCCTGCCTTTCGAAGCCAAAGCCTACGTGTATCTGGTTATCATCATGACTACCATTCTCATGCCGGTGACGTTGATGCCTCTGATGAAGAAATTGAAGCTGATTCCTGATTACCGCTTTGCCGAGCGCGACGACCGAAAAATTCCGCTGTTGTTGTTAGCCTTTTTCTATCTATGCGGAGCCTTTATCCTTCAAAAGGCTAATGCACCAGCCATTATTCCGATGTTTCTCAATGGATTATCCCTGGTGATTTTAGGATGCGCTCTCGTCAACTGGCGATGGAAAGTGAGCATCTATATGGCTGCCCTCGGAGCACTCAACGGAATGATCCTGGGCCTCTCCTTCCTTTGGATGATCAATTTACAATGGGTTATCGCACTGCTCTTTGTCCTTGCCGGCATCGCTGGTTATGCACGCCTTAAAGGAGGACATCACACTCCGGCTCAGGTGTACGGGGGTTATCTTATTGGGCTATCAATCAACCTCTTACTACTCCTTTTGATCTGAAACAAACCGGTAGCCAACACCTTTGAGAGTCCCTATACGGCTCTCCCCGATCTTTTCACGTAACTTCCGGATATGCACGTCGATGGTACGATCACCAACAACGACCTCATCACCCCAAACAGCGCGGTATATTTCTTCCCTCGAAAAAACCTTATCAGGACGGCTGACCAGCAGATGGAGCAGCTCGAATTCCTTCCTGGGCAGCTGCCACAAATGATCCCCAATCCTCACCTGATATCTGTCCGGGTCGATTTCTACATCACCGACAGTGATCGTCGGTCTGACCTGTTGTGGAGGTTCCTCTTTTACACGCTTGAGCAATGCCTGTATTCTGATAATCAATACTTTTGGCTTAACCGGCTTCGCAATATAATCATCCGCTCCTGCTTTGAAACCGGCTACCTGGGAATAGTCTTCGCCCCGGGCAGTCAAGAATGCAATCATCACATTCTCAAATTCTTTGATAGACCGAAGCCTTTCGCAGGTTTCGATTCCGTCCATCCCGGGCATCATCACATCGAGGATCACCAGATGGGGTTTAAAACGTTGAGCGATTCTCAAGGCATCCAAGCCATTGGTTGCGGTCTCCACCTGATATCCTTCGAGTCTTAGGTTATAACCCAGAAAATCAAGAACATCGGGTTCGTCGTCAACTAGGAGAATCCGTTGCGGGGTAGGTACTGTCATGGATTGAAGTAAGGGTCAAAGGTAGAATGCCTGCCGGCCTGAATGTTAACCTATCATTAAATCTTATGCTAACTAAAAGCCATATTCATGATAAACAGATCATTAAAAGCGGGATGACCGGATAGTTCAACATACTTCATCCGGCTAGTAGTATTGCGCACCAGTTGTCGGAATGCAGAAGAGTGGAGCCAGAGGCGGGCTCCGAGGCCAGCGCTGTTACCCACCCGTACGATTCGATCCACCAGTTCAGGAGGAATCAGTCCGATGCGGCTGGCTGACCAATCGTGCAGCGCATATCCGAAGCCTCCGGCCAGGAACACTTTTTCAACCTGCTGTGGTGTGATTCCGGCCTCCTGCATCAGCACCTCGATGCCCGCCGCTATAGCACCCTTTGCCAGCTGGACTTCCCGGATATCCTGGGGTATGAGAGCAAGACGTCGACCATCAACTCCGTCTTTTGAACCGTTCCCTGCAATTTCTACCGGCTCAGGCAGGTACCCGTCACCAGCAAGCACGCCCTGATCCAACATCATGGCTACCGCATCCACCAACCCCGACCCGCACAACCCGATGGCCGGGGCATTATTGATCGTTTCAATGGTTCCGTCTGGTTTTATGGCACTCACCGCACCACTCACTCCGGCCATTCCACAGGATATTCGTGCACCCTCAAACGCCGGACCAGCAGCGGTAGCACAAGTCAGGATTTCATGATTATTCCACAGCACGATCTCCCCATTCGTTCCGATATCGATGAAGAGGCGATACCCTTCACCCTTTTCCAATGCCACAGCAGTTAGTCCTGCCGTGATGTCAGCGCCAACATATCCAGAAATTGATGGCAGCAAAGTAGTATGAGCATTCCGGAGATTGTGCATGCCCCTCCACAATCCATCAATCTGCTGCTCTTCGAGAAAGACCGGCGTAAACGGATAGGTTGCCAGGGGCTCGGGATTCACTCCGGCCAACAGATGCAGCATCGTCGGATTGCCAGCCACTACCACACGTCCTATCCGGGAAGACTCCAGACCGGCGTCATGACATAATACTCCGGCAGCTCGGTCAAGTACTTCAATGACTGTTTGTTGCAGAAGTTTCGTCCCATCATCCCGTTCGCGGCAGAAGCTGATCCGGCTGATTACATCGGCGCCCCAAGGGGCCTGAGGATTTGGCATTGAATGAATGCCAAGGTTCTGGTGGGTCTGAAGATCCTCTAAAAACACAGCGATTGTTGTGGTCCCCAAATCGATAGCCAAACCGAGGTTGAGCTGTTCTTTCTCTCTTAGTAGATCCAGCTCCGGGGTATTATCAGGCCAGAAGCTCTCTGTCAGGATCTGCAGCGCAGGCTTGCCAGGCAGATGAACCAACAGGTCGCCATCAGGGAAAAACTGACATGCTTGAACCGTTCCGACCCCTTCCACCTCTACCAGGCATTTCCCGCACACACCCTTTCCGCCGCATGGTGCCGGCACTGGCAGGCCCATGCGCCGGATGATATCCAACAAAGACTCTCCCTCCTGTCCCTCCGCGTGATAGCGACAATTCTCAAACAAAAAAACTAGCTGAATCATAGAAACTAAAAGTAACATTTTCCGCTGAGCCGGTTCACCAGCATCTATAAAAGAAAGACAGCAGAGATTTACTCATGAAAACAGGAGTGTTGACAACCATGCTGGATATTCTGCTTCCCAGGCTCTGCACAGCCTGTCGGAGCCCGCTGAAACCCTGGGAAGAGGGCCTCTGCCTCACCTGCCTGGCACAACTGCCGCTGACTCATTTTCATGAAGATGCAGAAAATCCCCTGGCGCAGGTTTTCTGGGGAAGGGTACAGCTAGAGCAGGCCGTTGCCTGGTTCTATTTCCGTAAAGGATCAGCGTATCAGGATGTCTTGCATCAATTAAAATACGAAGGGCGCTCCGACATCGGTGTCCTTCTTGGGCGCGAATTCGGATTTCATCTTATTCACAGTCAACAATTTACACTGCCCGACACCATCATCCCTGTTCCTTTGCATCCTAAAAAACTCAGGCAAAGAGGGTATAATCAGAGTGCTGAGATTGGGCGCGGGTTAGGGCGGGCAATTGGGGTGCCGATGATACAGAATTGTCTGGTGAGGTTGTCGCACACGGACACTCAGACCCGCAAATCCCGGTTTGAACGCTACCTTAATGTTACTGGAAAGTTTCAGGTGCAGCATCCCGGGATGCTGCAGGGGCATCACCTTTTTCTGGTTGATGATGTTGTCACCACCGGTGCCACGCTTGAGGCGTGTGCGGAGGCATTACTCACCATTCCGGAGGTAAAGGTCAGTATTGGAGCTCTTTGTTGGGCGAAGGATTAAGGGCTAGTTACCCGTTAAATGGCACATCCTGGTCTTGGATTCCTGCTAATACCAGGGCTCTCCTAACCACACTCATAGCAGCTTCATCCAGAGTTTGGGGCTGATGGTAGAACGAGGGACTGGCAGGCATCACGATAGCGCCTGCTTCGGTCACTGTGACCATATTACGCAGGTGAATCAGGCTGTAAGGAGCTTCACGAACCACGAGAATCAGTTTTCGGCGCTCTTTCAGCATCACATCAGCCGCTCTGGCGATAAGATCTTCAGCCGTGCCGGCGGCAATCCTGCCGAGCGTCCCAACTGTACAAGGGATGATGATCATGGCATCGTAGCCCGATGATCCGCTGGCAATGGGAGAGAAAAAACTCTCCGGATCATGTCGCTGGAACGGATGCTGCTCCAGCGGTTCTTCCGGAAGTTCATAGCGCCATACCTTTTCGGCCGTTTGGGATACCACCAGAGCAACCTCTTCGGAGCGATATTGCAACTCCGTCAAGCGCTTCAGCATCAGATGCGCATAGCTGGCTCCTGATGCACCCGTAATGGCCACAATTATTTTCATCCTGTCCTGCCGTCAAAGCTCATCCGGTGATTAATAATTTTTGATGCACCGCACGGGCAATCCATTGTATTGTCTTCCCGTATCTCTTTGAAGATGTGGGTTTTCTCTATAAATCGAGCGAAGAATCGACAAATGGTTAAATTCTTCATTGATGGTGGAAGTCCAGAAATAGGCCGCCTGGCCTAAATCGAAATAATTCCTCTCGGCGAAGATGAAATATCCGGCAAATAGTGCTTGGAATCCCGACCGACTTCCCAGGATTAGTTTATCGCCGGCCATACTTTCTCCATTTACCGGATCGAGTGCTTGGGCCAGCTGGATCCATTCAGCGTTATTAGGCAGATGCCATCCTTCCGGACAAATACCGGTAACCGCCTCCTGCTTGCTATAGCCCATGGCTTCATCCCATTGATACAGTCCGCCATATAATTCGCAGTTAGCCGGATCGTTCTGATAACAGTACTTTTCAATGATGTTATTATTTCTCATGTAACCATTACGATCATCGCCGCCTGTGCTACCATGAATCATCGTGCCAATATCGAGGTTTTCGGCCATCCAGATTTGACCATTGATGTTGACGGTTTTGTATGTTCGATTGTTTCGCCTGTCGACGAAAGTACCCATCTGATACTCAGGCAAATCGGTAGTAAAACTCCAGATAGGGCTGCTAACCACATGATCATATGGATCTTTGGCAACGACCTTCCAATAGTAGGTAGTTCCATACTCCAGAGCGCTACAAACATACTGATAATCAAGAGTATTCTCCTTCACCCGGGGTGGGTTGGCGGATGTCCCAAAATAGACGTCAAACATCAGCTGATCAGCATCCGGGTCGATGCAGGTCCATTTCAGGGTGCACAAGGTACTTTGGTCAACCTTTTGATCAGCAGGGTCCGGAGTTGTAGGCGGCTCCGGGGCGCTGTTAAGTTCGCCGACCTCCAGGGTATAGGTAGCCTCATTGGTCGCATTGCCACTATCGATCACCTCCAGCTTAACCGTATAGGTTCCCGGGGTGCTATATTGATGTGACACAAGCTTTTCGGTCGAATACTCGGTATCCCAGGTGCCATCACCATCCAGGTCCCAACGGACGCGGAGAGTAGCATTTTGGTCCTCGGCATCACTACAGGCCGACGCATTAAATTGGAAAACATCCTGGAGAAAACCACTAGAGGGTGTCACCACAAAGGAAGCGGTTGGTGGACGGTTTAGCCAGTTGACCTTGACGTAATCCGTATAGCGGGCAGTGGAGCCTTTTGTGTCTCTCACCTCTACCGTCACATAGTAGGTGGCGCCTTGTTCAAACTGATGTTGAATGATCTTAGTTGTACTGAATTCTGTATCGAAGATGGAATCAGATTCCCAATCCCACCGAACCTCCAGCGCATCGATGGGGTCCTCCAAATCACTTGAGGTAGAAGCATCAAAGGTAAAAACGGTTTGGGTAGTCCCTTGCGTGGGGGTCATGGAAAAATCGGCAATAGGCTTGGTGTTTGGTTCCGGGCGACAAGCCGCAACCAACACCGCCAAAATCATGGAAAGGGTAATCAGGCTGAAGTTAATGGAACATCTCTTTTTCATCTATCCTGATTTAATGGTTAAAAAACAAAGATATGGAAAATGTACCCGTCGCACAGGGCCACCATGAAAAAATCAAAAGAAGAGATTACTTTAGTATCTCCTTTGTTGTTTAAACGGGTGATTTTTGGGTGTTATGAAGGTTGTGGACCTACATCATTTTGAGTCGCTCTCGCCGGTATTCAAGGGTAAACTGGGCAATCACCTAGCCCAGGCCATCATGAAGTTTCTGGCCATTGATAAAATCAACCAGATCTATCACAATTCGGGCCATTTAACCGGTGCCGAGTTTACCCAGGGGCTGCTTAACGACCTGGGTGTCAACTATATGATCGGAAACCCGGATCATCTCACCAAGCTCCCCGAGGGCTCGTTTATAACCATTGCCAACCACCCATATGGGGGGCTCGATGGGGTTATTCTGATTGATCTGATGGCTGGTCTCCGACCCGATTTTAGGTTGATGGTTAATGAGATCCTCTTATTGATCAAAACCTTGGCGGATAACTTCATTTCCGTAACTCCAACAGGGAATTTCAAGAAGGGGATCACCGCGGCCAGCATGAATGGCATCCGAAAAACACTAGCACACCTGCGCGAGGGACATCCGGTGGGGTTCTTTCCTTCCGGTGCTGTATCAGACCTGAGCCTGCTTGAGGGGCGTGTTCGCGACCGCAAATGGCAGGAGTCGATTCTTCATCTGATCCACCGGGTGAAGGTTCCAATCTTACCGATACGGTTTTTTGACGGTAACTCGGCGTTCTACTATATGCTTGGCTTGCTGAACTGGAGGATCCGGGTACTCCGCGTTCCTTCGGAGGTCTTCAACAAAAGTAACCGGTTAACCCGTATTGGCATTGGAGAGATCCTGTCGGTGGAAGAGCAGAAACAATATACTACCCCCGCCTCTTTTGGTGCATTTCTTAGAAAATCAGTCTATGAAATGCCTCTTCCGGAAAACTTTATTCCGCGTTCTGATCTGAACAATATCCTGTCGCCATGAAAACACTCAACCGGAAGCCCCACTCGAATGAGAAGAAGCGATTAGTCGAACTCATCAGTCACGACCGCACAAGAACTAACCTGTTGAGAACGGGTGAACGTAACCTGATCATCTATTTAGTTCAGCGGATACCCCAATGGATGACCTCCAACATGCTGACCGGCATCGGTCTCATTGGTAATATCATTGTGATGATCAGCTTTTTACTGGCAACCTTCATCGATCGGAACTACCTTCTGCTTGGCATTCCGGGATTTGTCATTAACTGGTTTGGCGACTCACTGGATGGCCGACTGGCCTACTACCGGAACCGCCCAAAAAAGCTGTATGGATTTACATTGGATATCACCATCGACTGGATCGGGATCATTCTGATCGGCGTAGGATTTATCGTCTATGCCGAAGGAGTATGGGAACTGATCGGATACGGATTTGTGGTCATGTACGGCTGGGAAATGATTGTTGCCCTCATGCGACTCCGCCTCACCGGCAATTATTCCATCGATTTCTTTAAAGTTGGTCCAACTGAGGTCAGGATTGTCCTCATTTTAGTTCTAATCACGGAACTGCTGCTTCCAGACTCCATTCGCTATTTTGCACTCTTGGTTTGTATCATCCTTTTCATTGTCAATATTATTGACACCCACAACCTCCTTAGAATAGCAGAAAATATGGATTTAAAAGAGAGGACCCAATCCGAGAAGAAATAAACCGCTGGATGAACTTTGCGGGTCATTTCTTGTTCTAGTCAGAAACTATTTGACAAAATGATCTGCTGTTCAACAATTTTTGATAAATAAATCTTCAATTCGACAATTTCATACTATATTAGGACAGAGTCTAACTAAATCTAAGGATTTTTTATGGAAACAGAAAAGAAAATCACCCGGGTAGGTGGAAACAGCCCTGCTGAAGAACCAGTTAGGAGCATTTTCGTAGCCAACCCGGAAAGTAAGAAAAGGGCTACCAAGCATCGGGTTTTTGCCGGAATTTTATGGTTGCTGGCTATCGGGGCTCAGCTTTTTGCCATTACACTGTTATTCCGGCCCCCTATCGACATGACCCTGATTATTATTTTGATCGCCGTTGATCTGGCATTGGCCATCATCGGTTCGATCTTGTGGAAAAGCTCCAACCGTTATGATCCACCCACGAAGAAGCAGAAGTTCAAATTCTTCATGAAAAGCCAGTTAGGGCTGGTTGTAGCGGTAATCGCTTTCCTTCCCTTGATCATTGTAATCCTGACAAACAAGAACCTGAGCGGCAAGCAAAAGGGCATTCTTGGAGGGATTGCTGGTGCAGCACTAGTCATTGCCGGACTAGTGGGTGTAGATTTTAATCCACCCTCCATTGAGGAGTACACCGAGCAGACCGAAAGGGTTGAATGGCTGAACGAAGGAAGGAACTTTGTGTACTGGACCAAGTCGGGTACGGTGTATCACATCTACAGCGACTGTTCATATATTAATACGAACAAAACCTCTGAAATTTTCGAAGGAACCGTAGCGCAGGCCAGAGAGCTGAAAAATATTACTGAACTTTGCAGTCGATGCGAGAGCCGTGCTATGCAAGAACGAGGATTAACCGAGGAAGATTACCATAACGCACAGCAAGGCATAAAAGAACTTATTGATCCAAACACGCAGGGAGAGCAGTAAAGCGCTCTCTCTTAATAACATCTAAAACCATGACCAAACCAAACCTGTCGCGTCGTAGCTTTATCACTGCCCTAGGAGCAGGTGCAGGAGTTTTATTGACTAGTCGGTCGGTTTTAGCTCTTACCAGTGATTGGTTGAGCTCTTCCACCGATCCCCTGCAAATGGTTTCTTTAGGCAAGACAGGTATTCGGACCACCCTGCTGGGTATGGGAACCGGATTTAGCGGCTACAATCGTTCCTCAGCCATCACACGCGCCGGGGTAGCTGAATCTATGATCCGCGAAGCTTATGAAAAGGGGATCCGGTTTTTCGATTGTTCCGACACTTACGGAACGCATCCGTATTTGGCTGCGGCATTGAAGCCTTATCCACGCGAAAGCTATGTAATCTGTACCAAGATCCGGCTTGATGCCGGCGGGTTGCCCGAGAAAGAGCGACCTGATGCGGACATCTCCATTGAACGTTTTCGGAAGGAGTTGAACACCGACTATATCGATCTGGTTCAGATTCATGCCATGACTGATCCGGAGTGGACCACCACCTACCGGAAGCAGATGGATATCATGGAAAAGCTGAAGCAAAAAAATATTATCCGCGCTCACGGGGCATCGATCCATTCGCTCGGTGCCCTGGAAGCTGCGGCAGCTAGCAAATGGGTTGATGTAACCCACGTCAGAATCAATGCTTTTGGCGATGCAATGGATCATCACGACCCAGCCAGGGTCACCCCGGTGATCGAAAAACTACATAAAGCCGGCCAGGGAGTTATCGG
>LSQX01035793.1_pt2 | contig 10429 bp, 12 predicted proteins | sample 654561 | NCBI WGS metagenome assembly LSQX01 (sample SAMN04489861, study PRJNA283612) | anaerobic digester metagenome | isolation source: 4 biogas reactors fed with cattle manure at either 37C or 55C with and... | place: Denmark: Kongens Lyngby | collected 2014
AGGATCTGGTCGTCGGCGGCATCGGGCGCATCCAGTCCTTCTTCAAGACTCAGCGGTGCCTGCCCACGGTTGCGCTTGGCGGTATGGCGCGCGATCGCATCGCCCACCAGTACCTGGCGCATCGCCAATGCGGCGGTGGCGAGGAAGTGCTGTTCGTTCTCCCAGGTGGCGGTGCGCTGCAACTTCAACCAGGCCTCGCTGATCAGCGCCGTGGTGCACAACGTCGCCCCGGCACCGACACGGAAACGCTCACGCCGCGCAATGCGGCGCAGGTCGCCATAGAACACATCCACCAGGGTTTGCAGCAGCTCCTCGTTGGCGGCGGTCTGGTGGGGAGCAACAGGTGGCGGCGGAGCGGAGGTCATGCATCCGAGTCTAACCGCTGCGCCCACGCTTGATAACGGGTGAGCATGTCCGCTTTCGTTGCGTTATCAGGTATCAGCGGGGCTGCACGGTGTATTCCCGACCGGGATCAACGCCCGCTTGGCAGGCAGCCCAGCGCTTCGAGCACGCCATGCAGCGCCGGCACCTGCATCAGCCACGGCGCGGCCAATGTCAGCACACCGGCGAACAGCATCAGCCCACCCAGCATCCGGCGCTGCCCCGGCCGCGCCAGCCAGCGCGCACCGCTGTAAGAAAGTGGCAGCATCGTGACCAGCGTGCCGCTGCCGAATACCGCCATCAGCGCCGCACCAGCGGGCGCGCTGGCCTGCAACCAGGCCGCGACCAGCATCGTGCTGGACAGCCCGCAGGGCAGCCAGCCCCACAGCATTCCGAGCCCGAAACGACGCGGAAAGGTATTGGCCGGCAGCAAGCGTGTTTGCAGCGGTCGCAGCCGCGCCCACAGCGCCTGCCCAATCCGGCCCAGCATGCCGAAGCCGCCACGCACGCCGAGCGTACGCAGCGCGACGATGATCAGCACCACGCCGGCAAGAGCGCGCAGCCCGAACATCAGGTGTTCGGCCCGGAACAGCGCCACCAGCCCATTGCCGAATCCGCCGACGATGGCACCGGCCAGCGCATAGCCGCAGACCCGGCCCAGGTTCGTGGTCAGCGCCACCTTCCACGCCGCGCCCGGCTCATTGCCGCCATGCGCGGCAAAGCCGGTGGCGATCCCGCCGCACATCGCCACGCAATGCACGCTGCCGAGCAGGCCGGCCATCAGCGCTGCGCCAAGTGCGATCAGGTCAATCGGCATTGCGGATCGGACGTGGCGGATCGGCGGAAGCGTCGGATTCAGCCGATGGCACATCGCTGGCCACTGCATCGCCGGCTGGTGGCGGGGTGTCGATCAGGCTGCTGCCGGCAGCATCACCTGACGCAGCGGCAGCAGCCTTCGGCAGCGGATCATCGGCCAGAATGTCCAGCGCCGGCGTATCCAGATCATCGAACTGGCCCTTGCGCACCGCCCAGGCGAAGGCCCAGATCGCCACGCCCAGCAGCACGATGCTGATCGGCACCAGCACCAGCAGAACCTTCATCGCAACACCGTGGCGACAGCCGGAGGAACGGCAGTGTCGCGCGTCGGTGCGCGCCGCACCAGACGCAGTGCGTTCATCGTCACGATCAGCGAGGACGCCGCCATGCCCAGCGCCGCCAGCCATGGCGCCACCCAGCCGGCTGCGGCAAACGGCAATGCCAGCGCGTTGTAGCCCAGCGCCCAGGCCAGGTTCTGGCGCATCGTCGCGCGCGCCTTGCGTGCCAGAGCGAGCGCCTGCGGCACCCGCGTCAGTGATTGCGCGGTCAGCACGAAATCCGCCGCGCCATGCGCCAGCGCGGCACCGGAATGCAGCGCCACCGAAACATCGGCGCCACCAAGTACCGGCGCATCGTTGATGCCGTCGCCGACCATCAGCACCCGATGGCCCTGCTGCTGGAGTTCGCGAATGCGGGCCAGTTTATGTTCCGGCGTGCGGCGTGCGGCATGACGTTCGATGCCCAGCGCCGCCGCCACTTCGGCCACGGCTTCGGGACCATCGCCACTGAGCAGTTCGCAGGCCAGCCCCAGTTCGCGGCAGGCCTGGATCGTGGCTAGGGCTTCCGGTCGCAGGCTGTCGCGCACCTGGAAGCGTGCCCAGGCACGTTCGCCATCACCGAGCCAGACCGCGCCGTCATCGGCTGCACCGGTGGCGAAGGGAGCGTGGCCGAGACGGATGGAGTGGCCGTTGATCTGAGCCTGGATGCCGGCGCCGGGGATATGGGTGATTTTTTGTTGGTCGATTGACGCGACACCTGACTCCCTCTCCCCCGCCAAAGGGGGGGGAGAGGGCTGGGGTGAGGGGGTGAACGAGGCGGAATCAAACGCACGGGCCAGCGGATGCCGGCTGTCGCGTTCGAGCAGGCGGGCAATATGCAGGGCTTCTTCCTGCGTGGTGTCGCCAAAGGTCTGCACCGCACGCAAGTTCGGCTCGCCGCAGGTCAGCGTGCCGGTCTTGTCGAACACCACGGTATCGACCCGTGCCAGCGCATCCAGCGCGTCCGGCCGCACCGCCAGCACGCCGATCCGCGCCAGTGCGCCGTGGGCGCTGGCCAGCGCGGTCGGGATCGCCAGCGACAATGCACAGGGACAGGCCACCACCAGCACCGCCAGCGTGACTTCGAAGGCGCGCGAGGGATCGTGCCGCAGCCACCAGATGCAGGTCAGCGCCGCCGCCACGAACAGCGCCAGCACGAAACGCGAGGCCACCACATCGGCCAGCCGCGCCATCGCCGGGCGCTCCTCCTGGGCGCGTTCGATCAGGCGGGAAAGTTGCGAAATCCACGTTTCCTGGCCGGTGCGCAGCACCCGCAGCCGCGCCGTACTGCCGATCGCGATGCTGCCGGCGCGCAGTTCCTCGCCTTCGCTGCGCGCCACCGGCACCGATTCACCGGTCAGCAGCGACTCGTCGAAGCTGCCGGCTTCCAGCGCGATGCCGTCGGCCGGCAGCGCTTCGCCCGGTGCCACCCGCACGATATCGCCCTGCTCCAGCATCGCCACCGGCACCTGGATCGCACGGCCGGCGTCGGTTTCCCGCAGCGCGAAGGCCGGCCGCGCACGTGCCAGGGTATCGACGTGATCGGTGGCACGCCCGCGCGCAGCGGTCTCGATTTCGCGCGCGATCAGCAGGAACAGCACGAACATCACCGCCGCGTCGAACCACACATGGGTGCCACCGCGGATGGTCTCGAACAGGCTGGCGAAATAGGCCAGCAGCACCGATGTGGCGACCAGCGTGTCCATGCCGAAACGGCGCAGACGCAGCTCGTTCCACATGCCGGAAATGAACGGCCAGCCGGAATAGAACACCACCGGCGTGGACAGCAGGAAGGTCACCCAGCGCAGGAAATCGCGCGTGGGGATCGTCATTTCCCGGGCGAAATCCAGATACTCCGCCTCGGCGTACATCATCGCCTGCATCGCGCCCAGCCCGGCCACGCCCAGGCGCATGATCGAAGCGCGACGGGCGCGGCGGCGGGCATCCTCGCGCGCCTGACCCGGGGCCAGATGGGCGCGGTAGCCGAGCGCGGCAAGATCGCCCAGCACCTCGGAAAGCTTCGTGACTTCAGGGTTCCAGTCGATCCGGATACGGCCGGTGACGGCATTGGCGACCACATCGGCCACACCTTCGCGGCGGCGCAGGGCACGGTCGATCAGCCAGGCGCAGGCGGCGCAGCGCATGCCGTCGGTCAGCACCGTGATCTGGCGGTTTTCCCCAACCCGGCGCACGTGCTCGGCCTGCACTTCGGGCCGGTCCCACAAGCCCAGGTCTTCGTCCTGTTCCGCATCGACCCGCTGGCCCTGGCTCTGGCGCAGGCGGTAGTAGTCGCCGAGGCCGGCGGTGGCGATCCATTCGGCCGCACCGGCGCAACCGCTGCAACAGAAATCGTGCGCCTCGCCATCGATCCTCAGCGATACGGCATCGCCGCCAAGCGCCTCGCCACAATGGAAACAGGTGGTGGCGGACACCGGAACGACACGGGCGTCCATCAGCACACCGGTCAAGAATCTTCCGAGAACGCCGGTGCCAGCATGGTGGCGCCGTGGCCGGATTCGTAGCGTCCGGTAACGCGCCATGTGCCTTCAGGGTCACTGACCTGCACCGCCCAGACCGGCGCCAGCGGCAACGGCAGGCGGCCGAGGAAGCGTTCGCCACTGCGCACCAGCTCAACACTGGCATCGCCGGCGGCGCGGGCCGGATGGATCAGGTCCAGATGCAGTTGCAGGGTCTGCGGCGGAACATTGTCCAGTTCCACCTGCACCGCGCCGGTATCGGCATTGATCGCCAGCGTGCCGCGCAACTGCATCGTGATCGCGGCACGATCCGCGCGCATGTCTTCGACCTGCACCTGCGCGGTACGCCGCACCTGCGCCGGCCAGGCATCGGTGCCGCCGGCACGCAGCGCGACCGTCACCATCACGATGGTCGCCACCACCACGGCCGCAGGCAGCCCCAGCACCAGCCACATCATCGGCTCGCGGTACCAGCGGCGGGGAGAGTTTCCGGTAGTCATCGCACTCACCTCACAGGCCCGAAGAAGGCAGCTTCCTCCACCACCTTCACCGGTGGTGCGTCCGCACTTTGCCCCTCACCCTGCACGATGAATTCCACCGTGACCCGCCCCTTCACCGCCCCACCTGCCGCCTGCAACGTCACCGGCAGGCTCACCACCTGTTCGGCCGGCAATTCGATCACCAGCGGCGCATCGCTCAGGCTCACATCCGCCTCGGACTGTACCTGCACGCTATAGGTGGCCGCCTGGCCGGTCTTGTTGACCAGCTTCAGGCCGTAGCCGTTCTCGATGCTGCCATCGGCCAGCTCGCGGTACAGCGCGTTGCGGTCGTGCAGCACTTCCACGATCAGCGGCGAGCGCATCGCCACGCCCACACCCCAGCCTACCAGCAGCGCCAGCAGCAGGAAACCGTAGACCAGCACGCGCGGACGCAGGATGCGGCTGGGCTTGCCTTCCAGCGCATTGTGCGTGGTGAAACGCACCAGCCCGCGCGGATAGCCGATCTTGTCCATCACATCGTTGCAGGCGTCGACGCAGGCACCACAGGCGATGCACTCGTATTGCAGGCCGTTGCGGATGTCGATGCCGGTCGGGCAGACCTGCACGCACAGGGTGCAGTCGATGCAGTCGCCCAGCACTTCGCGGTTCTGCGCCGCCAGCTCGAACAGCGACGCGCCTTCGACCCCGCTGCGGCCGCGATTTTCGATCAGCGCCGTGGTTGCCCTGGCGCCGACCGCGCGCGAAGCCGCACTGAGATTGGTTGCCGCGTACAGCAATGCCGACTCGGCCGCCTCCGGGCTGAGCCGCGCGCGACCGCGCTCCTGCACCGAACCCAGGCTGCCGCGCTTGCGTGGACCGCGCGGCTCGCCACGGGCCGCGTCATAGCTGATGATCAGCGTATTGCGGTCGAACATCGCGCTCTGGAAGCGCGCATACGGACACATGTATTTGCAGACCTGTTCGCGCAACACGCCGGCATTGCCCCAGGTGGCGAGCGAATAGAACAGCACCCAGAAGATTTCCCAGCCGCCCCACGCGAACGGATAGAAGCGCGCCGCCAGATCCTTGATCGGGGTGAAGAAGCCGACGAAGGTAAACCCGGTCCACAGCGCGAACACGACCCAGGCCGCATGCCGGCTACCGCGCTTGAGGATCTTCTCGCGCGTCCACGGCGACTTGTCCAGCCGAATCCGCGCACTGCGGTTGCCTTCGAAAACCTGCTCCATCGCGATGAAGATTTCCGTCCACACCGTCTGCGGACAGGCAAAGCCGCACCACAGCCGTCCGGCCAGCGCGGTGAAGAAGAACAGGCTCAGGCCGGCGATGATCAGCAGCAGCGCCAGGAAGATGAAATCCTGCGGCCAGAAGGTCAGCCCGAACACGTAGAAACGTCGTGCAGGCAGATCGAACAGCACCGCCTGGTGACCGTCCCATGTCAGCCATGGGAACAGGTAGAACATGCCCAGCAACACGATCGTGGCGAGCTTGCGCAGACGCTGGTAGCGACCGTCGATGTCGCGCGACTGGATCTTCGCTTCCGAAACGTAGAGCGAATGTTCGACGGTAACCGGTATTTCCTTTTTCACATCAGGGACCGATGGCGATCAGTCCCGCTCCTTTGGCAGTGGGCGGTTGAAACGGCTGCGCGGATGCAGCAGCAACCAGGTGAACAGGCTGGAACTGGCCGTCGCCAGCCAGAACATGAAGAACGCGATCGAATAGCCCAGCGGGCGCGAGATCTCCAGCTTCGGGAAGGTGATGTCGCGCAGCGCAAGCGGATCGACAAAGGCGAAGAACACCATCGTCATCACGCAGGCGGCAAAGAAGCTGGGCCATGCCACCGCGCCGACCCGCTGCACCGTGGGCAGCATGCAGGGATAGTCGAGTCTGTCGCGCGGTGGCAGACCGGCCATCATCGGGCTCCGTCAGGATCGTTGGACTGGGCCCAGACCCAGGCCGCGACCAGGCGCGAGCGCATCTGGCCAAGGATCGGCTCATGCGCCGGCATCGAACCGTTGTGGCCTTCCAGCACCGCACGGCGCAGGGTGTCGAAGTCGTTGCCGTACAGCCAGATGTCATCGGTCAGATTCGGCGCGCCGAGCAACTGGTTGCCGGTGCCGTCGACGCCGTGGCAGGCGGTGCAGACCATGTCGAACTTGCTCTTGCCGGCCGCCGCCAGCGCCGGGTCCACCCGCATCCCGGACAGCGACTGCACATACACCGCGACCTCCGTCGCGCCCTGCTCGCCGCCGACCACTTCGCCGAACGGCGGCATCACCGCCTGACGGCCATTGAGTACCGTGTGCAGGATGTCGTCCGGGCTGCCGCCCCACTGCCAATCGTCGTCGGTCAGGTTGGGGAAGCCGCGTGCGCCGCGTGCGTCCGAACCATGGCAGGTGGTGCAGGTGTTGGCGAAAATCGTACGGCCCAGGCGCAGCGCCTCATCGTCCTGCGCGATCTGGTCGATCGGCATGTCGCGGAAATGCCCGAAGCGCGATTCCAGCACCGCAGCAGCGCGGGCCGCGTCGGCATCGTGTTCCTTGGCCGAGGTCCACTTCGAGGTGCCCTCGAAGCTGCCCAGACCCGGATACCAGATCAGGTAACCCATCGCGAACACGATGGTCAGGTAGAACATGTTGATCCACCAGCGCGGCAACGGCTTGTTGAACTCGGTCAGGTCGCCGTCCCAGACATGGCTGGTTTCATCCGGTGCCGGATCGCCGGGACGACGGCGCGCCGTCCACCACAGCAGCCACGTGTAGCCGGCGATATGTACCAGCACCAGCACGATCACGTAAATCGACCAGCCCGCGCTCATCGTGCATCTCCCTTGCAGATCGCGTCATCTTCCAGCGGCAGGCGTGCCGCCTCCTCGAAATCCTGCCTGCGGCGGGCGCTGAACGCCCAGAAGCAGCCGTAGATGAACACCGCCAGCAGCAGCGCGGTGACCAGTCCGGAAAGCAAACCCGTATTCATGGCGCAGCTCCTGCATCAACGACCTGGCCCGGACGCGGCGCATGCCGGCCCAGACCCTGCAGATAGGCGATCACGGCATCCATCTCGGTCTTGCCTTCCAGCGCTGCGGCCACGCCAGCGATGTCCTCGTCGCTGTACGGGTCACCGAGCTTGCGCAGCACCTGCATGCGGCGGGTCACGCCTTCCGCGTCCAGACCGGCCTGCGCCAGCCACGGATAGGACGGCATGTTGGACTGCGGCACCACGTCACGCGGATTCATCAAATGCACTTCGTGCCAGTCGTCCGAATAGCGCCCCCCCACGCGCGCCAAGTCCGGCCCGGTACGCTTGGAACCCCACTGGAACGGGCGGTCGTAGACCGATTCGCCGGCCAGCGAATAGTGGCCATAGCGCTCGGTTTCGAAGCGCAGCGTGCGGATCATCTGCGAGTGGCAGTTGTAGCAGCCTTCACGCACATAGACATCGCGGCCGGCCAGTTCCAGAGGCGGATACGGTTCGATACCCGGCGCCGGTTCCACAGCCTCGGCCTGGAACATCAGCGGCACGATCTCGGCCAATCCACCAAAGGAGATGACCACGGCGATCAGCACCGCCATCAGGCCAACGTTTTTTTCGATCTTCTCGTGACCGTTGTTGTTTGTCTGGCTCATTAGCCCTCTCCTCAGGCCTGGGCCGGCAGCGGGACCGCGATCGGCTCGATCTTCTCGGTCATGCGGTAGGTCTTGAACACGTTCCAGGCCATCAACAGCATGCCGGACAGCACCAGCACACCGCCCAGGAAACGGATCAGGTAATACGGATAGGTGGCCGCGACCGATTCCACGAAGGTGTAGGTCAGGGTGCCGTCGTCACCGGAAGCGCGCCACATCAGGCCCTGCATCACGCCGGCGATCCACATCGAAGCGATGTAGAACACCACGCCGATGGTATGGATCCAGAAATGCGCGTCGATCAGCTTCACCGAGTACATCTGCGACAGCCCCAGCAGGCGTGGCAGCATCGCGTAGACCGCGCCGATGGAGATCATCGCCACCCAGCCCAGTGCACCGGCGTGCACGTGGCCCACGGTCCAGTCGGTGTAGTGGCTCAGCGAGTTCACCACCTTGATCGACATCATCGGGCCTTCAAAGGTCGCGATCATGTAGAACGACAGCGCCACGATCAGGAACTTCAGGATCGGGTCGGTACGCAGCTTATGCCACACACCGGACAGGGTCATGATGCCGTTGATCGCACCGCCCCACGATGGTGCCAGCAGGATCAGCGAGAACACCATGCCCAGCGACTGCACCCAGTCCGGCAGCGCGGTGTACTGGAGGTGGTGCGGGCCGGCCCACATGTAGATCGAGATCAGCGCCCAGAAGTGCACGATCGACAGGCGATACGAATAGATCGGCCGCTGCGCCTGCTTCGGCACGTAGTAGTACATCATGCCGAGGAAACCGGCGGTCAGCAGGAAGCCCACCGCGTTGTGGCCGTACCACCACTGCACCATCGCATCGACCGCGCCGGAATAGACCTTGTAGGACTTGAACATGTCCACCGGCAGCGCGATGTTGTTGACGATGTGCAGCAGCGCAATCGCCAGGATGTAGGCGCCGTAGAACCAGTTGGCCACATAGATGTGCTTGACCCGGCGCTTGGCGATGGTGCCGAAGAACACCACCGCGTAGGCCACCCACACCGCCGTGATCAGCAGGTCGATCGGCCATTCAAGCTCGGCGTATTCCTTGCCCTGGGTGATACCCAGCGGCAGCGTGATGGCAGCCGCCACGATCACCAGTTGCCAGCCCCAGAACACGAACGGGATCAGCGGCCCGCCGAACAGCTTGGTATGGCAGGTGCGCTGCACCACATGCAGGCTGGTGGCGAACAGCGCACAGCCACCGAACGCGAAGATCACCGCGTTGGTGTGCAGCGGACGCAGGCGCCCGTAGCCGAGCCATGAAATCCCGTCGGTGAGTTCGGGCCAGTACAGCTGGGCCGCGATGAATACGCCGACGAGCATGCCGACGATGCCCCAGACCACGGTCATCACCGCGAACTGGCGCACCACCTTGTCGTTATAGGTTTCGTTGAGTGTTGCCGAAGACATGACCTGCCTCGAGAGTAGGGCGACGGATATGATGCGTCGCGACACCGTTGATGATTTTGACGCAAGTCAAAACCCCTTTCCTGCGGGACCCTCCAGCACTGAAAAACCAATGCTGTCAGGACTTTGCATACCCTCAGGCCGGTGGCGGCCGGGGTCGCAGGCATCGCGGCGATGCCTGTGTGCGGCGCACTGAGCGTGCCGATGCGATGGAAAATGTCCGCCTCACGCCACAGCCTGGGCGTGTTCGCGCGTGGCCTTGAATTCCACCGCCGGCGCACGCTCCTGCGCCAGTTGCAGATTGACCCGGCTCGGTGCCAGATAGACCAGCTGGCCGGCGGCATCCAGTGCCAGATTCGTCGCGTTCTTGTCGCGGAACTCTTCCAGCTTGCGCTCATCGTCGCAGTAGACCCAGCGCGCGGTGGCGACCTGCACCTGCTCGAAAATCGCCTCGACGCCGTATTCGTCCTTGAGCCGGTAAGCCACCACGTCGAATTGCAGCGTGCCGATTGCGCCCAGGATCAGATCGTTGCTCATCAGCGGGCGGAAGAACTGGGTCGCGCCCTCCTCGCTCAACTGCTCCAGGCCCTTCTGCAGTTGCTTGAGCCTGAGCGGATCGCGCAGGCGCGCGCGGCGGAACAGCTCCGGCGCGAAATTGGGGATGCCGGTGAAGGCCAGCTTCTCGCCCTCGGTGAAGGTGTCACCGATGGATATCGTGCCGTGGTTGTGGATGCCGATGACATCGCCCGGCCAGGCTTCGACTGCGACTTCGCGGTCAGAGGCCATGAAGGTCAGCGCATTAGCCAGCTTCATGTCCTTGCCGGTGCGCACATGCAGCACCTTCATGCCGGCGGTGAAATGGCCCGAACA
>LSQX01155837.1_pt1 | contig 10428 bp, 11 predicted proteins | sample 654561 | NCBI WGS metagenome assembly LSQX01 (sample SAMN04489861, study PRJNA283612) | anaerobic digester metagenome | isolation source: 4 biogas reactors fed with cattle manure at either 37C or 55C with and... | place: Denmark: Kongens Lyngby | collected 2014
TTAACTAAGTATTAATATTCTGTTAAGTTATTTCCAGAGCAGAAAGACATAAATAATAAAATGAACAAAGAAATTTTACTTCAAATTGAAAAAGTTAAAAAGAGATATAACGATAGATTTGTACTGGATATTGACACATCAACTTTTGAAAAAGGTCAGGTATACGCAGTAGTTGGACCAAATGGTTCAGGAAAAACAACGCTAATAAAAATTTTAGTTGGACTTCTCAGAGATTATCAAGGAGATATTCAAATCGAGGGGAAACATGTGGGTTATGAATCACTAGGCAGTATTTCGTATTTACCTGATAAAACTTATTTTGAAAAAAATATGAAGGGATCTGAATGCATCACCTCGTTTAAGGATATGTATGAAGACTTTAATGAAGAACGAATGATGAAGCTTTGTGACAGCTTCGATGTATCGCCTAAGAAAACATTTAAAGAAATGTCAAAAGGGATGCAAGAAAAGTTTCAACTAGCACTAGTACTCTCCCGAGATGCGAAAATTTACTTACTAGATGAACCAATTGGGGGTGTAGATCCTGCCTCAAGAGAAAAGATTTTGAATACAATACTTAATTCTTACGCAAAAGACTCCTTATTACTAATTTCTACTCATCTGATTTCAGATATTGAAAACATACTCGATGAAGTTATTTTTCTCAAAAATGGTCGAGTTGAATTATTTGAGAATTGTGATGATTTGCGGGATCAACACAACATGAGTGTAGATGCTTACTTTAGGGAGGTATTCCGTTAATGTTTATAAAAACACTGAAACATGATTTAAAGAATTCATTCAAAGATTATTCGATGCTCTATCTTATCATGATCCTTTTAGCAATCATTGGACCCTTTGTTCTGAAATCAAACCTTGCGACATTACAAATTATATTAGGTATTTTTATGGTCATTATTGTTACGTCATCGTTTGTTTTGATGATTGTAAACGCCATTAACTTTTTAAAACGACGTTTGTTTGATCAAGGAGCCTACTTGAATTTAACCTTACCAGTTTCAATTGAAACAACACTGATTTCAAAAATATTAACAGTCACAATCTGGCAGTTTTTAACCTTAGTCATGATTGGTGTCAGTATGTTAATCTTTGGGTTGTTATTTGCTGATAATGGATTGGCGGTTCTCAATCAAATGACTGATTTGATTTTATCGGCTGTGAAACAAGCTGAGTGGACAACAATTGTCTTAACATTGATTAGTCTTTTAGTGAGTAGTTTTCTAGCAATCCTTTCGTACCTTTTGTGTATGACAATTGTCAATACATCGTACTTTAAACGTCCTAACTATTTTGTAGCATTTATCATATTTATTGTCATGATGCTTATCAAGGGAGAAGTGTTTGATAACGTCTTTTATAGATTGATTTACACAAATGCTTTGGAAAATGATTCAATGTTTCGAACCATTCAGTTTATAGCAAGTAATTATCAAATTGCAGCTTCGATTATTTATGATTTTGTCTTTGTTGTTATCCTGTTTGTGACAACAACTTGGTTGTTTAAGAAAAAGATTGAACTTTAAGCATTGTTAATTCAATGCTTTTTTTATTAGTGTTTTATACTTTTTTAATAGGAATTGTTTTGCTATAATTGAATCAAGAAGAGGAGGTGTACCAATGCCAAACGTCATAACACACGGCTTAATGGCTCAAGATGTGGTTGGTGTCCTCGATGAAAGTAGAGTTGCTGACGCAATTCAAACATATCCACAGCTATTTTTACTAGGAAGCAATGGTCCGGATTATCTGTTTTACTATCGATTCTTAAGCAGTGATCAAGACGCAACACATATAAGAAATATAGGAAGTTTCTTTCATAGCTCACATGTGAATGATTTTTATCGCGCTGGTTATGACTATTTAATCAGCCTAGAAAATGACAGGGAGTACGATATGTTTTTAAGTTACCTATCTGGTCATTTGTGTCATTGGGCACTTGATACGTTAGGTCATCCCTATATTTTTCATAAAACAGGTCTTTTACAAGGAAAAACCCGTTACGATCATTATCGATTTGAATCAATGATTGATACATTGATGGTGACTCAAATCAAAAAAGATTCACTAAAGAATTATCCTACTTATAAATTTGCGGATTTAAATACTAAAGAGAGACTGGTAATCGCAAAGGGATATCAGTTCATAACAAAAACGGTTCTTAACGAGCGAGTTGCTTTGTCTAAGTTTAATCAAGCACTTAAAGAAATGTATTACTACACGCGACTTTTATATGATCCCAATGGCTTTAGAATTAAGCTTGTTCAGTTGATTGAAAAGAATATACTGAAGGACTTGTGGTTTATATCTTCCCATATCGTGAGTAAAAAACTAGATATACAACGAGATATTCTTAATTTAAGCCATTCTGTATGGAATCACCCCAGTGATGATACGATGATATTTACCGATTCTTTTGTCGATTTGTACAATCAATCAATTCAGCGTGGTAAAATAGTATTAGAACTTCTTGATGATAAGAATATCGATGGATTATTGAGTTATATTGACAATCGAAACTATGAGACTGGTTTAAATACAAAGCGAGAAATGAAATATTTTAATTTAGTTTATCAATCATAAAGATAATTTAGAAAGAGGAGGTTTCTTTATGTTAACAAATATTCAAGGTAAAAATGTCCAAATTACGGATGCAATGAGAGAAAGAGCAGACAAGAAGTTATCTGTTTTGGACAAGTACTTTAAAGACGCAGATGCGATTGGAGCACGGCTGCTAGTAAAAATTTATAATGATCACCACAAAGTTGAAGTTACGGTGGATGCACCAATTGGTTTATTAAGAGCTGAAGTTAGAGAAAAGGATTTCTATAATGCGTTAGATAGAGTCGTTGATAAATTAGAAGATCAAATCCGTCGACAAAAAACCAAATATTCCAAAAAACAACGAGAAAAACTATCCATTGCTTTTTTAGAAAATATGGAGAAAATGGAAGAAGCAAACTCTGTTGAGACAAAACCAGTTCGTACAAAAACAATTGTAGCGACTAAGCTTGATTTAACGACCGCAATTATGAACATGGAGTTGTTGAATCATGATTTCTATGTGTACACAGATGATGAAACCGATGAAGTAGCAGTGGTCTATCGTCGTGTCGATGGTGGTTATGGTTTGTTAGAAATTGAAAAGGAATAAGTAACGTAATAGTGTGAAGGTCAATTAAAATATGATATAATGAGAAACGTATGAAAGGAAGTTGATTATGGGATTCAAAGATAAATTCAAGGACTTTATTAGTCCAATTGAAGAAGATGAAGAGTATGTTGAATTTGATGAGCATGAAGCAAAGAATTTAAGTGAATATGAAAGGAGCGGGTCTCAAAGTATGTCACAAGTAAAGGCCGATACACGGATGGTCCTTTTTGAACCAAGAACTTTTGAAGAAAGTGAAGAAGTTGCACGCCATTTAAAAGAAAGAAGAGCTGCTGTCGTAAATTTACATCGTTTGCCTGCTACTTTTCAACAACGGACGATTGACTTTTTAACAGGAGTTGTTTTTGCGATTGATGGAACAATTCAAAAAATTGGTCAAAATGTTATCTTGTGTTCACCAAAAACAATCGGTGTTTCTGGTGAAATTAGTTTTGATTTAAACGACGACCAATAGACTGATGAAAACTAAAGAATCGCGCTTTCGTATTCTTAAACATGGATACGATCGATTCGAAGTCGATCGATCAATGGATGATCTTGAAACAAAAATTGAGATGTTAGAGACAAAGTTGTCAACTTATCAAAAACAAGTTGATTTAACAAACAAGCAACTAGAAGCTACTAATCAAAAATATCAAACGTTAGTTCAACAGTTATCGATTAAAGAAAAAGCAGCTGACGAAATTAGTCGACTAGCACTTCAAGAAGCGAACGCTATCATCGATACCGCAAATTTGAATGCTGACATCATTGTTCGAGAAGCATTGTCGACTGCGAGGCTTTTACTGGTTGAACTCGCACGAATTTCTAATCAAACTGCTTCTGTCAAAACCGATTTAAAAGATCGAATCATTGAATTATCTAAATTAATAGAAGACTTCCAACTACCAGATATTCCAACGATGGACTGGTTACAAATGCTATAATTGAATCAACATTTTGGATCAAGAGGAAGTACTGATATATTTAGTTTAGAGACTTGTGGGTTGGTGAAACACAAGAAAGAGCTTAATTAGTATCCCTTATGAGCTTTCTTGGTGAATAAAGTAATCAAGAACGTATCTCACGTTACGAGATAGAGTGCACTTATCAAAGTGAACAAAGGTGGTACCGCGTTAAAACGTCCTTTAATAGGGCGTTTTTTATTTAAACGAAAGGAAAATGAGAACATGGATTACAAAGAAACACTACATTTACCAAAAAGTGATTTTGAAATGAGAGGAAACCTAGTCAAAAAACAAGGGGATATTATTAAAAAGTGGCAAGATGAACAACTCTATCACACAATGCGAGAAGTCAATAAAGACTGTGAACCCTACGTTTTACACGATGGGCCTCCTTATGCCAACGGTCACATTCATACTGGTCACGCACTCAACAAGATCTTAAAAGACTTTGTTGTTCGCTCACATCACAAACTTGGTTATCAAATTAATTTTGTCCCAGGTTGGGATACCCATGGATTACCAATTGAAAATGAAGTGACAAAAAGTGGAGTTAACCGAAAAGAAGTTTCTGTTGCTGCTTTTCGAGCAGCGTGTGAAGCCTACGCCATTAAACAAGTAGAACAACAAAAACAAGACTTTATTAATTTAGGAACTATTGGTGATTATGACAATCCATATATTACTTATCAACATGACTACGAAGCAGTTCAAGTCGAACTGTTTGCTGAAATGGTAGATAAGAAAATGATCTATTAAGGATTAAAACCCGTGTATTGGTCACCAAGTTCAGAAAGCGCATTAGCAGAAGCGGAAATTGAATATAAAGACAAAAAAGACCCATCCATTTATGTGCGTTTTAAAGTTAATGACGGTAAAGGTATTTTAGACAATGAAACTTATTTCGTTATCTGGACAACAACCCCGTGGACAATTCCAGGGAACTTAGCCATTTCACTTCATCCAAAATTTGACTATGCGTTAGTTAAAGTGAATGACGTTAAATATGTTCTGCTAGAAGAATTTGTCGAAGAATTAATGAAAGAATTTGGCTTTGATCACTATGAAGTTATCCAAACCTTTAAAGGAGAAGAGTTGGAATACATCACGACTCAGCATCCATTATACAATCGCGAATCACTGGTTATTTTAGGTAACCACGTCACCAACGACTCTGGTACAGGCTGTGTTCATACAGCTCCAGGATTTGGGATGGATGACTATATCGTTGGGCAAAAATACGGTATTGAACCCTATTGTAATGTTGATAATCACGGAAAAATGATGGAAGAAGCTGGGGATTGGTTAGTCGGACAAACAACGGAAGAAGCCAATAAAACAGTCACTAATCGACTCGATGAGCAAGGGGATTTACTAAAACTAGTCTTTATTACCCATAGTTACCCACACGATTGGCGAACAGGTAAACCTATCATCTTTAGAGCAACTCCTCAATGGTTTGCAAGCATTGATTTAGTTCGTGAAGAGGTACTCAAAGAAATTAATCATATAAAATGGCAACCTTCATGGGGTAAACTACGCATGCACAACATGATTAAAGATAGGGGTGACTGGGTCATCTCAAGACAGAGGGCATGGGGTTTGCCAATACCAATTTTCTATACTGAAGATGGCACACCACTAATGGACAAAGACTTAATTTATCATGTCGCAAGTCTGTTTAGAGAACATGGTTCAAACATTTGGTTTGAATGGGAAGCTGTAGATTTATTACCAAAAGGATATTCACATCCAGGTTCTCCCAATGGCCGCTTTACAAAAGAAAAAGATATTCTAGATGTTTGGTTTGATTCAGGATCGTCGCACACAGCAGCTCTTAAGAAGCATGGATTAAGTGTTCCACACGATCTTTACTTAGAGGGAAGTGACCAGTATCGAGGATGGTTTAACTCTAGTTTAATTATTTCTACAGCAGTCTTTGGATGTGCACCGTACAAAAATGTATTGAGTCATGGTTTTATCATGGATGGCAAAGGAGAAAAATTCTCTAAATCGAAAGGGAACGCAATTAAACCAGAAAAAATAGTCAACTCAATGGGAGCTGAGATTTTAAGATTATGGGTAGCTAGTGTTGATTTTACCTCTGATATTTCAATTTCGGACGACATTCTAAAACAAGTTTCAGAGAACTATCGAAAGATAAGAAACACCTTCCGATTTATGCACGCTAACAGTTCAGACTTACATAAAAACGATCGAGTTGATTTGAAAACATTACCAGCAGTCGATCGTCAAGTCTTAAATGAAGTCAATCAAGTTTTAAAGAATGGACTAGAAGCTTACCGTGAATTCCACTTTTCAGATATTACGACATCGATTACCAAACTCTTAACGAATGTGATGAGTGCTTACTATTTAGACTTTACAAAAGATATCTTGTATATTCATTCTTTAAATGATACAAGACGTCGCCAAGTACAAACAGTATTGTCGTATTCATTAGAAGCTTTGATGCATTTAATCGCACCAATCTTATCGTTTACAACAGAAGAATTGAACAGCATCATCAATCCAGGGGCACAAAGTGTTCATTTAGATGGTTTTGTTAAACAAATAGATAGTCAATTTAACGAAAAAGAGACTGAAGATTTTGAGAAGTTGTTTGAGTTAAGAGAAGCAGTTTATAAAGCACTTGAAGTTGCTCGTGAACAAAAACTCATCGGAAACTCATTGAAAGCTAAAGTTGTCTTAAATTTAGACGAAACAAGTCAATCGTTAGTTGATCACTATTTTGGCGAAGACCTAAAACAATGGTTTATTGTTTCACAAGTTGAGTATACAACTGAAACTTTAGACGAAGTCTTGGGTTACCAAGTTAGAGTTGATGTAGCTGAAGGTGTAGAATGTGAACGTTGTTGGAATGTTGTAAAAGAAACAACAGAAGGGGTGTGTGAAAGATGTCATCATCATCTTCACCAATAATTACATCCCTACAGAATAAGCGAGTTAAAGAACTGGTTTCTTTGCACAGTAAAAAAGGTAGAGATGAACAACAATCTTTCTTGATTGAGAACAAACACTTAATCGAAGAAGCAATCAAAACCAATCAACTAACAGAATTGATTGTTAGTGACACGTATGAAGGAGAGTTAGATTTTCATAACAAACTTATTGTTACTGATGTCATCTGTCAAAAACTTTCTCAAACAACTTCTAAAAGTCAAATTTTTGGACTCTGTAAATTTAAGAAACAAGAACTAAAAGGCAATTATTATCTTGTTTGTGATAATGTTCAAGACCCAGGAAATTTAGGAACTTTAATTCGTAGTGTTGTGAGTTTTGGGTGGGATGGAGTAATTGTTTCCAATAACTCAAGTGATTTTTACAATGACAAATGTATACGAGCAACTCAAGGAGCACTGTTTCACACCGAGTTGCATCGTGGAAACCTTATTGAACTTCTCACTCAGCTCAAACAAAAAGGACTTAAAGTTGTGAGTACGGATGTCCATCAAGCACAACCACTCTCAAAATTAGACAAAAGCCCAATGGCACTGGTTGTTGGTAGTGAAGGACAAGGTGTCAGTCAAGAAATAGTAATGATGAGTGATGATGTCGTTATGATTGAGTCGTCACATTTTGAATCCTTGAATGTAGGGATAGCAGGAAGTATCTTGCTGTATGTCTTAAGAAACTAAAAATGGTCTCAATAGTGAGTCCATTTTTGTTATAATGAGCGTATGAAAAATCAAATGAGTCGTTTCCAACAGAATACTCAAAAAAGAATTATTCAACTGATACTAATCATCATGACTGCTGTTATGATCATTTATAATTTGTTATTTTGGTGGTACGCTAGTAATCAGCAGAAATCATCTTTGAATCAAACACAAATTAATTTGAATCAATCACTGAGTGTAGTCGATTCGACATTGAACAAGATGTCACACGATATTTCTTTTTCCCAACGAACAAAAGATCTTCTTCTCAATAAAAGTTCAAAAAATACGGTGTTATATGATTTCTATACACTCAAACGATCACAAACGGTAGATACTGAGATTCTTCTTTTTGATGTTGATAACACCGTTGTATTGAGTTCAATTGAAGACTCTGATGTCAAAAATAGTTATTCATTAAGATTAATGAAAGAAGCAAATCAATCAGAATTGAGAATCTTACGCATTAATTCTCAACAAGTCTTTTTGATGAATCATTTTCCGATTATTGACGGTGGTAAACAAATTGGGACGATGGTTTTATTAGTGAATGATCAATCTTTTTTAAGTTTAATTGAGTATCAACCAAGTCAATACAGTGTTGTCTCTGATAAAAAAACAGTCTATGTGATTTCGGATAATCAGTTTGTGAGTGGCTATCTTAGTAGAGTTGTTCCTCAACTTTATGAAAGAAATCCAGTGATCAATAAAATAAACTATCTTACATCACTTACTGACTATAGTAACTCGATTCAAATTATTAGTTTTATGCAAGTCCAACGGTTCAACACATTAATGCTATTTAGTTCACTCATGATTCTTTTAGTAGGAGGATTGTTATCGATTGTATTCTTGCTTGCATCACGGTCAGTGGTTTCTGTCAGTTCTAAGAGCGTTGATAGCTTGTTTACGCAAATGAAGAAGTTATCCAATCAGGAAATTGACTATTTACAAATACAAAGTGATGATGAGTTACAACAAGTTGTCAGTGAGATTAATGAATTAATTACAAACCTTCATCGATCACATCTCGAAAATGTTGAACTAATACAAAAAGCCCACCAGTTTGAACACAAACAGTTGGTTGCTCAGTTTAATCCTCATTTTTTATACAATACTTTAGAAGCAATTCGTAGTACGATGTATTTCGATCCTGATTTATCAAGCGAAATGACGACGTATCTAGCCAAAGCCTTACGTTATAGTCTAGAAGAAAAAACTATTGTTTCTGTTGAACGTGATATTGATTACTTAAAAGATTACTTATCGTTATTGAAGCATCGCTTTGGTAATCGATTAAATTATGTGATTGAAAATGATTTAGAAGATGAATCTTTTTATATTCCTAAGTTATTGTTACAACCGTTAATTGAAAATTCTTTGAAATATGGGTTTGACTCTAAAAAAGACTTGAATTTGAAGATTGTTTTTAAAAAAGAGAATAATCGACTCGTCATGAGTGTGAGTGATGATGGTCCAGGAATTAAGCAAGAATTGATTAAGAAAATTTTAGAACCAAGTTCACATGGAATCTATAATAGTTACCGACGATGTCAATTATTTGATAGTGAGTCGACATTTGATATTATTACAAAACAGAAAGAAGGCACAACGATTGTTGTTACTTTGAGGAAGATAGATGTATAGAATTGTAATTGTAGAAGATGAACATTTAATAAGAAAAGGGTTACGATATGGAATTGATTATTCAACACTAGATTGTGTAGTCATTGGTGAAGCTGAAGATGGCCAACAAGCGATAGAAGTCTTGAATGAATTAAATCCTGACATTGTGCTTATCGATATTAACTTGCCTATTAAAACGGGTCTTCAAGTCTTAAGTGAAACAAGTCATCTTCACTACAGTGCCATTATTTTGAGTGGTTATAGTGAATTTGAGTATGCTCAAAAAGCAATTAAATTAGATGTTGTCGAGTACTTAACAAAACCATTACAAACCCAAAAACTAATTGATGCGATCAATAAAGCAAAGAGTAAGCATGATTCAAATAGGATATTAGATAGAATTATTGAACAAAAAGATAGCATTAAACAACCAAATTTAATGACATCAATACGTCATACAACCGACGAGTTAGTAAAAGGGTTGATCGAATATATCAAAGATAACTATCACGAAAAGTTTACAATGAATGATGTAGTCACTCATTTTGGATATAGCGAAACCCATCTTAGTAACAAGTTCAAGAAGCACACTGATTTAACATTTAATGATTACGTCAACCGCTATCGGATTACTATAGCCATCGAATTAATGAATCAGGGAATCGTTGATCCAAACATATTAGCAGATCGATGTGGTTTTAGTAATACTCAATATTTTGATAAGGTTTTTACCAAATATGTGACAATTTCTGTGAAAGAATACCTATCATTGCTTCAATAGTGTGGTATCTTCAGAAATAGTGGGGGATTTTCTTTGAAAGCGTTTACTTATATTGGTATCATGACGACAAGGAGGAAGATTTAAATGAAAAAAATCATCTTAGTTTTAATAGTAAGCTTACTTGTCCTAGCTGGTTGTTCAAAAACACCAGTAGATTCCGATTCAAAGAAATTGGTTGTCTACTCTCCAAACTCTGAAGGATTAATC
>LSQX01237388.1_pt1 | contig 10428 bp, 6 predicted proteins | sample 654561 | NCBI WGS metagenome assembly LSQX01 (sample SAMN04489861, study PRJNA283612) | anaerobic digester metagenome | isolation source: 4 biogas reactors fed with cattle manure at either 37C or 55C with and... | place: Denmark: Kongens Lyngby | collected 2014
CAGCATTGGAACCGCATATAGATGCGAGGACAATGGAAATTCATCACACAAAACATCATGCAGGTTATACGAATAACCTCAATAATGCAATAGTTTCAACAGCCCTGGAAGGCAAAAGTATCGAGGAGATCTTAAAAGGAACATCCGGCCATTCCACGGCGGTGAGAAATAACGGAGGTGGTTATTATAACCACGATTTATACTGGAAAGTAATTGCACCGGGAGGATCACCAAAACCGGAAGGAGTCCTTCAGGATGCACTAAACGAATATTTTGGGTCTTTGGAAAATTTCCGTGAAGCATTTGTTCAGGCTGCGGTAACGCGGTTTGGATCAGGTTGGGCATGGTTGGTTCTTCAAGATAAAAAACTGGTAGTTTCGTCAACGCCCAACCAGGATAATCCATTGATGGATGTTGCAGAAGTTCAGGGAGTCCCTCTTTTGGGAATTGATGTATGGGAACATGCATACTACCTGAAGTATCAAAACAGACGTCCGGATTATGTAAATGCATTCTGGAATATCATCAACTGGGATGAAGTCGCCAGGCGGTTTAAAGGTTAGTTGATTTTTGGTTTTTTTCCCCGGAGCAGTGGCTCCGGGGTTTTTATTAGAATCAAATGTTAAATTGCTTTTGAACTCCAATTCCTGCCGTAACATCTGACAGTGCATAAAATGGAGCTTCATAGTGCGGTCCTCCTGTAAAAGGATCTTTTACAGGGTCAAGATGCGGGTCAAGATCCACAAAATTAAAACCTCCTGTCCCCGCCGCAAAATGAACTGATGCTCCCAGTCCGAGCCTTGTCTCAAGCATACATCCTATCATAAGTCCAATATTTGCACTTCTCGCGATTGCTGCGATATCCAAAGCTTCAATAATGCCTGATTTCATAAGCTTTATATTGATCATGTCAGCACAACCTGTACGAACCACCTCAATAGCATCGGCAGCTGTGAAAACTGATTCGTCAGCTGCTATCGGGACCATACTGTTATCTTTCACAAATCTCATCCCCGCTTTATCATGCCTGACAACAGGTTGCTCAAATAACTCAGGCCAAATATTATTTTTCTCAAGTTCTTTTAAAAAATGTACAGCCTGAACAGGTGAGTATCCCTGGTTAGCATCCAGTATCAGCCGGCATCCCGGAGCCCCATCCATTATTGCCTGAATACGGTCAATATCATCAATTAGATTTTTTCCCACTTTTGTTTTGAGTATTCTGTAACCCTGGCCTTTGAGTTTTGATGCATTCACTCTGGCCTTTTCAGTTGAAACAATATCTACTGTATAGTCTGTTTCAAGCTTTTTTGATGCCCCGCCGAAAAAAAGGTAAAGAGGAATATTCAGGGTTTTTGTAAATGCATCGATCAGTGCCATTTCAATAGCACAACGTGCAGTTACCTGTGCCCAAAATACACTTTTCAGCTTTTTTGAGATCTGTCTGTAGGAGGCGATATCCCGGCCCGCAAGAAACTCCCTGCAGCTTTCAAGGGTAGCCATGACGGTGGACTGGTTCTCTCCGTTGATTGGTTCAAGGGGCGCTGCCTCTCCATAGCCTTCAATTCCATTGTCCAGACGAACGGTTACAATCACATTTTCAATTTCATATTTTGTTCCGATAGCAATTGTAAATGGTTCCTCAAGTGGAATATTCACTGGATTTACCGAAATTTCCTTAATAATTGCCTGTTCCATTTTTATCTCTCCATTTTTTCAGAAAAATTAATAAATTTTCAATCTGTCCTTCGTCATGGTTTGAAGATACTGTTATTCGCAAAACAAATTTGCCGGTTTTAACCGGATAATCGACGAAGGGTGCAATGATATGATTTTTTAAAAGATAGTGTGAAATCCCTTCAGCACTCTCAGATTTATCAAAAAATACCGGAATAACGGGTGTGGGGTCACTGTTGGTTATAAATCCCAGTTCCTTCACTCCCGACCTGACCCAATCAGCATTTTTTTTAAGTCCGGCCCTCAGCTCAGGATGGTTCATGACAATTCTGACAGATTCACATGCTGCAGCAACAACGGGAGGTGGCAGGGATGTGGAGGCACCATAAAAAGTTGATTCTGTCCGAATCTGATTTATGAGACTTGTTCCCCCTGATATATAACCACCATATGAACCCAGAGCTTTGCTCAAAGTATCAGTTTGAAAAATATCCTTAACATCCTGAAGGTTGAAATATTCGGGGGTACCCCGTCCTTCAGCACCCAACACTCCTGTTGCATGGGCATCGTCAACTACCAATTGGGCATTATATTTCTTTGAAATTGCATATAACTTATCAAGCGGAGCTATTTCACCCGTAAGGGCAAATATTCCATCAGTTATTATAAGTGCAGGTTTATCAGGATTATTAATGAGATGTTCCTCCAGTGAAACAGGGTCACAATGGTTATATAAGATTAACTGTTTATTTCGGGGAACTGCATCAGTAATACTGGTATGAGAAAAAGAATCTGCCAGGATTATTTCATATCTCTCTTGTAATATCTTTAGCAACAAGCTATTACCCATATATCCCGAGGCAAACACCACTGCATCCTGTTTACCTTTAAACTCAGAAAGTAATTTTTCCAGCTCTTTATGAATTTCAGAGGACCCGGTAGTTAGCCGGGATGCAGAAAAACTGGCACCATACCTCTGCAATGCATTTATTGCAGCTGCAATGACATCAGGATGGCCGGCCAGTCCAAGGTAGTTATTACCGGCAAAATATGAATATCTTTCATTATCCAGAATAATATAGTTATCTACTCTTCCCTGCAATGATATCATAGTCCGGTTATTTTACATAATAGTCAGTCACCCAACTGTTTAAAAGCAAACCTTTCAATTTCAGAAGGAGTATGTTCATCACGGAATATAGTTTCAATTACATCTACAATATCCTGATTACTGTCTGATACATCATTCATCTCTCCTTTATCCGTCTCGAGGTTAAATAGTTTTATTTGCAGGCTATCCTTGAAAATATTCTCCCTGATCGCTTTCCATTTTCCCATACGAACCGCCTGTTGTCCGCCTGAAGCCGGAAACTCCCAGTATAAAAATTCATGCTCCTTCTGCTGACCTTTACCTAACAGGGTTGGAAGAAAACTTATACCATCAGTCTTATAACCGGGATCAATACCAGCAACCTCACACAAAGTAGGCAAAACATCATAAAATGCTGAAATATGGCCACTTTCACTTCCCTCTTTAATCCTATCCGGCCATTGGGCAATCATTGGTACACGAATACCTCCTTCCCTCAAAAAACCCTTCCCGAATCCAAATTCACTTCTGAAGGGACGGGCACTGTCGAACCATGGTGAATCGGTACCCCCATTATAGGTAGGGCCGTTATCGCTTGAAAAGATTATCAGTGTATTCTCATATTGTCCCAAATCTTTTAACTGCCTGATAAGTTTGCCCACCTGCTCGTCAAAATATGATATCATTGCTGCATAACAGGCATGAGGATAACGCTGGGGATAATAACTTTTGTCACCCGGATAAGGCTCCTCATCGCCAAATTTTTTAACATAATAATCAATCCATTTTTTGGGAGCCTGCAGTGGGGCATGAGGAACTGGTGTTGCCCAATACAGAAAGAAAGGACCATCGCTGCTCTCTTCAACAAAATCAGTAAGCTCTTCAAACATCAGATCGACAGAGTATTGATTTGATGTATACTTTGAGTAACTCTCTTCTGACCAGGGATCAGCCCCGGGATCAAGTAATTCGTGGGGAATTACCGTGTCATTATTTAAATAAACACGGTCTTCGTTTTTATAAAGATGCAGAGGATAATAGGTATGTGCCTGATATTGACAAATATACCCATAATAAAAATCAAATCCCATTTTATTGGGAATACTTTCTGACAGAGGAGGCCCCAATCCCCATTTTCCAACCATACCTGTCCTGTATCCTGCATTCTTTAAAAGTTTTCCTACTGTCATGGTATTCCCCGGCATAGGCCTTTGTCCCTCAAGACGGGGGTCTTCCAAAATTGCAAGATAATCCCTTACTTTCCCGCGTTCCGGCATTGCATCATTACCCCTGACGGGAGCGTGTCCTGTATGCATTCCAGTCAACAGGACACAACGTGAAGGTGCACAGACCGGTGATCCGGCATAATGTTGGGTAAACCGCATGCCCTTCGATGCAAGTTCATCAATATTAGGGGTTTCTATTTTCCCCTGTCCATAACATCCCAACTCTCCATATCCCAGATCATCTGCCAGGATATATATTATATTCGGTTTATCTGCAGCTTTTTCGGTTCCACAACCCGATAATATCAATCCCGCAAAAAAACTCACCAGGCTCAGATTAAAGGCTGAATTAATAAATAAACCACCCATTAATTATAAATTTCATTAAACATTCCCAGTAATTTGGCAACGATCTTTACCGAGGCATCTTTTTCGAGAAAATTTGTACCCAGCCATGTTTCATATCCTCCCAGTTCATGCTGCTCCGGTGTTGGTAAATAGTGATGATAACCATTAGCCAGTTCAATAGTAAAAGTTGATTTTAAAGGGCTTTTTTCCTTTATCTCAAGGCCAATGGCAGCAAAGGTTTCACAAGGTATTGCTGCCACTCCCAAATCACCTATTCTGAAGGCCTGCAGAATGACATTAGCTTCATCAGGCCATTGTTGCAGGTATTGATGCCTTTCGGCATATACTTTCTCATGTACGTGATATGGTTTAACATCTTCAGGCTGATTTTTTACTTTCTCTGCCCACTGAACCAACTCATTGTCAGGTTTACGGATTTTCAGGATTAACTCTTCACGCTTTGCCTTCAACGGAACCCAGTCGTGGTGCTCGACCTTATTATATGCTCTGTATACCTCACGTGCCACATCATCAGCAACTTTCCTCATCTTTGCGTACGGTGGGTTACTTTCCGGCTGGCCTCCATAATTAATATTATTTACATCTCCTGATGTACCGTTCGACATTATTCCCACAAAAGGAGGATCCTGCCTGTCTGCTTTCAATAATTCCTGTATGCGGTCTGCAAACATTGCAAAGTAATCTGCAGAGATATGTCCCCGTGGTACACCTCCGACATAGTGGAGAGAATAATTTGCAAGAAGGGCTATGGGCTTACCCTCTTTTGACTGCACGGAGATAAATGAGACCTCCGGATCGGGAGTACCAGCAGGCCTGTCGATATTCGGATTGCCAATTCCGGGATTCATTGCCACCCTGTCCTGGCCTCCAAACGGGTTACGCACGTCAGATCCCTGTTTCATATGCCAGCGGCGGACAAATACATGCTCAGGAACATTTCCTGCCCCCCATCCTATACGGGCTGGTTCAAGATTATTGACAGCAATTCTGACTACATCACCCATCCGTCTTATAACTAATTTCTGGTAATCATCAAATGATTCGCCCGTATGCCATTTCCAGAATTCCTCTCCGACACCCATAGCGCTTGCAGCAGAATGGGTGTGAACAGCAGATATAAGTATATTTTCCTTAGGAATACCAGTCTCTTCCTCTATAATCCTCTTAGCTTCTTCCATAACATCCTGGTATATCCCTAAAAGTTCGGCAACTATAAAAACCAGTTTTGTAGAACCATCATCAAGAACCATACAGCGAACATGTAATTCATCATGAACATGTGTTGCTTCAGGGGTTCCCCATCCACCTATTATCCCGCTTCCGAGAAAAGGTGTAATATTACTTGTGGCAGCGCCTGCCATAAATACTTTTCCTTCATCTTTCACAACTGAAGATTTGTCACCTGTGTTTCCATTAACTACCAACACATTAATAAACAGTGCCATAATACAGACAGTGCGAAAAAACCACGAATTACTGATTATCTTATTCATAATATTGTTATTAAATTATTTGTAAAAACACCGGGGTTGCCGGTAAACAAATGTAGTTATTTTTCGCTCTTTAAAAAATTCTGACAGGACCTAAAACACCCATAGAGTGCCATGACTGATTGGAGGTAAACTGTCGTGCAACAATATTATCAGGCAAGCTTTTCATATAATTTCCCAGGATGGTTGTCAGTTTTATCTCCAGAAAATTTTCCCCTGCCTTCAGGGAACCTGATACCTCATAAAGGTGATCTCCGTACCATTTAGTTCCTTTTTTTACTCCATTAACAGACAGTTCAGTTATACCCTCTACCCTTCCAAGGTCCATATATTTATAATCCTTATGATCAAGGTCTATTGTTGTTTTGTATATTACTTCACCTGCAAATTCTTTTGTCAGCGGATCATCAATAAGATCTGTCAGATTTTCAACTTCTGAATTCACACTACTGCCGTTGATATGAAAAAAATTTAATTGCCACGGGCCATTAACGGTTTTCCCGGCTGACTTTAACCCGACGACAGGATATTTGTCAAGTTCCTGATATTTTTCAAAAATTATAAGTAAAGAAGAGGCCGGAGAAAGATTAATATCCAGAATATTACCCGGGTTACTGACAGGATAAAGCAATCTTTGACCTGTCTCCGGATCCCATACCACGGGACTTAGCTTACGATCTACCATAAATTCAGCCTTCACCTGAATATGCTCTGACAGGCTGGTATTAGCCAGAAAGAAAAGAGGATTTCCTTCAAGATCGTAACAGCATTGATTTAAAAATTTGTCAGTCCTGTTAAACTTTATAAATGGCTCAATACCTGCCTCTTTCTGTAAATCACCATACCATTCCCTCAGGTTACTTCCGGGGGATGGACAGACGATAACATTTCCCCCCGAATTGCTTATAAGTTCATCAATTCCTGCTTTTACAGCATCATCATTAATCCGGGCATCTTCAAAGTAAGCCGACTTAAAAGGCACTTTCCCTATGAATATTATCCTCCCTCCTGCCTCTGCAAACCGGAAAAGCGAATTGACAGTTTCAGGGCTTAATGTTTCCAGTTCGGGCAGGATTAATGTCTGCCAGGAACGACTGTTATACTTAATACTTCCATTGGTAAATGAAGAGCTGTTAATTAAATTTTCACTAACATAATCACAACCGTCTCCGTTCTGATGGATCACTTCCCAAAGATTGTTCTGATATTCAGGATAGATATGTGAATTTACCGATGACATATATTCAGGCCCCATTTTAAGGGCTATATCCACGGTAGGCTGAAGAATAGCAATATTCGACTGCAGTACCGCATTTTGTAACAGATAAGTAATACGGGCTTTATAATCTGCCCATTGTCTGAACCATGGCCACCAGGTATTCAGCTCACTGAAAAAAGTCCCGTACCGTACCCACCCGGGGAAGGGTAATTCCGGAGGTGAATAATTAAAACCATGCAGGACAGATTGCTTCATTCCTGAAACAATTCCCTGGTCACCGGAAATCTTTACCTTTTCAAGAGAGGTCATAAATATCACTGAAGTGTTGGTCATCTCCTCGCAGGTTACATTCATTTTTCCTGCAATGGCGGCAGCTGATGCAACATATTTATTAATCATTTTATAGGAACGACCTGTTAAACCTATAGAAGGAAACTGATTACCAACCTCATTCCTGATCCATGTCTCACCTTCTGGGATGTCCACCTTCATGCTTGATTCAAGAGGATGATAGCCGGGCCCGTAGGCCTGAACACGCGATTTAACACCATTTTCTTTGCACCATTCTGTAAATGGATCTATAAATCTTTCATGCCATAATTCAAGAAGTGTATTATGAAAGTCAAGATCGACCCTTTTCAGCAACTCCTGAACATCTTCTGAAAAATCAGAACCATATTCTTCAACTGTTACTCCCCTGATCCATGACAGATAAGTTCCCTTCTTTTTCAGTATAAACGGCAAATAAGGCCAGAGTGAATATCCCCGTCGTTTCTCAAATTCAACAGGCACATCATCATTCCAGTTAGCACCCTCCAGTTCCATACTGTCAACAAACGCAGCCCTGATAAAGTTACCCATTGAACCTGTGATACCATTGATAAGGCCGGAAACCTTATTTAAATATTTTTCCACAGCCTGTTTATTGTAGTGGTTAAGGACAGGGCCGGCAGCTCCCTCCACTCCACGTATAACCCTCATATATCCAGTTACTTTCACAATATAATACAGGACCTGATCACCTTCAGCAGGATTAATCGTAAGCTTACCGTTTACAATACTGTTTATCAGCTCTTCCCCGGCAGCGAATTCATTCATAACTTTTGGGACTAACCTGACTGACAGAAGTTCTTTATAAATAGGTTCATTTTTATAGTGATTATGAATTACTACTTTTTCAATCAGTTCATCAATTGAAAAATTAAACACCTTACCACCTTTCAAATCGATAGTTTCTATGGTAACTATCTGTATCTGATCCTCTTTATCTAAAAATTCACCACCAAAAGGCCAGCCTGAACCAACAAGCAGGTCACATACCAGGCCTCTCTCTTTGGCTCCTGTAAGGGCTGTATGGACCATTTCCAGCCACTCATCGCTAAATGTTGGTAAAACTTTATAGCCTTTTGTAAGCTCCGCATAACCAGCGGGATCTCCAATATCCGGATAAGCAATCGGATTTATCTCAACTCCGCCAATCCCTGCAGCTTTCATTACGTCAAGCTCCCTCAGGATTTCATTCTTGTCAAGGCGGTTACTGTTCCACCACCACCGGACAAAAACTCTTGATCCTTCCGGGGGATTTTGAAATCCTTCAAAATACTTTTGAGTAGTGATTTCCGGATTGATACATCCTAAAAATGAATCGATAAAAAAAACTCCTGAAGATGCCAGCATCCCGGTCTTTACAAATTCTCTGCGCTTCATTATAATAGTCTGCTTTACCTGTATGTATAATTTTCTGTCCGCTAACGCATCAGATCTGATAAACCCTGTCTGAAATATTTAGTTTCCTGTTGCGGTATTTTCCCGAAACTGTTCTTTATTATTCTGCCTCCCAAAGCGAATTAATTGTATTAACTGTCTCTTCCACCAGCAGAGCGCCTCCTTTAGGGCCAACACGGTTGACCATAGCGCTATAGCCTCTGTAACCCTCTCCTTCAACTGCCCGCTTTGTAGGAAGATAACCTCCGCTGTCGCCGCCTGCCAACTGAATAATAAATGTCTGCACTGCCCTGCTCCTTCCGGTTATCCTGAATCCGTAATCAGTATATAGCTCAAACGGATTAGTTGCAAATACAACGTTGCCCAGTCTGAGTACATGCATCTCAACCGGGTAATACAGATTATCATGTTGAGTTTCATACTGCTTAACCAAAGCCTCCTGTTTTTTCACAATCCCGAAATCAGACAGCTTATTATCCCATGGGCCATAATCCTTTATTGCCTCATTATCCTTTATCTCTTTCAGGAACTTGTTCCAGGCTGTCTCCGGCGAATCCGGATCAGATGGTTCTCCTGATCTTATTTTTTCTACTATTGCAAGAGCCTTCTTATACTCCTCTTCGCTATACTGCCTTGCCGGAAGTTCTAAATCTTTTACAACATGCTTAAAATCAAACTCTCTCTGAATGTTATTCTTTGCACCCGAGTAAGCATCATCAATTATATCAGCTAATCTTTTCCCTATCTCCACAATTCCGGGAACATCCCACATATTGGGTTCACCTGATTTGTATCCACGGGGAAGGTCTCTGGGAGATATGTCTCCTGCAGCGCTTATCTGAGGGTATACAAACACCTCCCCAGGGAACCTCTTTCCCACATACTTTCTAACCTCACTCCAGTAATCAGCAGAAACATAATATTTAGCTTCGGTAACCTGCGCCGGACAAGCAATATTCATGATGATGCCGGTAAGTTTATCCTTGTCGTCCCAGCAAAACAACATGTCCACACCGCCATCCTCCGGCCCTTCAAGTCCGATAAAATCTTCTCTGTCAGTTGACCCATACATCTCCGTTGAGCCATCTGAATATTCTACCCTTCGGTTATGTCCTACAACTGCATAACGCAACTCATTACTTATCCCTCCCGGCTTCCTGTTCTCCCAGGCCTGCGAGGCCACCCGGGATAATTTTTCCAGCAACATATCCCTGTAACCACCTGAAAGGCCTGTATCAAAAGAGGAATGAGTGTGTGTGGCATTTAAGAACAGTTTGTTCAGGTCGAAACCTGGTATTTTCCCTTTCATATAACTTCTCAGTGAATCCTGCAATCCATCCCTGCAGCTGACGATATCCAGCGCTATCATTATGGCCTGTTCCTTACTGCCGTCTTTCTCTGTACTCTCTATTGCCATCGCTGTGGCTTTAAGCGGACTCTGAACATATTCTGAAATCCGCTCATAATATTGCCCCTGCAATGAGACAGGACCTTCAGGAGTTATGTCTTCCATAGCCCAGCCGATATTGACATTATACTCACCGGATTTTTTTGTATAACTGCCCGGGATTGTTAACAGTAAACCTGCAATCAGAAACAATATGATTTTCATTCGAATATAATTTAATTAAA
>LSQX01389746.1_pt1 | contig 10428 bp, 8 predicted proteins | sample 654561 | NCBI WGS metagenome assembly LSQX01 (sample SAMN04489861, study PRJNA283612) | anaerobic digester metagenome | isolation source: 4 biogas reactors fed with cattle manure at either 37C or 55C with and... | place: Denmark: Kongens Lyngby | collected 2014
GAAAAAGTAAAACTAATTTTTTCATAAAAGCCTCTTTCGAAGTATTTTTAATAATTAATTTGCTTAAAATTAGAATTTTCTTTTTAAAAAAACAAGAGAAATTATTTGAAAAGCAATATTTTTTTGAATCGTGATTAAAAGGATTAAAGTATTTCTTGATTTCCCATGCTGTTTCTCCTTCCCAAGCTCAGCTTGGGAAGTAGCTCAAAACAGCAGATGGACTCCAGCTCGAAAATGGCGTCCATATACGTAAAAAAACAAGGCATTTACGCCACCCTAATAGACATAAAAATGCACAAATCAAGAAAATCTCACACTCCTATTTGATGATATCTGAATATGCTGAAAATCAATAATTATTTGCCGTTTTTCTTTTCACAATGTAACAAAATCACCGCAATTAATTATATATCAATAATTTGAATTTTTTTTGTTGTTTATTAAAAATAATTCATAATTTTGTATTATAGTGTGTTGCTATAATTAAGGAAAAATAATGCACGATCAAAATATTGTAGAAGCTCTGAGACCGGTATTGAAGCATAAAGTCAAAGAAAATACAGAAGAAGACATAATGCTATGCTATCAATGCGGAAAATGCTCGGCAGGCTGCCCTTTAATTGACGAGATGGATATTGCGCCAAACCAGATTTTAAGGATGCTGCAAACCGAGATACCAGAGTTAGAAGAAAAAGTATTAAAATCATTAGCTATATGGCTGTGTTTAGCATGCGAGCAATGCTATTCACGTTGCCCAAAAGATGTGGATTTGCCAAAAATTATGGATTATTTACGCGCTGAATCTATTCGCCGCGATTTAGTTAATCCAAAAGCAAAAGAAATTTTGGCTTTTCACAAGTCTTTTCTCGATTCTGTTCGACTTACTGGGAAATTATATGAAATTGGTCTCATAGCAGGCTATAAAATGCGCACTATGCACTTATTGCAAGATGTCAATGTTGCTCCTACTATGTATTTCAATGGAAAGTTGAACCTTTTCCCATCGCAAGTAAAAAATAAAAAAGCAATAAAAAGAATTTTTGAGAAAGCCTTAAGAGAGGAGGAGAATAAATGATAAAAATCGCTTATTTTCCCGGATGCTCTCTTGAAGGAAGCTCGAAGGAATATAATGAATCGCTTCTTGCTGTTAGCAAAGAATTCGAGATTCAATTAGAAGAAGTTCACGATTGGAACTGCTGTGGCGCAACTGCCGCCCATAACTTAAATAAAGTCCTTTCGATTTCGCTCCCAGCGAGAACGCTTGCCCTTGCTGAAAAGCAGGGTTTTAGTGAAATTTTAGTGCCTTGTGCTGCTTGTTATAGCCGCTTGCTCACAGCATATAATGAGCTAAACAAAGACGCAGCCTTGCTTGAAAAAGTAAAAGAGATTTTAGAAATTGATTTTTCTGCAAAAGTAAAACCTTTTACGGTAATTGATTTTATTCAAAAACATATTCAGCCCAAGCTAAAAGAGAAAGTCAAAAAACCGCTCAATGCGAAAATTGCTTGCTATTATGGCTGTCTGCTGGTCCGTCCTCCAAAATTGGTTGAGGTAGAGCGCTATGAAGACCCTTTGATGATGGAAAGCATTGTGAAAGAGTTAGGCGCAACTCCGCTCGACTGGGCATTTAAGACAGAATGCTGCGGGGCAGGGCTTTCTGTTTCAAGGACAAGCACGGTGGGTAAATTATGCTCGAAAATTCTTGATGATGCTCTAAGCCGTGGAGCAACTATGTTTGCTGTAGCTTGCCCAATGTGTCAATCCAATTTGGATATGAGAAGAAGGAATGCAAACGTTTTTTTAAACGAAAAAGCTGATGCTCCAGTGCTTTTTATTACTCAGCTAATTGGACTTGCCCTTGGTTTGGACAAAAAGGAATTGGGCTTGCAAAGGCATTTCGTTCCTTTTAATTTAGAAATATTTGACAAGCCAATTCCAAAAGAAACGCTTGGAAAAAGTAAGAAAGTGGAGGAGGTATAGCTTATGTCAAGAATAGGTGTTTTTATTTGTCATTGCGGAGAAAATATCGGCGGAACCGTTGATTGTGAAAAAGTTGCTGAAACAGCAGCTAAATATCCCGGTGTTGCTTATAGTGTCGATTATAAATATATGTGCTCCGACCCAGGTCAGAATATGATTAAAGACGCAATTAAAGAGCATAAGCTCACTGGCGTTGTTGTAGCTGCTTGCTCTCCCCGAATGCACGAGCCAACGTTCCGCAAAGCTGTAAGCGAAGCTGGAATAAATCCCTTCCTTTGCGAAATGGCAAATCTTCGTGAGCATTGCTCTTGGGTGCATTTAAAAGACGATTCGACAACAGAAAAAGCAGAAGAGCTAGTTAAAGTTCTTGTAGAAAAAGTAAAGCGGAACCAGCCCTTAGAGCCTATTAAAGTGCCGGTTACGAAAACGGCGCTTGTCCTTGGCGGTGGAATTGCTGGCATTCAAGCTGCTTTAGACATTGCCAACAGCGGGCATAAGGTCATTATGATCGAAAAAAGTCCTTCCATTGGTGGGCACATGTCCCAGCTTTCCGAAACTTTTCCAACCCTTGATTGCTCTCAATGTATTTTAACGCCCCGTATGGTGGAGGTCGCTCAGCATCCTAATATTACTTTATATACTTATGCTGAACTCGTTGGGCTTGATGGCTTTATTGGAAATTTCCAAGCGAGCATAAAATTGAAAGCAAAAAGCATCGACCACGATATTTGCAATGGCTGCGGCGATTGTATTGCTAAATGTCCAATTAAAAAAATTCCAGATGAATTTAATGCTGGACTTGGGACAAGGACTGCTGTCTATGTTCCATTCCCTCAAGCAGTTCCAAATAAACCGGTAATAGACCGTGAGAATTGCACTTATTTCACAAGAGATGGAAAATGCGGACTGTGCGCCAAAGTTTGCACAAAAGGCGCGATTGATTATAGCCAAAAAGATGAAATAATTACTATTGACGTTGGGGCAGTTGTTGTTGCCACTGGCTTTGACATTAAGGGAACTGACTTTTTTCCAGAATATGGCTATGGAAGATATAAAGATGTAATTACGGGCTTGCAATTTGAACGTCTTGCCTCTGCTTCGGGACCAACGCTTGGTGAAATCAAGCGTCCTTCCGATGGCAAAGTTCCTCAAAATATTGTGTTTATTGCTTGCGCCGGAAGTCGAGACCCTGCAAAAGGAATTGAGTATTGCTCGAAAATTTGCTGTATGTATACGGCAAAACATGCTATGCTCTATAAACACAAGGTCCATCAGGGAAAAGCAAGCGTCTTTTATATGGATATTCGGGCTGGCGGGAAAATGTATGAAGAATTTGTCCGCCGGGCAATCGAAGAAGATGATGTAAATTATATTCGCGGACGCGTTTCCAGAATTTACGAGAAAAATGGCAAACTGATTGTGAAAGGCGTGGACACGCTTTTAGATGCTTATCCAGTTGAAATAGAAGCTGATATGGTTGTGCTTGCAACAGCGGGCATTGCAAACGAAGGAAGCGAGGAGCTTGCCCAAAGTTTGCATATTAGCTATGACCAGCATAATTTCTTTGCCGAGGCTCATCCAAAATTAAAGCCAGTAGAAACAAACACAGCTGGGATTATGCTTGCTGGAGCTTGCCAATCTCCAAAAGATATTCCGGACAGCGTTTCCCAAGCATCTGGGGCGGCAGTAAAAGTTGCGGCTCTCTTTTCAAAAGATGAGCTGACCCGCGATCCGCTTATTGCTTATGTGAATAGATGCGGACCGCCAACTTATTCAACTTGCGTTGGCTGTTTCCTCTGTGTCTCGGTCTGTCCTTATCTTGCTATTGAAAAAGAACAAATTAAAGATAGAAACGGCAACTTAATTAAAGAAGTAGCAAAAATCAACCCGGGCTTATGTCAGGGCTGTGGAACATGTGTTGCTCTCTGCCGCTCGAAATCTATTGATATATATGGCTATTCGCACTCTCAGGTCTTTGCAGAGGTGATGGCTTTATTTAATGAGAGGAGTTTGGAAAATGTCTAATTTCGAACCTAAAATAATTGCTTTTGTGTGCAACTGGTGCACTTATGCTGGCGCCGATTTGGCTGGAACAAGCCGAATAAAATACGCCCCAAACGTGAGAATAGTGCGTTTCCCTTGCACCGGCAGAATTGATTTTATGCTACTACTTAAAGCCCTTCAAACTGGCGCCGATGGGATTATCGTTTCAGGCTGCCACCCTGCTGATTGCCACTACACTGCTGGAAATTATCACGCAAGGAGGAGGTGGATAATTTTTAAATCATTATTGGATTTTGTGGGCTTCGACACAGGCAGAATCACTTTTTCTTGGGTTTCGGCTGCTGAAGGAGCAAAATGGGCTCAGATCGTAAATGAAACAGTTGATAAAATAAGGGATCTTGGTCCTTATACTGATTATTCAAATTTGAATAAACTTGGTGTGGGAACTATTACGGAGGTGCTGAATGCAAGAACTGCATAATAAAATTAAATCCATACTCGAAAACGGCTCTGCGTCTCTTTTCATCGCTTATCAAAAAAGCCGCGAAGGAAAAATTACTCCAACTTTTATTACAAAGCCAGAGCAAAGCCAGAAGGCATATTTTGGAGATGATTGCAAGCAAAACCTTGCTGTTTATATACATAAACAAGAAGTGAAAAATTTCGGCAAAGTTGGTATTTTTGCAAATATTTATACTCTAAAATCGCTTTTGCAGATTTATGCAGAAAATCAAATTCGAGATGATTACCTGAAAGTTGTAACAATAAATCCAAATGGCGCCATTGTTGAATTTGCTAATTTTATGGAAATTGAAAATTATGTAAATGAGAACAAGCCCGCTCCGAACCCTGAAGATATGGAACGCGTTGAAAAACTTTCTAATTTAAGTAGGGAAGAGCGTTGGGATTATTGGTTGAACGAGCTTTCGACCTGCATAAAATGTTACGCCTGCCGAGCTGCCTGCCCAATGTGTTATTGCACAAAATGCACCGTGGATTGTAATCAACCGCAGTGGATTTCGACACCCTCACATTCACTTGGAAATATTGAGTGGCATATAATGAGAGCAATGCACTTGGCTGGACGCTGCGTAGAATGCAATGAATGCGCAAGGGTTTGCCCAATGGACATACCCCTTAATTTACTTACAGTTAAGCTAAACGACACTGCCAATATTGAATTTGGGCAGCAAGCTGGTTTGAAAGGGGAATTGGATTACGCCCTTTCTACTTTCAAAGTTGATGATAAAGAAAATTTTATAAGGTAGAAATATGAACTATAAAACATTGAATACAAATAAGTTGCCAGAGTTTTTTGAAAAAATAAAAAAAACTGGAAAAACCGTTTTAGCTCCAAGGAAAAAGGGAAATAAAACTTTCTTTGCAACTTTCGACTCATTTGATCAAATAAATTTTGACTACGTGCAAACAGCTCTTTCGCCAAAGTCAGTGCTTTTTCCAAGAGTAGAAGAATTGTTTACATATAAAAATGATGATGGAACTTACTCAGTTAAAGAGCCAGAGCTGAAAAATGAAGTGGTTGTTTTTGGGATGCGTCCCTGCGATGGGGTTGCTTTGGATTACCTTTGCGATTTTTTTCTCAATGAAAATCCAGATAAATTGCTTCAAGACCGCAAAAATAATACTACCTTCATTAGCCTTGCTTGCAAAAGTTTTGATAATGACTGCTTTTGCACATCAGTTGGCTCAAGTCCAGCGGAAACCTTGGGGAGCGACCTTTGTTTTACCGATATGGGAAACGGCTCTTACTACGTTGAAGTTGTTACAGATAAGGGACAAAAATTAGTTGATGCTTTCCCAGATTTATTTGCCGATACGAAAGAAATAAATAAAGTAGAACAGCTTGCCCAAGTGCCAGTTCGCTTTGAGCTGAAAAATTTAGTTCCCAAAATTCCAACGGTTTTTGAAACGAATATTTGGCTCGACCAATCGCTTGCTTGCATTGGCTGCGGTGCTTGTGCTTACGTTTGTCCCACCTGCTCTTGCTTTGACGTCCAAGACGAGTGCAATCCAAAAGCGGGGACGCGGCTTCGTTGCTGGGATTCTTGCGCTTTTGGTCAATTTACGCTTCACGCATCGGGACACAATCCGCGTGAGGTTCAGAGCAATCGCTGGCGTAATAGAGTTATGCACAAATTTAACTATTCAGTTCAAAATATGAACACTATAAGTTGCGTTGGCTGTGGCAGATGCATTAGGGTTTGCCCAGCTGGAATGAGCATTATCGAACATCTTATTTCTGTTGAGGAGGCATAAATGGAGGCAAAAAATGTATATATTCCATATCAAATGAAAATTGAAAAAGTTACTTACGAAGCGCCCCAAATCAAGACTTTTAAGCTAAAATTCATTAACCCAGAGGACGAGGCAAAGTTTTCCTTTAAGGCAGGGCAGTTCGGACTTTATTCAGTTTTTGGTGAAGGCGAAAGCACTTTTTGTATCGCATCTTCCCCAACACGCAAGGGCTATATTGAATGCACTTTCCGCGAGGTCGGACGCGTTACCACTGCTCTTGCAAATTGCGAAGAAGGTGATACAATTGGTTTCCGCGGTCCTTATGGCAATACTTTTCCAATGGAAAGCTGGTTCGGAAAAAATCTAATTTTCATCACTGGCGGGATTGCACTTCCCCCGCTCCGTTGCGTTATTTGGAATGCCTTGGATTGGCGTGATAAATTTAAAGATATTATCGTGATTTACGGTGCAAGAACGGCTGAGGATTTAGTTTATAAGCACGAGCTTGCTGAATGGGAAAGCCGTAGCGATATAGACTTGATACAAACCGTTGACCCGGGCGGCGAAACTCCCGATTGGAAAGGCGAAGTAGGTTTCGTTCCAGCCATTTTAGAAAAGAATCCTCCCTCGAGCGAAAACACTATTGCAATCGTTTGTGGTCCGCCGATTATGATAAAACTCACCTTGCCAATTTTAATGAAGCTTGGCTTTCCCAACGAATCCATTTTCACTACGCTTGAAAACCGTATGAAGTGCGGTGTTGGAAAATGCGGACATTGTATGGTTGGCAACAACTACGTATGCAAAGACGGTCCCGTCTACCGCTACGATGAATTATTAAAGCTACCGCTGGAGTATTAATTTTTGTAATGCTCCACCCTCGTGTGGAGCTTTTTTTTCAAAAATTTCATTATGCTTAATTAAAAAAGAGTGATACTAAATAAAGCTTGTATTTTCAATATTTATGAAAGAATACATTTCCAAAAAGGAAAAAATAAATAAATCAACAGTTGATAATAGTAACGCTGATATAATTTTTACTGAAATTAAAGAATTAATTGAAGATGCAAAAAGAAATATTGCTACAACTATCAACTCAGCATTGGCTTTACTTTATTGGAAAGTTGGAAGAATTATAAATGAAGAAATATTGAAATCTACAAGAGCTGATTATGGCAAGCAAATTATTGCTACACTGTCGCAACAGTTGAGCGTTAATTATGGGAATGGATTTAGCTATTCCAACTTAACAAGAATGATTAAATTCGTCGAATCATTTCCTGACTATAAAATTGTTGCTACACTGTCGCAACAATTGAGTTGGTCTCATTTTAAAGAACTATTACCGCTAAAGAAAGAAGTCAATATGAAGAATTTATCTGCTAAACTTAATACTGATGACGAAATGCGTCCGGAATATGATTTTACTGACTCGGTTCCTAATAAATACGCAAGTATTTTAAAACGACAGGGCTATTTAGTAAGAATTGAACCTGAAGTATATAAATTCTTTGATAATGATGAAAAAGTGAACCAAGCATTAAAAGCAATAATTAGTATAATGCCGAGAAAAAAAGATAGGAATAAAAGAGCTCAAAATAAAACCCCTACTAATGTTTAATTGTATAGATATAAAGAGAATTTAAACTCTATTAATAATGACTTGAAAAAATATAATAGCCACTCTCAAAAAGGGTGGCTTTTTTGTTTTGCAGTGCAGCGAAATGAAAAAAATATTTGCTTTCACATTTTAAAATTTATATGTTTGTAGAAACAAGAGATGAGATTATATTCATATTGAAAAAAAAGGCAGATTTCAAATTACCAACTAACATAAGAAGAATATTAAATATAATATATAGCCAATATTTAGAAATAATTAGATAAACGAGAATGCTAGAGGTTAGAAAAAATACATTTACTAGAAGCTATGAAAACACATTTTTCAGAGATTTCTCTAAGCATTTGTCAAAAGCCTTTGACGAAAAGGAAATATCAGGTTTACTGATAGGTAGCCCTTTGTGCGAGCCTGATGAAAGATTGCAAATAGATGCCTTGCTTATTACTGAGCATGTGGTTTGTATTATTGATTTTAAGAATTATAGTGGATTAATAAACCTTCCAATTGCACATAATTTTGAATTTGGTCTTTGGACAAATAAAGAAGGTGAACATATTAAAGGAGGCAGTTCAATAAATCCATATATTCAATTAAAAAATCAAAAAAGTCGATTTTCAGAAGTATTTGAAAAAAATATCAAAGAAAAACTTTTTCAAGGAGACTACCTTGATTGTAGTCATATTGTTTGTGTAGTATGTTTTCAAAAAGAAATAGAATTAAATAGAGGTATTCCAAATTCAAAGGAACTCGCTTTTTGGATTATTGACAAACTCAATTTTGTTGAAAAAATTTTTGATATTATTGATGTATCCAACAGCGTTGTAAATATTTCTCAAAAATCTTATGATGCTTTTAAAAATGTATTTCGTGCAGACAAATATAAAATTGAAGAAAAACCGCTTGAAGATAAATTAAAAATCTATGCAGAAAAATCAACAAAATTAGACGATTCATTGCTATACCCAGACCAAAAAGCCGCTTTGTCAAAAATAGAATCATTTTTGGTTAACTCGGAACAAAATGTTTTTATTTTGCAAGGAACAGCAAATAGCGGAAAAACTTTTTTAATCCCTTATATACAGGATATTGCTTTCCAAAATGGTATTCACGAAACAGAAATATTTGCTCAATCAAATAGAGTGGCAAATAATTTGGTTACAATTGATGGATTGGAAAGAGTAAACAGCATTTACTCCTACATTTATGGGGGACAAAAAAACAATGGACAGGAAGAAAAACAAATTAACGGAAAAGACATTAATCAAGAAACAGACGAAGAGATTGATTCTGAAAATTTGAAACTTGAAGAAATTCCATTAAAAAATTGCGATAACGCTGAGAATGCTTTATTCATAGTTGATGAATCACAGCTTGTATCAGATTCGTTTTATCAATCCATTGATTTAATTTTTGGAACTGGTTATTTGCTGAAAGATTTTTTAAGTTATACCAATTCAATCAACACTAAAAGAAAGATAATTTTCATTGGGGACCCTTTCCTACTTCAATTAGGAAAAACAGATGAATCGCCTTTAAATTCTTCGTACTTAGAACAAGCATATAGTCTAAAAACAAATGTCTATCCACTATCAGACAAACCCGATTTTTCCGACATCAATAAAGAAGCATTGCTTTGTATTGAAAAAATTAGGATTCAATACTTTAATTCACTTCATTTTGAAACAAATGACAATTTCTGTTTTCTATCTAAAGAAGATGTTTTAAAGAAAATTTCAGATGTTATAATTAATAAAATTGATTGCCATATTCTATGCTTTAGTAATGAAGAATCACAAAAAGTAAATTATTGGATTAAAAAATTAATACTAAAGAACGGTAACGATATAGCAATTAGTGATTTAGTCTTATTTAATAACAATATTGAGACTGCAACAGAAAACGATCCTTTCGCACAACCCAAAAAAATATATAATGGCCAATTTGGTGTAGTTGAAAAAGTAAGCTCTGATTGTTGTATAAAAGAGTCAAAAAATATTAAAGGTGAGATTACTTCGATTGAATTTAGAGAAATAACTATAGCTCTTGCTGAAACAGGAGATAAAGTTAAAGTGTTAAGTTTAGAAAATTACAGACTTAATCCTAAAGCAGAGCTTTCTAAAAATGAACTTATATTATTTAAAAGAATACTCAGCAGAGAATTAAGCAAAGCCAAAATAAACAATCCGTTTAACAATTCATATGAATATAAAAATCTTAAAAACGACAATATTTTCAATAAATATGAAAAGGAAAACAATTTATTTCTTCAACAACTTTTAAAAGGCACAAGTAGAAAAAAGAATTTAACTGAAGAAGAAAAACATCTAAAAATTTTAATAACAAATTCAAAAGAAAATTATAAAAGAAGAATAGAGATAAATCTAAGAAACAACCCTACTTCTGAATATAATAAATTAAAAAATGCTGCATTATTGCGTTACGGGTGGGCATTAACGGTACACAAATCTATGTCCTACAAATGGAATGAAGTTATTTTCAATGTAAATCCAGGAGAAAATGTTGGAAAAACAAATCAGCAACATTTTAAATGGTTATACACTGGTATC
>LSQX01130406.1_pt1 | contig 10427 bp, 6 predicted proteins | sample 654561 | NCBI WGS metagenome assembly LSQX01 (sample SAMN04489861, study PRJNA283612) | anaerobic digester metagenome | isolation source: 4 biogas reactors fed with cattle manure at either 37C or 55C with and... | place: Denmark: Kongens Lyngby | collected 2014
ATTGGAGGCTTGAATAAGGTTGAGGTTAAGGTTGAGGTTAAGATTAAGTTCTTGGGTTTTGGGTTAATCGGCCATCCAGGGGTATTTGGAAGGGATAATATTTTGCCTGTTTAAGTCTTTTTTAGGGCGCGGTGGAAGGTTCTTGGGGTTTCTGCCAACAGGAAGAGCAATATGAAAAGGAGGCAATTCCAGGAGATTTCTTATCGTTACACAAATTTTTGAGGCAGCTCTGAACAAAAGGGGTCAACATGCTCCGGAATAAAATTTCTGTTTTTTAAAAAGAGGGGTCAGTATCCGCCGGAATGGCAGATTATTTTTTAAACATTTATTTCGATATTTGAGGGGCCAGCATGGGCCGGAATATCGAGTCGCATTACAAAACACTAGCTGCAGAATTATTTACACAATTGGCTACACCCTATTCCTTATTTAACTTGTTCATTAAGATATTTTTTAAGATAGGGATTATTTACTTTTACTAATTCATTCCGATAAGATTTTACAAATGCACTAATTTCTTTAAACATCCTTTTTCTATCGAAATTTTCTTGGTGTCTATTATCCTTAAATGAATGACAGAGAATGCAAAGACATTCTAAGTTTGATTCTTTATTGTTGGTTTTATCACCATTTTTATGGTGGGTATGTAAATATCTTCTATCCACTGGGTTTACAATTTGAATAGAGCATGATTCACATTTAAAATTTTGTTTGACTCTATAATATTTGCTAATTTTTTGCCATTCACGAGCATATCCAAAAATATCTACTTCGATATTATTTTCTTCTATTATTGATTTATCGAGTGTTTCAAAGAAATCTTCTGTGTTTCCTATTTCTCCAAAAAGCTCGCGTTTACAATAACCACAATAATTTAATACCTTATCCTTATATACTTGTCTTGTCGTTTTATCTATTAAGTCATTGATATTTGAATTGGACCATTCATACCTGATTTTAAATCTGCCTTCGTCAATAAATTGTTGGATTGTGTGACAGCGCGTTAAATGAAATTTTGGATAGGAGCCATATTCTGAAATATAAGGCTCCTTGATAAACATATAGCCACGATATTTCTTGCCTTCATATTCTAAGTAAATACCATCATCTTCAAATGAAATTGAGCCAGATTTATAGACTTCTTCAAAATCAATTCCTTTGATAATTTGAAAACCGCTTCCACTTTTTAAAGAAGGGAACCCCCAATCATCAAGTTTTTTTGATAATATTTGGAATTTGTAAAGCATACTAATTTGAAATCTCCTTTAGCACTTGTTCAACAAGTGTTTCGCTGGTCGTAATAATTCTAAACTCTACACGCCTGGAAAAGTCATTGTTTGCAGGCTTATTGGACAACGCAGTCATTTGTTTGTCATCATCTAGCGTTCTGCCATAAGAAAGACCATTTGCAGTAATCCAGAATTGCAATCTCTGTTCGTCAATCAGGGATAGACCTTTGTAAAAGTCCATATTCCTAAAATATTTTAGAACTTGAGCCGATCGTAATTGAGAAAGCATAATATTACCAATATATGGATCACTATCAAATTTAGGGGCTGGTACATTATCTGTATGACCTTCTATTCTGATTTCAGCAATCCTGTTTTTATATTTCTCCTGCATTAGGATGGAAAAATATCTTGGAAAAAATTCTGACAATATTTGAGAAAAATATGGACGAATATTTGTTTGACCAGATTCAAATAACACTTCTGGGTTTGTAAATTTTATTGATAAATCCTTGTCTAATTCAACTTGCCATTCCTTAAAATCATCTTTAAACTCATTCTCTAATTCTGCATATAATTGTTCCTTTGTTGCTTTAAATTCTTCAAAAATAATATCCCGCTCCTTTTGTTTCTTTTGGACTTCAACAATGTATGAAATGGAAATAAACATAAATATTACCATTAGTCCGGTCATAATATCGGAAAAAGAAATCCAATTGCTCTCATTTCCGTTTCCGTTTTTCTTTAATAGTGCCATAAACTAATTATTTTTTGTAATTGGCAATAATTCTCTGAATCAGAGTATCAAGGTTTTGGAGGGTGTCATTTAATCTTTCATAAAATTCTGCATTCATATTTTCCAGGTCATTTGAAAGTCTCTTACTAGCTTTTTCAATTATTCCAACACCTTCATTAAGTTGTTTTTTTGTGTTTTCCCAAAATACTTCATTTATGTCTTTAATTTTATCAATACTTTCTAACCTTGTAAGTAGTTTGGCTACGCTATCGCTAAAATTCATTTGGTTTCTAACCCAAGTATTAAGCTTCTCAGTTGTCTCATCAAATGCTTCAGTATTTTCTTGCAATGTATCTATTGTCATTGCTAGTTTTCCAACAATTTCTTGAAGTTTTGTATCATCAATAAGAACTTTTTGAAGTTCTTCAATTAGTTTTGTTAAATGGCTGTTTTCATTGGTTAATTTGGTTGTGTTTTCTGTAATTTCTTTTATAGCAACTGACGAAATAGCAAATTCATTAGCAACTTCTTTAAATTGATTGGTTAGTGAAATTATCATTTCTTTATTTTCAAGTTGCCATTGGTTCATTCGCTGTACGCTATTGTTAAGTTCTTTGAAATTTTCCTGAACTAATTTCTCTATTAGTGCAGACATTTGCTCATTAAACTTTTCAGTCGCATTTTTCATGACTTCAACCAATGCTTCTGTATTATTTTTTGCTAAAAGTTCTGAAAACTCATCAAATTTCTGCCTTATTAGTTCATTATTCTTGTTCATTGATTCAATAATCCAATCAATGTTCTTCTTATTGTCTTTCGAATATTCGCTTTGCTCGGCTCTTAATTTCTGTATTTGTGTCAGCAGACTAGTTTCTCCATCACCCCCAAGTGCTAATTGAACTTTCTCTAATGTTTTATTTTGAATATCTTGCTTATGGCCAAATTCAGTAATTTGATTTCTAAGCTTAACAAATTGAGTTGACACACTATCATCTGTTTCGCCTATCAGGGATTTATTGAGCAAAAGGAAATTATCATTTGAGTTTTTATTTCCATCCTTTAATAACAATGATATTTCTTGCAATGCGGCAAGTTCATCAGTTGGTTTAGGTGGCGATTTTTTTTCAACTCCATGGAGGACAATTTGAGAAATTTTACCAAAAATTAAAGAAAGCACAATACCCCAAATGGAAGTGGAAAATGCTGTTTTCATCCCTTCTAATAGTGGAGGAATGCTTTCTGTAATTTTATCTACATCGAAATCTTGTAGTCCGAAAAAAATACCAACGAATGTTCCCAATACACCAAGCGTGGTAAAAACTGTCGGTATCGATTCATATACATAAAAGATTACTTTCTCCTGTTTCCAAACTCGATAAACATAATAAATAGAGAAAATCGTCCAACCGATTAATAGGCTGTAAATAACAATAGTGTAGGTAGCCATTTTAGATGAATTGGTTTAAAATTTTCACCGTAATTATTTTGGTATGATTGTTTTCAATAGTTTCGACTGCCGTTCATAAGTATTTCCGGTAACTCTTTAAAATCCTTACCAAAAGTTTTGTTTTCATTAAATTTTTGACTGTACAGCCGTAGTTTTTTGGTTTGCTTATCAATTTAAATTAACTCGTATTTCAAATCAAACCTTAATTGTTTCCCTAGACATCTTTTTTAAATCCCTGGCAGCAAATTGAAAATTTTATTTTGAGTTAAATCAAAAATCTACTGAACTTATTTCGGATGCTAAGCTAAGAAATATTTTAAATATTTATCAATATTTTTATCTGGTGTTTATTTTTTTTTGATTTGGCGTCAAAGGGGAGGGATATGGAAGGAATTTCTGGAGAATATAGGTAATCGGAGGCTTGAATAAGGTTAAGGATAAGGTTAAGGGGTTCAAGGTTTTATACTTCTCCAACAATCTCCTTCAACCGTTCCTCTATGTTTTTCCAGTGCATATTGAGGTTGATGGTTTTGATGTGGATGGGGTGTTGCTGGTATTGCCAGGCAAGGTTGAGTTCGTGGGTGGTGGTGGGGTTAATCAGCATACCGGTGGTATGCCAGGAGCGGGGTTTTTCGTTGCGCTGGTTGAGCAGGTAGCTGAAGAGCTGGTAGAGGTTTACCGACTTGACTTTTTCCTTGCCGTAATGAGATGCCGGCGATTCCTAATGGAATTTGATAGTCGCAGGTCTGATTAGTTAATAAGGTTAAGGTAAGAAAATTAGTCCTCCAAAAGAACCTGTTTGTTAATAAATTTTCTCGGAATTGGTTTTTTAAGTAATTAAATATACAGAAAGTTAAAAGACAAATAAAAATTTCATTTTGTTTACATATTTATAAACTTAACTTAATCCAATCTGCTGTCATGTTCTTCATTTGAATTTTCTGTTATATTTTTTCTTATTTCTTCAATAATCCTTTCACAAAAATTTTCATCAATAATAAATTTCAAGGTATTTTCCCAAATGCTATCGTTAAGTAAAGCTGTAAGCTTGCTTCTTTTATAGATGTCTTTAAAATCAGAAAATTCGAGGGACTCAAAATTTGCAAATATTTTTTCAATGTCGTGACTTGGAGCATCCTGAAAATTTTCAGGATCATCATAATTTAAATAAGGACCCACTGCATTTAGCCAATGAGAAAAAGCTGCATGATTCTGACTTTCAATTTCTTTTTGTTTATCTAAAGGTATCATATTGTCCAAATAATCCCTTTCTTCAAATTCGACAGGTCCTATCCCTGTTCCTTCAACATATCCAATAAAATGATTGTCAAAACCATATTCGAATCTTGCTCTTAATTTTGAGTTCCACCGAATGTTCTTATTGAAAGCAAGGCCGAAAATTGAAGGATAAATCGTTTCTGTATCAATTAAATAGACACAATAATGGGCTGTGCCTTGTTCTAAGAACGACCAATTTTCAATTAAAAAAGAATAATCAAACGGGTAGTGCATAGAAATGTATTGCTTTGCAAATTCAATGTTGTTCAAAAAGAAATTTAAGTAATACTTATAAACCTTAAGAATGTAATTATCTAATAAAGTATAAGGTAAATTTTCTGAAGTGCTATTATTCCAAACCTCTGTAAAAGACTCAGCGTTATAATCCTCTGAATCACACCTCCTGGCAAAAACCCTTGAAACATTTTTTTTTATTGTTTCAAACTCATTTAAGTGTGCATTTACCAAAAAGGTATTATCAAATACTTTTTTTATATATCTCCCTGGGTACTTAACCCAATCGTATCCGAATACCTGCCCATCTGTGTATTCAATTATTATTTCTACGCCTCCATTTTTAAAAGATAGCTCGTTTTTCCTATACTCTCTTCCAACCCAAAAAACTTGAGGTATTAGCTCAGCGGGAATTCCAAGGTATTGTTTTATATTTTCCATGCAAAGCCAATTGTTTGATAGTACTGAGAGAAAACTTCTTTATTTTTTTTAAACAAAAATTACCAGAGTTTAAATTCGGAAAATCTTGGATTTTTTGATGGTACTTACTAAATTACCCTGTTCCTTATGTTTTTTCAAAAATAATCAAATCCAACGGTGAGTATTAAGTTATTACAAAGATTCTTTTGTTAGGATCTGCTTCATAAGTTACCTAGGAAAATAAAAATCACATTTATCACCAAAATATTTTTCAAATCTGTTGCAACACCCGCATCTGTATCCAATATTTTGCCAGGATTCAATTAACAAGAACCCTGAAATCCTACAATAAGTTTTGGAGCCAGAAAAGAAATTCTGGCCAATCAAGCAGTCAGAATTTCCATACCCATATCTAATTATTTATTAAAAATTACCAGGCCCGAATCAATCCGACCCTTGAAGCGGGTGTAATTATTTCATAAAAGTTTCAGGTTAAATCAACGATCGCTTTCAGCCGTTCCTCAATGTTTTTCCAATGCATATTGAGGTTGATAGTTTTGATATGGATGGGGTGTTGCTGGTATTGCCAGGCAAGGTTGAGTTCCTGGGTGGTGGTGGGGTAGATCAGCATGCCGGTGGTATGCCAGGAGCGGGGGTCTTCGGTTCGCTGGTTAAGCAGGTAGCTGAAGAGCTGGTAGAGGTTGACGGATTTGACTTTTTCCTTGCCGTAATGGGTTGCCAGGGCTTCCTGGTAGTATTTGGCGTCGATGATCAGCTTGCGATCGGGGGTGTCGATGCTGATGTCGGTGATCATTCGCGGGAGGTAATCGGCGTGGGAAGGGTCTCGGCTTTCAAACTGCCAGCTAAGGAACTCCTTGCGGACATGCCACCGGGGAAATTCGCGCTTATAGAAATTCAGCAGGAAGGCCTCGAATAGGGCATTCATCTTACGCTCTTCGCGCAGGAAATCGATAAACAGCCATTCCCCGGGCTTCTCGGTGGGCAGCATGTTCTCGTACAGGATGCGGCAAACTCGCATCAGGAACGAATAAAAGCGGTTGTTGCGGTGCAGCCTCACCTGGCTGAAGACGCGGCTGCTGAGCTCAACGGTCTGGATGCCATCGAACATCCACAGGAGGGGCTTGATCTGTTTCTTCAGGTCTGCATCCAATCCACGGGTCCGCACCAGCCGGTAAAGGGTGCTGAGCAGGATTTGGTTTGAGAGGATATTTCCCGAGAACTCATCAATGGTACAAATGGTCCGCTGTTTGAGGAAAAGGCCTGATTTAAGCGTGGGTCCCAGTTCGAGCTTGCCCTTGATGCCAGCCAGATCAAGGGTTTCGGTCACGTAGTTTTTCTCGATGCCCCGTTTGAGCAACATACGGGTTCCATTGATCAATATCTTGGCAAACAGGTCCACCAGCTCAGTCTTGTCGTCGACCGACACCTTCACCTGTTCCTTCTCGTCGAGGGTATTCCAGGCGTAGCAGAGCAGGTAATAGATATTTTCAATGGGGATGACCATGGTTTAGCGCGAGATTTCGTTTACCAGTCGCCTGACCTTATCGGTGTCATCAAACCAGATCTCTTCCAGCAGGGGTTTGATCTCGAAGGCAATGACCTCGTTGTACCAGTCGCTTTCATCCATGTTTCCCGGGAAGGAGCAGAAATAGCTGTGCCCGATCCGGAATCCCGAGCCCAGGTTGATGTCCTTCTGGATCTCGTTGTTGACCTTCTCGATGGATTTCAGGATATGGTCAATCAACCCATCGGAAAGGTTCTTGCTGCGGACAAAGGACTGGAAGGGCAAGCCGAAGTCAGGCTCAAGGGTGATGAATGCAAAGCGCCGCCGCAAGGCATAATCGACAATGGCCAGGGAGCGGTCGGCGGTGTTCATCGTGCCGATGATGTATAGATTTTCGGGGATAAAGAACCGGTCGAGTTCATCTTCGGCATAGGTGAGCTTGAGGGCATATTTCTTGCTGCGCTTGTCGGGCTCAATCAGCATCATCAGCTCGCCAAATATCTTGCTGAGGTTTCCACGGTTGATCTCGTCGATGATGAAGAAGAACTGACGGTCGGGATGGGCGTGTGCCTTTTGACAAAAGGAATAAAAAACCCCGTTCTGCAATTCAAAGCCTTGGTTACAGGGTCTGATTCCCTGGATAAAGTCCTCATAGCTAAACGACTGGTGGAATTGCACCATTTCGATGCTGGTATCGTTGCGGTAACCCATCATTTCATAGGCAATCTTGCGGGCAATAAAGGTTTTGCCTACCCCGGGAGGGCCTTGCAGGATGATGTTTTTTTTACGCTTTAGTAATTCTATGGTTTGCTTGAATACCGATTGTGGAATAAATGGCTTCTCAGGGTCTTTTTCGTAAGAATATGGAAGGAGTTTACTTTTTTCATCCTCGATTTCGATATCAATGTTTTTATCGTCAATGATTTCCCGAATGACATCAAACTCTTCTTCAGTAAGTTTAAACAAGCTGCCCTGATTGTTCCTGAAGACTTCACACTTTCTCAGGGCAGGATTGTTTTGAAGTTCATTCCAGTGAATGGGCACGTTCAACTTCTCGGTTATTTCAAACTCGATCACTTCATTGCCATCCTGATGGTGCAATCCACGCGTAACCTCCATCAGGGCTTTGATCTGTTTGACGGGGGTGCTTTCGTAGCCAATCATCAGATCGCCCTTTTGAGCAGCTTCAAAGTACTTATAAACCCTCCGCTTGTTCCCCTTTTTATTACGCGATGTATAGGTCTGGCGGTCTTCTTCATCCATATGGCTGATGCTCCATATAGAAGGATTGGCATTCAGCCACCAGAAATTGGGCTCACCCTGAGGCTCATCCTCTTCGGATTCTCCCCCTGGCTTTATTTCTTTAGGTGGGTCTTCAACCGTTGTGGTTGATGGCCCAGATTTGGATGTTTTGTCTTCATCAGGTTTTTCAATGATGTCCTGTTTTCCGTCCAGAATCCTGTAAAGCAAGTCCTGGGCTATTAAATAAAGGTTTTTGTCCTGGAAGCCATCACTGGGTTTTACTTCTTCATACAGCTGCAAAAGTTCCTGATCAGGGTTAATGTATTTTTCAATCAGTTCCTCCACCAGGTTGATGTAATCCTGGTATTTTTCATTGGCAGCAGATTGCCGGCGATTCAACAGCTTGCAATACTTTGAATAGAAACTGTTTTTGTATAAAGGATATTGGTCAGGGTTAAAAAAAGCCAGGTATACTGAAATGGTTCTTTCATCGTGGTGTGAAGGCAGGCTGGGTTCGATCTTTTTGTATATTGAGTCAATAAGATTCCGGAATATTTTGATCCGGTCCAGGAGGTCTTCATTGCTAAAAAACAAGGTTCTTAGACCCTCTCTCAGCTCGTCGGGATAGGTTGAGGCCAATTGCCTGAGCACCCCGTTGGCCATCGGGTAAAGCAGGTTTTTGAATGGTATCTTTTTCACCATTTCAAGCATATCATCTGCTTCCAGATCCCAGTATGCTTTCCCGAGGATTTCCCATTTATATTCTTCACCCTCAAGGCCGGCAGATTTTAATAATGCTTTATATTTTTCAACAAGCTTCCTGATTGGATTATAACTTGAAAACGCAATCGCACGTTCGAGTATGCCTTTCCTGTAGGTTTTATCGAACAGGGATTTGAGAAATGAATAATTTGTAAACCTTCTGAAAGTGTCAGCCAGCTTTGTATCTTTTATTTCCTCGTAATGTTTGGTGGCGGCGTAAAGCCACTTTTCCCAAACCACCTGGGTTTGGGGGACCGACTCTTTTAAGTTAACCTGAATATTTATGCCACAATAAGTCTGTCCACCATCCTGGTCATAAAAAAAACCACCGTGATCAAAGCCAGGAAAAATGGCCGGGTCGTAGTCATTGGCATCCAGTAAAAAGGACCAGTCGAACTTGTCTCCCTTACGCCTTAACATTAAGGCATACCTCCGGCCAATTGTAATTTGAATCATATTCTCATTAAACACTCCAGCATGCAGTTTATTGGGAACAACCCCTGCCTTTTCAATGAAGAGGTCGACCTGTTCAAAGAATTTATTTATTGATCCCTGATTTTCAATCTTTGCCAGTGCCTCAATAAAAGCTACCTCATGAAGGGAAAATTCGGGCAGATCCTTTCCAATGCTATTTGCATCCTTAAAATCAGGAAGTTTTTTTGCTGGTGTTTCAGGAGTGCTGGTATTCCATTCCCAGGCATCGTGAGAAATCTTGAAAAAAGGATCCGTGGTTTTGTTTTTTACTTTTTGAAGGATACGCTCGTATTCGGTATAGTTCTTAAAATCCGGGTCTATTCCAAGGACCTCACTCAGGTAGGGGCGGCTTTGTGTATTGATGGGCAAGAAACGCTCCGGGGCAATGTAAAATAAGGCCTCTGTGGCTTTGGTTTTTCCGGTGCTTTTGATGGCAATCACATCGGCAAACAACTCATCGGTAATCTGGTCGTTAAGGGCGGCTTTAAAAAAGGTCCAGAGTTTTTCCACATCATTCAACTCCCTGTCCTTTTTATAGGAAAACAGCCAAACCTTTTGAGCGTTAGCAGAGGGAATACCCAGCTCGTCATCGGGCAAAGGCTGAATATTAAAAAACGATGCAATGGTTCTTAATCTTTGCAGCCTTTTCTCGGGGCCATATTTGTAGATATAACAAAAAAAGGTAAAGGGATCAATCTCCTGGAGGGGGATGGTCTGGCCGTCGGCATCCACATCATTCAGGATGGTTTCTCCGGCCTCCTTTAAAATATCAATGAGTTCTTGCTGCCGGTTTTCATAAGCCAGCAATTTTTCTGCAATGGCTTTGTGTGTGGAGACCCAGGTAAACATGATGCAGGGGTTTTAATGAAAGGAAACTTGGTTGAGAACATTCAAAGCTAAAAAATTTAAATATCAAATGAATATAAAATCAAAAACAAACTTTATAAAATATTATGAAATTTAATGGGGAGACACAATTTTTACGCACCATACCTAGTTTTTCAATTTATATTTTTCAAAAAACAACCTAAAAACAAAAATGAGAAGTCCGGTTTTTTGCTTGGAATGTGAAAGAAGAAT
>LSQX01043293.1_pt1 | contig 10426 bp, 11 predicted proteins | sample 654561 | NCBI WGS metagenome assembly LSQX01 (sample SAMN04489861, study PRJNA283612) | anaerobic digester metagenome | isolation source: 4 biogas reactors fed with cattle manure at either 37C or 55C with and... | place: Denmark: Kongens Lyngby | collected 2014
ACTTAACCGATCGTGACGATCTGCGGATCATTGATGCAAAGGGAGACTGGCTGATACCCGGCCTGATCGATGCCCATTGTCATGTTGGACTCTTTAACGATGGCTTGACAACCGAAGGGCATGACGGCAATGAAGCCAGTGATCCGGTCACGCCGCAACTTCTGGCGACCGACGGGATCTATCAGGACGATGTCTGTTTTTCCGAGGCGTTGGCCGGTGGAGTAACCGCGGTCATGACCGGTCCGGGCAGCGCCAATGTGCTGGCGGGAAGTTTCGCTTTGTTGCGAACCGCCGGGCGGACGGTGGAGGCCATGACCGTAATCAAGCTTGCAGCAATGAAGGCCGCCCTTGGCGAAAATCCCAAGCATGTTTATGGACGAAAAGATAAAACGCCGATAACTCGTATGGCCACAGCCGCCATTTTGCGGGATGCTTTGGCGCAAACCCAAACATACATTGATGAAAAGAATTTTTTAGCCAAGGAAGGAAAGCCCATGACCCGGCGTGACGGGCGATGGGAAGCATTGGCGCCGGTCTTGACCGGTGAAAGAATAGTAAAGATTCACGCCCATCGGACCGATGATATCCTGACCGCTGTTCGCATCGCCAATGAATATGGTTTGCACTACACGATCGACCATTGTACGGAAGGATATCTGATAGCCGACCTGCTGGCTCATGAATACCAAGCCGGTCTCCAGCCGGGACATGGTTTGGGGAAACCGGGGCTGGGCCGGCTGGCCGGCGTGATCACCGGACCGTTGCTGTCGGATCGCAGCAAACCCGAACTGCGGCAATCGACCATTCGAAACCCCGGCCTATTGGCGGCCGCCGGCATTCCGGTGGCCATCATGACCGACCATCCGGTTGTTCCGGTTCAGTATCTGACGGTCAGTGCTGCTCTGGCCGTTAAAGCGGGCATGACAGAACAACAGGCGCTGGAGGGCATGACAATAACCTCTGCTCGTTTGTGCGGCGCCGACAAAACACTGGGCAGTATTGAGGCGGGGAAATTGGCCGATCTGGTGCTCTTCAGCGGTAATCCGCTGGATTTCCGCAGTACGGTCCGGATGGTTTTCCTGCAGGGCAAACCAGCCTTGCCGGAGGTCTGATTGAATGTTATGAACAGGATAGCGAAAACCCTTCATTTTGATGCGGGTTTATTGACACTGACCAGCGTCAGCATCGAACAGACCATAGCTTTTGGCCGTTGGTTGGCAAACCACTTGGTTGCGGACGATATCGTCAGCCTTGACGGTGATCTGGGAGCCGGGAAAACCGCTCTGACCCGCGGGCTGGCCGAAGGCTTGGGCTGCCAAGGTCCGGTTTCCAGTCCGACTTTCACCTTGCTGATCGAGCATCCGGCCCAACTTGGCGGCTTGGCATTATTTCATTTTGATGCTTATCGTTTGAGTGACAGCGGATCCTTCTGCGAAATCGGGTTGGATGAGTATTTCACACAAAAAGGGGTTTCGGTCATTGAGTGGGGAGAGGTCATTGCTGACATACTACCGACGCAAACACTGTATATCCTTTTGTCGCAACAAGACCTCAACCAGCCGGACAGCCGGCAGATAGAAATTACTTGGCCGGGATGCCCCGACCGTTTGGCCGCCCTGATTCAACGGCTAAAGGAGGATGACTCTTGCTGATTTTAGCTTGTGATACATCAGGTCCTCAGGCCAGCGTCGCGCTGTGGAGTGACGGCGAGCTTGCGGCTGAAATCGTCATCCAACGCAGCCAACCCCATGCCGTTACCTTGTTGCCGGCTGTTGAGGACCTGCTTGACCGGTGCGATCTTGGTCCGACCGAAATCGACGGTTTCGCCTGTGCTACGGGACCGGGTTCATTTACCGGCATCCGGATCGGCATCAGCTCAATCAAAGCCATGGCCTACGGAACCGGGTGCCCGGCCGTCGGGGTTTCCACGTTGGAAGCCATGGCGTGGCCTTATCTGCGCTGTCCCGACATGATTGTTCTTCCCATGCTTGATGCTCGAAACCAGCGTGTTTTTGCCGGAGCCTGGCTCAACGGAGAGCCGCTGTTGCCCGAAGATGCTTGGCAGACATCGGATCTGGCCGGCACNNATAGCAGACCTTCCGGTCCGACCGGGATCACTTTTGTTGGTGGGCCACCGGCCGGAGACTTTTTTTGATGCAAGCGGCCAAGCCGTTATCCCGGGCACGATCGTGGCCCCGGAAGCTTTGTCGCAGTCGCGGGCATCGGTTATTGCCGAGATCGCTGAGATCAGATTGCGAGAGGATCCGTCGGCGTCACCCCATCTGTTGTTGCCGCAATATCTCGTGGTCTCCCAGGCCGAGCGACGCTCGGCCGGCGGCCGGTCATGACCTGTCCCGATCTTGTGATTCGTGCCGCAACCGTTCAGGATCTGGACGACTTGGTCAGGCTGGAAAAGATTTGTTTCAATATTCCATGGAGCAGGGAGTCGTTAGCCAATGAATTAACCGCCAACCTCCGGGCACGTGTTCTGGTGGCAGAACAATCCAGCGGTTTGCTGGTCGGTTATCTGTCCGGCTGGGTTGTGTTGGACGAATTGCAGATTAACAACATTGCGGTTGATCCTGAATCAAGGCGGAAGGGCATTGGTCGATGTCTGCTCCGACAAATGATCGCCATGGCCGAGTCCGAAAACTTGTCCTCGATTTTTTTGGAGGTCCGAGAACGCAACCGGGCCGCCCGTTCCCTTTATGCATCTTTGGGTTTTTTACCGGTCGGTGGCCGTCGCGCCTATTATGCCGATACGGGGGAAGATGCCGTGATACTGCTTAAAAAGATTGGGGATAATTGACAAAGACAAGGAATCAATTCTATACTGTAATTGTATCCGCGAGCTGCTATGTACAACGGCTGCTGAAATCATCATCAGCCTCGGAGGAGGATAACAAATGGTTTCAAAAACGGTCAGGTTCAATTGTGACGAGGCCCTGCACATGAAGGCGGTGGCGGTGCTGATCCAAAAAGCGTCAACGTTCCGTTCCGACCTCTGGTTATCAAGCGGCGACCGTCGCGCCAATGCCAAAAGCCTTCTGGGAGTCATGTCCCTAGGCATTGAAAACGATATCGAGCTGCTGGTCAGCGCGGATGGCGTTGATGAAGAAGAGGCATTGGACGCCATTGTTAGTTATCTGTTGCATCCCGAAGTATAAATCTGTCTGATTCATCCATGAACGATTCACAACATCTATTCGATGCAAGGCTGGACCTTGTCAAGCAGAGCCCGGGTGTCTATTTGATGAAAGATGCTGCGGGCTTAATCATCTATATTGGAAAGGCCGTTAATCTTCGGAGTCGGCTCCGATCTTATTTCACGCCCCATCCCCAAGGAACGGGCAAAGTTCTGGCGATGATCGCCCGCATTGCTTCTTTTTCTACGATTTATTGTGAAAACGAGCTGGAAGCACTTATCCTTGAGTCTACATTGATCAAAAAGCACCGGCCGCGCTACAATATCTTGCTGCGGGATGACCGGGATTATCCCTATATCAAGGTTACACTTAATGAATTATATCCGCGCGTTGTCAAGGCTTTTCGTATTGGTGCCGATCTCCGGCAAGGCGCTCGTTATTTCGGCCCGTATCTGACCGGTGATGTTCACCGCGCCCTTCAGGCTTTGCAATCTGTTTTTCCCCTCAAAACCTGCCGCCGCCAACTCCCCCGAGATATCGGCAAGGAACGGGCCTGCCTTAATTTTCACATTGGTCGTTGCATCGGTCCGTGTCGGGGTGATGTGTCGGCGGATCAATATCGTGCGGTTATGGAGGACATCTGCCGTTTTCTGGAAGGGCGGTACAGCGGGCTTTTTGACAGCCTGAAAACCGAGATGGCGCAGGCGGCCGAAGACCTGAACTTCGAACAGGCTGCCAAACTGCGCGACCGGGTTCAAGCTCTGGAAAAATTGATGGCAAAACAAAAAGTTGTCAGCAATAGACCGGAAGATAAAGATGTTCTTGCCATTGCCCGCAACGGCAGTGAGATTGCTTTGCAGAAAATGGAAATCAGGCAGGGTCGGCTGGTCGCCGCGGCGGCTTTTTTTTGGCCGGAAGACGATCAGACGGATACCGAAGTGCTGACGGCGTTCCTCTCGCAACATTATCCGGACGCCGCCTTGGTCCCGCCGGAAATCCTGATTCCGGTCGAAATCAATGATGAGGCCGCGCTGACCGCCTATCTGAGTCAATTAAGAGGCGGCCGTTGTGTCCTTCGTGTGCCGCGACGCGGCCGTGGGGCGGAGATGTTGCAAATGGCCGGGAACAATGCCGAGGAATCACTTCGTCGCCATACCCTGCTGGGCGGATCGGGACAAACGGCTGTGCAGGAGGCCTTGAATCTTCTATCGGATCTGGCGGCAAACGGTCGGACGCTGCATCGAATCGAGGCCTATGATATTTCCAATCTCGGCGCCCATGATCGGGCGGCCGGCCTGATTGTCTTTCAAGACGGTCGTCCATATCGTCGACAGTACCGTCATTTCAAATTAAAGGAGAGAACTGCTCCTGATGATTATACGGCCATGCGTGAAGTTCTGGAGCGCCGCATGGCTCGCTTGGACGACCAAGAGTTTGGCAGCCGTCCCGACCTGTTGCTGGTTGATGGTGGCATCGGACACGTACGGCTGGCGGAGCAGATTCTGAAAAACGCACGGCACGACATCCCGGTGGCCGGTATGGTGAAAGACCTTCGCCATCGCACCAGGGGACTGGTACTGCCGGATGGCAGACAGATAGACCTGCGACCGGAAAAGCAAGAAGAGCAGGCAACAGAAGGCAAGTCAGGTCTCAACCATGCCGAACAACTGGCATTGTTGCGTCTGCTGACAGCCATTCAAGATGAGGCCCATCGCTTTGCCGGCCGTTATCGCAGCAAGCTTGGCCAAAAGCGCAGCACCCGATTTACCTTGGAAGGAATCAAAGGTATCGGTCCCAGCCGTCGTCGGCTGCTGCTGAAAGAATTTCAGACCATCAAGAGGATCAGCCAAGCTTCCCTTGAGGACCTGCAGAAACTGCCCGGACTGGGAAAAGCTGCGGCTCGATCGGTTTACGAACATTTTCATTCGGAGGGCTAACATGGCGTTATTTGTTCTGGCAGATCCGCATTTAGGTTTTGAGGTGGATAAACCCATGGCGGTTTTCGGATCTCGTTGGCAAAATCATGAGCAACGTCTGGCTCTGGAATGGCAAAAAACCGTCACCGATGAAGACACGGTGGTCCTTCCCGGTGATATTTCCTGGGCAATGAATTTGTCTGAAGCTTTTCCGGATCTGGCTTTTTTGGACCAATTACCGGGACGGAAAATTCTCCTGCGAGGAAATCACGATTATTGGTGGACCTCCATGAGAAAAATTCAGGCTTTCTGCGCGGACAACAACCTGTTGACCTTGTCGTTTCTTCGCAACAACGCATTCTCGGTTCCGCCGGACTGGGTGGTCTGCGGCACCAGAGGCTGGCTTGTACCCGGGGATGCGGATTTTGGCCCCGGGGATGAAAAAATTTATCTTCGTGAAATTGGGCGCCTTCGCCTTTCACTGGAGGCGGCTCAATCGCTTAGAAAAACCCAGAGCCGATTGGTTGCCTGCTTGCACTATCCTCCTTTTGGCCGTGATCTGAAATCAACCGATTTGACCGAGTTGTTGGAGGCTTTTTCCGTTGATATTTGTGTGTACGGCCACATTCATTCGGATCAGGGTCTAAATGGTCGATCCGGCCCTCCCGGCAATGTTCGCTATCAGCTTGTCGCCGCCGATCATTTGAACTTCAAGCCACTACGGCTCTAGGCATCAACCCCTGTTATCGGCGGTTGCGCGTCAACCGCTCTTGCGCTATAATCAGTAAACTGCTTATTTAAAGCAGACAAGCCAGAAAGGGAGTCGGTTCAATGCCCATCAGCATGACCGGATATGGCCGCGGTGAGGCTTCAGACGATAGCCGGTATGTTGTAGTCGAGATAAAGACCGTGAACAGCCGCTATTGCGATCAGCAGATTCGTCTGCCGCGGGTGCTGGCGGCTTTGGAAAACCGGGTTCGCGAATTGATCGGCCAACACGTTGCCCGCGGCAAGATCGATGTTTTTATCAACTATGCGGATGCCGGGGACGCCGCCTATCAGGTGACCGTTGATGCCGGGCTGGCCAAGTCCTATGCTTCGGCATTGCGTGAGATGGCTCGCGTAGCGGAAATTCCGGCTGATTTCAATGTTGCGGCATTGAGCCGGTTTCCCGACATCTTGCGTGTTGAAGCCACCAGGCCGGATCCTGAGAGCACCTGGACAGTGCTTCACTCTGCTTTGACGATGGCTTTGGACGCGTTGATCCGGATGCGTACCTTAGAAGGTGAGCGTCTGGCCCGCGATATTCGCCAGCGGGTCGAGGAGCTGGTTGTCTTGCTCGAGGGAATTGCCCTTCGAGCACCGTCCGTTGTCTGCGAGTACCGGGCTCGCCTGACCGCCCGGGTTGAAGAACTGCTCGGCGAACAAGCAACCGAGATTTTCGACCAGCAGCGAATCGCAGCTGAGGTGGCGATTTTTGCAGACAAATGTGGGATTGATGAAGAGATCGTCCGATTGAAAAGCCATTTAAGACAGGTGGATAATCTGTTGATGCGGTCAGGGCCCATGGGCAAGGAATTGGATTTTCTGGTTCAGGAAATCAATCGTGAGATCAATACCATCGGTTCCAAGGCCAACGATCTGGAGTTGATCAAACAGGTTGTTGCCATGAAAAGTCAGCTGGAAAAAATTCGTGAACAGGTGCAAAACTTGGAGTGAAGAAGCGTGGGGAGCATACCTTTTATTAAAATTGGTTTTGGCAATATGGTATCGGCCGGTCGAGTGATGGCGGTGGTCAATCCGGATTCGTCACCTATTCGACGACTGATTCAGGAAGCTCGCGACCGTGGCAGCCTGATTGACGCGACATCCGGCCGCAAGATGCGCTCGGTTCTGATTATGGATAGCGATCATCTGGTTCTGTCGGCACTGGCGACCAGCGCCTTGGCGGAGGAGCTGGGCATTGAATCCGGAACAGGTGAATCATGAAAGAAAATCGGACTGAAACAAACCGTCGAGGTCTGCTGCTTTGCGTTTCCGGCCCGTCCGGTACCGGCAAGGGAACGGTTATCCGCCGGATTCTTGCCTCCAATCCCAAAATGGTCCACTCGATTTCCGTGACGACCCGTCCCCCGAGGCAGGGCGAGCAGAACGGTGTGGATTATCATTTTCGCAGCCGAGGCGAATTTCTTTCCATGCTTGATCATGGAGATATTCTCGAACACGACCTGTATTGCGATCATTATTATGGCACACCCAAGTCGAACATCGACGCCCTGCTTGCCGCTGGCACCGATGTTTTGCTTGACATTACCATTCCGGGGTCGCTTTCGGTGATGAACAGCTACCCGGAAGCCGTGACGATATTTCTGATGCCGCCGTCCTTCGGCGAGTTACGGCGCCGGCTGGCCGGCCGCGGCACGGAGGACCCGGAAGCCATGCGTCAGCGATTGGAAAAGGCTCGTGAAGAAATCAGCAAGGCCGAGCTTTTTACGTACTGCATCATCAACGATGACATTGCGGCAGCCGCCGACAAGATCATGGCCATCGCCCAAGCCGAGCACTGTCGCTATGAACGTCAAAAAGGATTGGAAAAAAATATTCTGGCTCGTTGAGCCACAGATAAACAGGAGGAATATTCACGATGTTGATCAACCCAACGCTGGAGAAATTATTGCCCAAAGTCGATAACCGCTATACCTTGGCCATGGTGATCGCCAAGCGGGCACGTCAGTTGGTCGATGGCGCTCAACCAATGGTGCGCTCCGATTCCCCAAACGATGTTACCGTGGCTTGCGAAGAGCTGGCCGAAGGTCGGATTGCCTGCTACTATGGCCTGGCGGATCCGCACATCCCGCTGCGCCCGGAGATTGAAGCCGAACGGCTGGCCGCCCAGAATGCTGCGAGGCAGGCCAGTATGGCTGATGCGATCAGGGAGACTTTGGATCAAGTTGTCGGATTGGCCGGTGATGAGCCTTTGGATCGGTCGGATGTCCAGATCATTACGGATCAAGTGATTAATATTGTGGAAGAGGACGCCGACACAACCAATGTTGCTTCGGAGGATGACGATTGATGCTTCCGGAAAAATCAATGGACAAGATTGTGGCGCTGGCTCGCAATCGCGGTTTTGTATATCCGGGTTCGGAAATTTACGGCGGCTTGGCCAATGCTTGGGATTACGGGCCTTTGGGTGTTCAGCTCAAAAACAATATCAAAACTGCTTGGTGGCAAAAATTTGTTCAGGAAAGCCCGTACAATGTCGGCGTGGATTGTGCGATCCTCATGAATCCGGCTGTATGGCAGGCATCCGGGCATGTTAGTGGCTTCAGCGATCCCCTCGTTGATTGCCGCCGGTGCAAATCCCGGCATCGGGCGGACCAGTTGATTGAAGATTACAACCGGGAAGCAGGTGCTGAAGTCAATGTTGATGGCTGGCAGAACGAACAGCTGGCCGAGCGTATCCGCGAGCAACGCATTCCGTGTCCGGCCTGCGGCGAGCACGACTTTACCAACGTGCGCAAGTTTAATCTGATGTTTAAAACATTCCAAGGCGTAACCGAAGACAAGCAGGCCGAGCTTTATCTTCGTCCGGAAACCGCCCAGGGCATTTTCGTCAATTTCAAGAATGTCCAACGGACCACCAGGCGTAAAATACCTTTTGGCATTGCCCAAATCGGCAAGGCTTTCCGCAATGAAATCACGCCGGGTAATTTTATCTTTCGGACGCGGGAATTCGAGCAAATGGAACTGGAGTTTTTCTGCGAGCCGGGAACCGATCTGGAATGGTTTGCCTACTGGTGCGATTTCTGTCACCGGTGGCTGGTTTCCCTTGGTTTACCAGAACAAGATCTTCGTACCCGCGATCATTCTCCTGAGGAATTGGCATTCTATTCAAAGGCCACTACGGATTTCGAATATCGCTTTCCCTTTGGTTGGGGCGAATTGTGGGGCGTCGCCCATCGCACGGATTATGATCTCAAGCAGCATATGGAACATGCCCGTGAGGATTTATCTTATTTCGATCCTGGCACAAATCAGAAATATGTTCCGTATGTCATTGAACCTTCACTGGGAGCCGACCGCGTAACGCTGGCTTTTCTCTGTGCTGCTTATGATGAAGAGGAAATCGTGCCGGGTGATTTTCGAACCGTGCTTCGCTTCTCGCCGGTTCTGGCGCCGGTTAAGGTGGCGGTTCTGCCTTTGTCCGCCAAGCTCTCTGAATCCGCTTGGCCGATCTATGAAAAGCTTTGCCGCCGCTGGTTCTGTGAATTCGATGATCGTCAGTCGATCGGCAGGCGCTATCGCCGCCAAGATGAGATCGGTACGCCCTATTGTGTTACCTTTGATTTCGAGTCGGTGGATGACCGGTGCGTGACCGTTCGCGAACGAGACACCATGGACCAGATTCGCTTGCCGATCGCCGAACTGGAAACCTATTTTAACGACAAGTTTATTTTTTAATTGCTGTATAATAAATTTTGGCTGCTCAATAAAGCACGAAACTAATAGGAGGACCCCATTCATGACCAAATACGTTTATCTGTTTTCCGAAGGCAATGCCGGCATGCGTAATCTGCTGGGCGGCAAGGGTGCCAATCTTGCCGAAATGACCGGCCTCGGACTACCGGTTCCGAGAGGTTTCACCGTCACCACGGAAGCCTGTACCCGGTATTACGATGACGGGGAGACAATCGCCCCGGAGATCGAAAAGGAAATTTTTGCCGCGCTGGCCAAAACCGAAACCTTAAGTGGAAAAAAGTTCGGCGATGCCAAAAATCCGTACCTGGTTTCGGTTCGTTCCGGGTCGCGCGCATCCATGCCGGGTATGATGGATACCATTCTTAATCTGGGCCTGAATGATCAGGTTGTGGAAGGTCTGGCCATATTGACGGACAACCCTCGTTTTGCCTATGACAGTTATCGTCGGTTCATTGCTATGTTCGGCGATGTGGTTATGGATGTTCCCAAAAATAGTTTTGAGGCGGAATTGGATGCGGTCAAAGCGGAAACCGGAGCCAAATTGGACACCGACCTTGACGCCGCGGCCATGAAAGAAGTAGTGCGCCGCTACAAAGCTCTTTATGCCAAGGCCAAAGGCAACGCGTTCCCTCAAGATCCGAACCAGCAACTTATAGAGGCGGTCAAGGCTGTTTTCCGTTCTTGGAACAATGAGCGCGCCATCGTTTACCGTCGGATGAATGATATTCCCGGCGACTGGGGTACGGCTGTCAATATTCAGGAAATGGTATACGGCAATATGGGTGACACTTCCGGTACCGGTGTTGCTTTCACCCGGGATCCGTCAACCGGTGAAAACAAGCTGTACGGCGAATTTCTCATGAATGCCCAGGGCGAGGATGT
>LSQX01042448.1_pt2 | contig 10425 bp, 15 predicted proteins | sample 654561 | NCBI WGS metagenome assembly LSQX01 (sample SAMN04489861, study PRJNA283612) | anaerobic digester metagenome | isolation source: 4 biogas reactors fed with cattle manure at either 37C or 55C with and... | place: Denmark: Kongens Lyngby | collected 2014
TACAAATTTGCTACAGTTGCTTAATTCAAGGGCTTATATTTAAAATATTTGCCTATTTTTAAATCCTAATTAAACCCATAAAGGGTTTTTAGACGAACTGACGTCAGCGGCAACCCTGACCAATCACCGTTCAGACATCAACGGACGGACAGAAAAACGGAAAATTGCCAACGCTTCGCAAAATTAAAAGAGGTGTTTGCCACCGCACAAGCCGACACAAAAAACCACATTTAATTTTGACGCACCCAAGCCCACCCACCACCCAAACAAATTCGTAACTTTGCAAAATGGAAGATTTGCGACAAATAACAGAATTTAAGTCTTCGCCTGAATTGGTCGAGAAACTATATAAACACAGCATACAAAAGAATTACGAAGCAGGAAGCATTATTCTAAATGAAAATTCTCATATCCGTTCTATTCCGATTGTAACCAAAGGAATGATGAAAGTTATTCGGACGGAAGAAGACGGCAGGGAAATCCTATTGTATTATATCAAAGCAGGGGAAAGTTGTATAATGTCTTTTTTAGGCGGTCTGCACAACGAAACAAGCAAAGTAAAGGCAGAAGTGGAAGAAGATGCGGAAATTCTGTTCCTGCCTATGGATAAGGTTTCATTATTTATTAAAGAATATCCGCAGTGGTTGGATTATATTTTCCGTTTGTACCACAAGCGTTTTGAAGAATTGTTGGAAATTGTAAATGCTATTGCTTTCAAAAAAGTTGATGAAAGAATGTTGGCTTTGCTGAATAGAAAAGCAGAGCTTACAAGAAATAAAACACTAAACATTACCCACGAACAATTAGCCAACGAGTTGGGAACTGCCCGTGTTGTAGTTTCACGACTGTTAAAACAGTTGGAAGAAATCGGAAAGGTTAAATTGGGTAGAAACAAAATTACGCTTATGTAACAAAAGTGGCTGTACAGGTTTTTGAGTTGGTGCAATTTTGCGGCATCAATTTCAAAGGTCTATGGATATAGCGGGTTATTTAGCATCAATTTTTATCGGTGTTGCATTAGGACTAATCGGTGGCGGTGGTAGTATTCTTACTGTTCCTGTTTTAGTTTATTTATTTAGTATAGATGCGGTTTTAGCCACTGCCTACTCTCTTTTCATTGTCGGCACAACAAGCGTAGTAGGTTCATTTTCATACTTCAAAAAAGGTTTGGTCAATATCAAAACAGCAGTTGTTTTTGGTATTCCCTCAATTATATCTGTTTTTCTCACAAGGGCATATATTGTTCCTGCTATTCCGCAGGAAATTTTCAGCATCGGAAATTTTACCGTTACCAAAAGCATATTGCTGATGTTACTTTTTGCCGTGCTAATGATTTTCGCCTCATACAGTATGATAAAAAAGGACAAACCGGTAACCGAAGAAACACCACAAAAGCAGAAATTTAATTATCCCTTAATTCTTGTTGAGGGAACAGTTGTAGGAATATTAACAGGGCTTGTAGGTGCAGGTGGCGGCTTTTTGATTATTCCGGCATTGGTGCTGTTGAGCAAATTACCAATGAAAGAAGCCGTAGGAACATCCTTAGTAATCATCGCAGCAAAATCATTGATTGGATTTTTTGGCGAAAGTGGTGATACAATTATTGATTGGATTTTTCTTTCAAAAGTAATCGCCTTTGCCATTGTCGGAATTTTTATAGGTATGGCACTTTCCAAAAGAATTAACGGAGCAAAACTCAAACCCGCTTTCGGTTGGTTTGTGTTGGTAATGGGTATTTATATCATCATCAAAGAAACTTTGTTGAGTTGAGAGTGGAAAGTGGAAAGTGGAGAGTTATACAATTTTCAACTGTTCTGTAACAAAAGTAGCTGTACAGCAAAAAACAACTTCGGAAATTTGCAGTATCAAAAAAGTAAAACAGAAATCAATTAAAAATTAGAAAAATGGAAACACAGGAAATTAAAAACACGATGCCAAGAATAGGCGACATAGCTCCTGACTTTGAAGCTATAACTACCACAGGAAATTTAAAATTTTCTGATTACAATAAAGAAAGTTGGGTAATTCTCTTTTCGCACCCTGCCGATTTTACCCCTGTATGTACAACAGAAATGAGTGGCTTTGCCAACGAAAGCAATTTCTTTGAAAAACACAATACCAAACTGATAGGATTGAGTATTGACAGTATTCACTCACACATTGCTTGGGTAAATGCAGTGGACGAAAAAACAGGCGTATTATTTGAATTTCCCATCATTGCCGATTTGGATATGAAAGTGGCAAAGCTCTACGGAATGTTACAACCCGGGGAAAGTGAAACCGCAGCCGTTCGTGCCGTTTTCATCATAGACCCCACAGGAAAAATAAGATTAATAATGTACTATCCGCTTAACGTGGGCAGAAATATGGACGAAATAAAACGTGCCTTGATTGCTTTGCAGACTTCAGATGAACACAAAGTTGCCATGCCGCTTAATTGGCAACCCGGGGATAAAGTAATTGTAGGTGCTCCAAAAACTTTAGAGGGATTAGCAGCAAGAAAAGCAGATACGGAGTTAGAGCAGATAGATTGGTATTTGGCTAAAAAATCAATCGGGTAATTTCATTAAAAAAGAATAATTAACAATTAAAAATAGAAACTATGTTTTTTCAACACGTTTATGACAAGAGTTTAGCACAGGGCAGTTACCTAATCGGCTGTCAGGCTACGGGAGAAGCCATCGTAATAGATGCACAAAGAGATATTGATGTATATCTGGAAATTGCAAAGCAAAATAATCTTCGCATTACCCACATTACAGAAACCCATATTCACGCAGATTTTCTTTGCGGTTCAAGAGAATTGGCTGCCGTTACAGGAGCAACGATGTATCTTTCGGACGAGGGTGGCGAAGACTGGCAATATCAGTTTCCGCATAAAGGACTGAAAGACGGTGATGTAATCAAAGTCGGCAATCTCTCTTTGAAAGTAATGCACACTCCCGGTCATACGCCCGAAAGCATCAGCTTTTTGCTGACCGACCATCCGGCAACCGACAAACCCGTGATGGTATTCACAGGCGATTTTGTATTTGTAGGCGATATTGGTCGTCCTGACTTATTGGAAAAAGCGGCAGGGCTTATCGGCACAAAAGAAGCCGGGGCTAAGCAAATGTTCCAGTCATTGAAAAAATTTGCAGCATTGCCCGAATATGTTCAGGTGTGGCCGGCACACGGAGCAGGTTCCGCTTGCGGCAAGGCTTTGGGAGCCGTACACAGCTCTACGGTTGGTTATGAAAAAATCCGCAACTGGGCACTTCAATATGGAGAAGATGAACAAGGGTTTACCGACTATCTTTTAGCAGACCAACCCGAGCCACCAAAATATTTTGCGATGATGAAGCACTTGAATAAGGTTAATCGTCCATTGCTGATTGAAGTTCCGAAACACCCGAAGCTATCCAAAGAGCAGTTTATTTCTGCCTACGAAAAAGGAATTAAGGTAATTGATACCCGCAATAAAGACGATTTTGCGAAAGGCTTTATTCCCGGAAGTTTGAATATTCAAGGTAATAATTCCTTTTCCACTTGGGCAGGTTGGTTACTCAATTATCAGGAACAGTTTATATTGGTAGCAGACGATAAGCAAATGGAAGATTTGACCCGTAAGCTGATGCGTATCGGTCTGGATAATATTTACGGCTACATTTCAGATGTAAACGATATGGGTATGGAGTTGCAAACGGCAGATGTCATTTCTCTTGACGAGTTCAAAACCTATATCAACAAAGAAGATGTTCAGATTGTAGATGTACGTGGCATAACCGAATACGAAGCCGGACACATAGAGGGAGCAGACAATGTTTTTGTTGGAACCTTGCCGGACAACTTGGATAAAATCAGTAAAGACAAACAGGTAGTCATTCATTGTCAGGCAGGCGACCGTTCGGCAGTTGCTCATTCTTTACTCAAAAAATACGGTTTCAAAAACGTGAAGAATTTTTCGGGCGGTATGAAAGAATGGTTGGCATCCGAGGGTAAAATAATTGCCTGTAAAGAAGCATCTTGTGTTAACGCTTAAAATACAGAACTATGGGATTTTTTTCAGCATTGTTTGGCAAGACAGACAACAGCCAATTAACAGAAGTAATCAAAGACGGTGCTTTTTTAGTGGATGTTCGCACACCTGCCGAGTTTTCGGCAGGTAGTGTGAAAGGAGCGGTAAACATTCCGTTGGACAGAGTACCAAGTCAACTATCCAAATTCAAAAACAAGAAAAGCATCGTTGTTTTTTGCAGAAGCGGCAACCGCAGCGGTCAGGCAAAAAGGATTTTGGAAAACAACGGTTTTCAGAATGTAATCAATGGCGGAACGTGGAAAGATGTAAGAAGTGTTGTTGAATGATATTTATGTGGTTACTTTGTGATGTGTAGAATATTACTAATGCAAATTTTTAATTTAATATGGCAAATATTAAAGTGATTACGCTTTTGGTGGTTGTATTCATATCCTTGACAAATGGAAGTTTACAAGCACAGCAATACGATGATTCGCCCCAAATAATTGGAGCAATGAAAAATGTGATGCAGAAAGGGCAACTTTACGGCACTATTCATTTAGATACCATTGCCAGTAAACAACATTTATATGGTTTGGGGCCTGTTGAATATTTGTCGGGAGAAATTCTGATTTTTGACGGTATTGCATATAAATCAACTGTCGTGTCCGATACGGAAATGATAGTAACCACAGATTATAATCTGAAAGCCCCCTTTTTTGTTCACGCCAATATTAAGCAATGGGAAGAACATATATTGCCCGACAGTATTCAGAGCATCCAGCAATTGGAAAATTATCTTGATAAACTAACACAATCAGCACAGCGACCATTTATGTTTAAAATGAACGGAGTTGTGGAAGCGGCTACTATTCATATTGTTAATCTACCGAAGGGCAGTAAAGTAAGTTCACCGGAAGAAGCCCATAAAGGAAAGACAAACTATTTTTTGAAAGAAGAAAATGTGGATATACTCGGGTTTTTCTCAACGGAACACAAAAGCATACTTACACATCACGACACGTATGTGCATCTGCACCTGATAACTGCGGACAGAAAGCAAATGGGGCATTTAGATGATGTCGTATTCAAACAGGGAACAATGAAAATTTACCTGCCAAAATAAAAATATGAGTAAAGAAGAAAAGAACATACAATGTTGCGTAACCCAATGTGAAAATCCGCTTGACCAAAACTATTGGAACGAGCGTTGGCAGAAGAATGAAACAGGCTGGGATATGGGACAGGCTTCGCCTGCCATTTCGGAGTATATGAAACAATACCCAAATAAAAATGCAAACATTCTCATTCCGGGTTGTGGCAATGCTTACGAAGCGGAATTTTTGCTTGCAAACGGTTTTACAAACATCACACTGATTGACATTGCACCCAAAGCCGTTGAAACATTGAAAGAAAAGTTTGCCGACAAGACACAGGTAAAAGTTTTGTGCGAAGATTTTTTTCAGCACAAAGGCAATTACGATTTAATCATTGAGCAAACATTTTTTTGTGCCATTCCGCCTTTTCGCAGAAAAGAATATGCAGAAAAAACGGCTTCGTTGCTCAACGAAAATGGTAAAATAATCGGGGTTTTATTTGATAAACAATTTAATCAACCGTTTCCACCGTTTGGTGGTTGCCCTTGCGAATACAAACCCATTTTTGAACCGCATTTTACCATTAAAACAATGGACGAATGTTACAACAGTATTCCGCCAAGAGCCAAATCGGAAGTATTTATCAACCTGATTAAAAAATAAGAACAATGAAAGCGTATTTAAAAACTTGGAACTTTATGCGAGTGCTACGATTGGCACTAGGCATTTTCATTATAGTACAGGGAGTTCAAACAAAAGAATGGTTGTTTGTCGGAGCAGGTGTTTTGTTTTCGCTAATGCCAATAATGAATATTGGTTGTTGCGGTGCTTCGGGTTGCAACACGCCTGTTTCAAAAAGCAGTAAGAAAATAGAAGATATAACCTATGAAGAAGTTCGCTAAAAAACATTTGCTCACAATTATTGGCGTATTTATGGGAGCAATAGCAGGCTATTTTTATTGGCAACAAGTAGGTTGCAATTCGGGAAGTTGTGCCATCACTTCAAACCCGACTAACAGCACTATTTACGGTTCAATTATGGGCGGACTTATGTTTTCAATTTTTCAAAACAATAAAAACAAAACAGTATGACATTTCAGGAAATAATAAATCAGAACAAACCTGTATTAGTGGATTTTTTTGCGGAATGGTGCGGTCCCTGTAAAATGATGTCGCCCATTTTAGACGATGTAAAAAAACGTGTAGGCGAAAATGCAAACATTATCAAAATTGATGTGGACAAAAATCCGCAAGCAGCAGCAACTTATCAGGTTCGGGGCGTTCCAACGCTTATTTTATTCAAGAACGGTAAACCACTTTGGCGACAATCGGGTGTTGTTGCTGCAAACGAATTAGAAAATTTAATTAACGCAAACAGATAAAGTAAAAATGATAGAGATTATTAAACAGCCCTGGGCGTGGTATGTGGCGGGACCGCTAATCGGTTTAACCGTTCCTGTACTTTTAATTATTGGTAACAAATCATTCGGCATCAGTTCATCGTTACGACACGTTTGTGCTTCGTGTATGCCTGCCAACATTCCGTTTTTCAAATACGATTGGAAAAAAGAAGTATGGAATTTATTTTTTGTATTCGGTATATTCTTAGGAGGAGCAATAGCCATTAACCTGTTGTCAAATCCTAATCCAATTGAAGTTAATCCAAAATTAGCGGCAGAGTTAGCAGGTTACGGCATTACAAATTTCAACAACCTTGTTCCCGAAGACTTCATAAATTGGCAATCATTGTTTACGCTAAAAGGTTTTTTGCTAATGGTTGTCGGTGGTTTTTTAGTGGGTTTCGGCACACGCTACGCAGGTGGTTGCACCAGCGGACACGCCATTATGGGATTGTCCAACTTACAACTTCCGTCATTGATTGCGACCATTAGTTTTATGATTGGCGGTTTCATTATGGCGAATTTGATTTTACCCCTTATTCTTTCACTTTAAACTAAAACGAAATGCAACAGAATACAGAAACAAATACAGACTTTGAAGTACGGTCATTAGATGCAATGTGCGTAAACGAAAGCCGTTTGGAACACAAATGGTATCACAATTTGAAATACTTAATCGTAGGAATTTTATTCGGTATCGTGTTCGTAAAAGCCGAAGTAATTAGTTGGTTTCGCATACAGGAAATGTTCCGATTGCAGTCCTTTCATATGTACGGAATAATCGGAAGTGCCGTAGTGGTAGGAATAATTTCCGTTTGGCTGATTAAGAAATTCAACATCAAAACCATTTATGGCGAGCCGATTAAAATTTCACCCAAAGAATTTAACAAAGGACAAATCTATGGTGGTTTAATCTTCGGTTTGGGTTGGGCAATTACAGGAGCTTGCCCCGGTCCGTTGTTCGCACAAATCGGAACAGGTGCAACCGTTATTGCCGTTACGCTTTTAAGTGCTATTGCAGGAACTTGGGTTTATGGATATTTAAGAGAAAAACTTCCGCACTAAATATCGGTTATGAATTGGTTTAAAAAATTGCTGATAACAGCAATATGGATTTCTATTGCCCAAACTTTACAGGCACAACAACATTACAATGCTTGGTTTCGTGGCACTTTGAGCGTTCCTGTTGGCAATAAATTTAAGATTGATACGGAATTTCAGCACAGACGGCAAAACGGTTTTGAGAATAAGAATATGTTTGATAAAAACCTGATGTTCACGCTTAGAAGTTGGGTACATTATCAGCATAAGGAAGATATAAAATTTTCCTTTTCGCCATTCGCTTATTTTTCTCATTACAAAATCATACAAAAACAAAGTGATGTAATAGCTCAGCCAAATAACGAAATTCGTTTTTCGGCAGCAGTTGAATTACAACACATAATTGTAAAAAAGTTTTACGTTGTGGACAGGACAGCGATTGAATACCGAATGTTTGACAACAATCAATCTAACATCACACGACTAAGAAACCGTTTTGGATTTCGTTATGACTTTACCGAAAAAATAAAACTTTCCGTTTTTGACGAATTGCTTTTCAACCTTTCAGGCACAACACAATATCGTTTCTTTGACCACGACAGAATTGGACTAAACCTTGAATACAAAGTGTTACCTTATCTGAAATTTGACATCGGTTATATCCACATTGCCCGACTGCCTTTGACAAGCACAACCAAACTACACGAAAACAACATCTTTCTGAACTTGACTTATCAGTTACACAAACGGATAAAGACAACCAAAGCCCACGCTATTGGGTAGCATATTTACTCACGCTGTTTGTATTAGTATTTAGCGGTGTTCGTGAGTAAAAATGCAAAAGAGCTACCCAGCCAATGCACCGACAACACCCGACAGACAAACAAACGGACGAAAGAAGAGCAGCACCCAACGCCAGTAACCGTTGCACAACACTCTTTTTTGATAAATAATCTTAAAACGAGACCTCGTTGAAATACTTCTAAGCGCAGGTTTTTTCAATTCCGGTGCATCCTATCTTTTCGTTTTGTTAAAATTTGTTATTTTAGTGCAAAATAATATCAAGACACAGCGTCCATAAGGAATATATCCGCAATAAATGGATCAGAAGTGTCGGATATACTAATGTTGCCAACAAGCTAACCAAAAACCTCTGAATTGAAAATTAAACAGAATTATTTAAAAGGAAAATCCGTTTTCATAGTTTCATTACTCGTAATCGGAATTACAATTCTGACTGTTTACCTGACTGGAATTAATTACAATCGAAATCTGACTTCAAACCTCTATTTGTCTCTCGGAATTATTGCTACTGCATTATTTCTTTTTATGACTTACGGACTTTATTACGGAATTGGACTAATTGACAATTTTCCAAAATTTCGAAATTTTAAAAGCGGAGATTTAATGGCAAATGCAACACCGACTTTTGACACGCCAAGTATTTCAGTTGGAGATGGAATTGGAGGACTGATTTTATCAATTTTACTTTGGATTGGAATGACAATTTTGATTATAATTTTGCTTATCGTTCTGGAAGCTGTTTTTTGGTTTTCGATTTTTATAATTTTAGCAATGTTGTATTGGATTTTTTTCAGAGCGCTAAAATTTGTTTTTAACAAATCAAAGTACACAAAAGGAGATATTGGAATTTCAGCTGTTTACTCGCTGACTTATACTCTACTCTATGTTGGTTGGATATTTGGAATTGTGTATTTGACCGAAATAATAAAATAAAGCCAGTTGGCAACACCGTGTATAAGCCATTGCTTGGTCAGTGTTTCTTTGGAAAATCCTCGCGGATTTTCCATCGGAGTTTTGTACTTTTAATGGTTCGTGACGAGACACGCAACGGCTCATACACGTAAACCGTTAGTGGCAAGCATAAGACGACACAGCAAATATGGGATACATAAGAGAATATTACGAACGTATAATAAAGCTTAAAGAATCAGAATGGGAATTTATTGCTTCTCATTTTGACAAGAAGGTTTTTGCCAAAAACCAAATTATTACCCGACAAGGTGAAACAGAAAACTATCTTTCATTTGTAGAATCAGGAATCATTCGCTTCTATATTCCGGACGAAGAAAACGAACTGACTTTCAATTTCAGTTTTGACAAAGAGTTTACTTGTGCTTATGACTCTTTCCTGACACAAACACCTTCTGAATACGAATTACAAGCATTAACAGAGACCGTTGTTTGGCAAATATCTTATAACAATTTGCAAAAAGTATATGCACAAACTAAAGTTGGGAATTACTTAGGGCGTTTCGCTTCTGAAAAATTGTTTTTAGCAAAAAGCAAACGTGAATTGTCCTTGCTTAAATACAATGCAAAAGAGCGTTATTTAAGACTTTTCAGCGAACAGCCCGACATTTTGAAATTCATTCCCCTCAAATATGTGGCATCATACATTGGTATTACGCCACAAGGATTGAGCAGGATACGCAGACAAATTACTTAACATAGGTTCATTGCCTGCCTTGTTTCTTCTTTTGACCTTTGCAATAAAAATCAAAGGTATGAAAAGAGCAATTTTAGCATACGGACACAGCATTCTAAAGCAAAAATGTAAAGACATAGAAAAGAATTATCCCAAATTGGACAAACTAATTGCTGATATGTGGGAAACAATGCAAAATGCCAACGGTTGCGGATTGGCAGCACCACAAATTGGGTTTCCAATAAGACTGTTTGTGGTGGACAGTAAAACAACTTTTGAAAATCTTGACGAAGCGGACAGGGAAATCTATTTTGACAAAGACGACAAAGGAATAATGGAAACTTTTATCAACGCAAAAATCATTGAACGTTCCGCAGAGCTTTGGGAAGACGAAGAAGGCTGTTTAAGTATCCCAAATTTATCGCAAAAAGTAAAAAGACC
>LSQX01124340.1_pt1 | contig 10425 bp, 7 predicted proteins | sample 654561 | NCBI WGS metagenome assembly LSQX01 (sample SAMN04489861, study PRJNA283612) | anaerobic digester metagenome | isolation source: 4 biogas reactors fed with cattle manure at either 37C or 55C with and... | place: Denmark: Kongens Lyngby | collected 2014
CCTTCTTCGATGAAATCTCCTTTTACTAAGAGAAAATCATTAATTTTTGCTACCTGATAATCATATATTTTTGACCAAATAAAAAGGTTAATAAAACTTTGGTGACAACCAGTGATATTAGCCTTCGCCATTATAGATGTGATCCATTTTCTATCTGAAATTTCTATCTCTTTAAACTTTATCATCTTACTCCCCGTTTTTCTCTATAAAATTTTATTCAGCCTATAGTTTTACATCAATTAAATAATTAAGCTAACAATTACATTTAGATTCATTTGGTTATATTTAATAGTCTTTTTAGAAAAACTTAATATTTATATTACTCTAATTGTGACATGCTCGGCTTTCAACTGAACTAAAATTTTATCCTATTATTATAACAACCTACTCAGTCGCTTGAAAATACAAAATTCTGTTTTAATTTCTACTCTAATATAGCAAAAACAAACTACAAAGTCCAGATTAACCTCAGATAGTGTCAATATACTTTTGGGAACTAATAATCAGAATACTCCTCATATGTTTCGCTGTTCCCCACGTCACCTTATTAAGTACTTTACTTATACATAATTAGATAAACAAGTAAAAGCTACTTTTCTACTTTTCCTAGATTAATTCTGTCAGTATCACAATGATTTAACTTGCCAATACTTATATCATGGGATAGAATTAAAATATATAATTGAGTTATTAAATTAAAGTTAAGATGTCTATAGGAGGATTTTGTTATGGATAAAAAGAGTATTATAACACCAACAAAAAATGGGCCCTATGTCGTTCAAAACTTAGATGCCGTAACTGAATCAGTAGGCATGCCTAGTAAAACCGAAAAAGAAACGGTGGCTTTGTGCCGCTGCGGAAAATCTTCTACTAAACCTTATTGCGATGGTACTCATGGAAAAATTGACTTTGATGATTCAAAGCATATAGATCGAGTTGAGCGCAAAATTGATACATACATTGGAAAGAAGATTACAATACATGATGATCGAGGCATTTGTTCTCATGCAGGATACTGCACGGATGAACTGCCAAATGTATTTAGAATGGGAAAAGAACCATGGATAGATGCAGATGCGGAAACTGTTGAAAAAATAATTGAGACTATTAAAAAATGTCCATCTGGTGCACTAAGCTATGAAATAGATGGCGTCCTACATGATAGTTTTAGTGAAAATGAGCAAGTGACTATAACCGAAGACGGGCCATATTATGTTTCTGGATCAATCAAATTAAAAGACGATGATGCACCAACCTCAGACGAACACTATGCATTATGTCGTTGTGGGAAATCTAAGAACAAACCATACTGCAATGGACAGCATTGGTATATTAAATTTAAAGATGATGGATTGGTAAAAGAAGAATCAGAGTGCAATTGCTCGAAAGAACTTAGTTATGATAATAAATATGACACAATTAAAAACTTAGCTAAAACTGCCCATTCCGTTCATAAATCAATGCGTACTGAAAAACTTTTTGCGGGGCTTGAAACAATACTTTTTAAAAGCGCGCAGCTACACCAGCTGCCACTTCCAGATGACATTGAGATAAACACAAAAACTGTGATCGGAAAAAAGTCGAAGCATCCTCTACATTTAGATATGCCGTTTTACGTATCTCATATGTCTTTTGGTGCCATCTCCAAAGAGGCTAAGATTGCTCTTGCAAAGGGCTCATCGATCGTTAATACTGCTATGTGCTCGGGTGAGGGTGGTATGCTTGCGGAATCTCGAAAGGCTGCAAACATTTATATCTATGAACTGGGCACAGCGCAATTTTCACATGATGAGAAAAGCATTAAACAAGCAGATGCTATTGAAATTAAGATGGGGCAAGCTGCAAAACCCGGGTACGGTGGTTCGCTGCCTGCGGATAAAGTTTCAGCTGAAATAGCTGCAATACGTGGTATCGCGCCTAGTGACGACGGCATTACACCTTCACGCATGACAGGTGTTGATAATATTAATGATTTGAAGGACATGGTCACGTGGCTAAGAAAGATTACTGACGGCAAACCCATAGGCATCAAATTTGCGGCAGGACATATAGAAGAAGATTTAGAAGCTGCTTTATATGCGGATCCTGATTTTATAACCGTTGATTGCCGAGGTGGAGCAACTGGGTCTGCCCCTACTTTCATAAAAGATAATGTCAGCGTTTCTCCTGTATATGCAATAAGGCGTGCACGAAGATATTTAGACAGCAAAGATAGCGACGTATCGCTATGTGCAACTGGAGGTTTCCGTGATTCTTCTGATATCGCAAAGGGGCTCGCGCTAGGAGCTGATGCAATCGCGCTTGCTACTGCATCTATGATCGCTATCGGATGCATTCAATCAAAGATCTGCCACACAGGAAGATGTCCTGTTGGTATTGCAACACAAGATGAAGACTTGCGCTTGTTATTTTCTGAAAAAGACGCTTTAGTAGGATTTGAAAACTTTTATACTGCGACAAACAAGGAGCTTAAAATATTAGCTTCCTCAAACGGTAAAGACGATGTTCATAAACTTAATACTACTGATATTATGACAGATAATGCCGATGTGGCGCAGTTTACAGATATTGAGCATATATAGCATCCGAGACTTGAATGCTTTTGTTGCTACTACAATAAAATTAAAGCAAATTAAAAACCCCAAATAAACCCCAAAAATAAAAATAAAACCTGTAGTCAAAATGATTACAGGTTTTTTAATGGTGGAAATGGTGGGAATCGAACCCACGTCCAAAAGCACATTCATGAGACTTTCTTCGAGCGAAGCTAATACTTTATATTTCGCAAATTCAGTCGCTTACTAGCAAGCTAAAGTTTTCGCTATCTCGTTATTCCCTTACAGTACCGAGAACTCTTGCAAGGTTGTCCTGTATGTTTGACGTCTTACCTATAATCTACAGGTGAATCATAGAAGACGCGCGGGCTGACTACGCAGCTAATGCGAAATTGTTATTATTTTTAGCGTTTATATTTAACGGCCACTTTTAACGTAGACTTGGCAACTACGGCTCGCTTATCCCACTTCAACACCCCTGTCGAAACCATTACATCCCCTCAAGGTGAAACAAGTGTTCTTACATATATTTTATCATTTGTTGGACTGTTGTCAAGGTCATTCCTAAAAGAACAAGGAAACTGCACAATACACTAACAATAGCGCCATAATAGTGTTGGTTGCTTTAGAATATTTAGAAAAAAACACCTTCATTGCAGAGCCAAAGGCTGACCAAGTTAGTGTGCATAAAAATCCTACAAAAGCTAGCATGAAGGCAAAGAGGCTTAATACTAACATGTCGTTAGGGTAATTAGGCATTATATAAACCTGCATAGAAACGATTCCATAAATCAGTGTTTTTATATTGGCGAACTGAAGAATAAAACCTTCGCGAAAGCCAAATTCTCTCTGATTTGAATCACTCACAGTGCCAGCCCTAAATATGTGCCAAGCAAGATACAGCATATATCCAGCACCTACAACTAAGAGATATGGCTGTACTTTAGGTATCAATGCTGATAAAGTACTGCAAAAAAAAGTTACAAGCATCATCAGTATTGTAAATCCAACTAAAATACCAAAATTAAAACTGAGTCCTTTTTTAAATCCCTGCCTGCTTCCGCTAGACATTGAGGCAATATTGTTTGGACCAGGCGTAATTCCAGTTATAATGATGTAAGCTATAAAATTAGCCCACGCCATATTATCTCATGTCCTTTTTAAATGCTCTATCCATTTTTCTGTCAGCATCTTTTTTGGCAATAGTATCTCTCTTATCGTAAAGCTTTTTACCTCTAGCTATGCCAAGATTTAGCTTAGCTCGTCCGTCCTCATTTATATACATAGACAAAGGTACGATTGTAAGGCCTTGCTGTTTTAACACATCTTCAATTTTATTTATTTCTTTTTTGTGTAGTAATAATTTTCTTGTTCTTAAAGGATCTACGTTATTAATATTGCCCTGTTCGTACGGGCTAATATGCATTCCGCAAATATATATCTCACCATTTTCAATTCTAGCATAACTCTCTTTGATGCTGACCTTACCGTTTCTTATTGATTTTATTTCAGTACCCGTAAGAACCATTCCAGCTTCATAAGTTTCTAAAATAAAATAATCAAACCTTGCCTTTTTATTATTTGCTACTTGTATTTTTTTACTTTTACCCATAATTAAACATCCTTATTAGTCTAAAGTTCCAATCTTATCGAAAGGATAAACTCTAAACACAGCTTTTCCTTCTATACTTTCCTCTTCTACATTACCAACTTCTTCATACCTGCTGTCTAGGCTAACGAGTCTGTTATCACCCATTACAAAATATTCAGCTTTTGGCACCAAATAGTTTATCAGCTCTCCGTCAGTAATCCCCTCATTTAAATATTCTTCCTCATACAATTTGCCATTTAATTGAACCTTACCGTTAGCTATGGTAATAACGTCACCAGGCAAACCCACTATCCTTTTTATAAGCCACTTATCTTTGCCTTTATCATCCTTAAGCTCACTCTTAAAGACGATGATATCACCTCTATCGGGTTCATCAAATTTATATGCCATCTTGTTTAAAAGTAGGTAGTGATTCTCATAAAGCGAAGGCTCCATTGAACTTTCCTTAACTATCGTCGGCTTAATAAATTGTAGCACTATTATAGCAATAACTAAAGCAATAATTGTATCCTTTAGCCATTCTTTGGCTGTGCTACCTTTCTTTTTTGTTTCCACTTCCACTATAACGACTTCCGGTGTATTATCTTCCATCAATATCATCCATTATCTGCTGAAATGTATCTGGAATTTCTGCGGATAATTCCTTTCCTTCTAAGTATTTCAAGCCCTCTAGGCATTTTTTAAACACCAATTTATAACTATGTAAAAGCTGAGTATTCAATTCAAAATCTTTTCTAAATTTAAAGTTTACTGATCTTTCGCCATATTTAACATCACCAATTACAGGATGACCTATGCTACTTAAATGCGCTCTTATTTGGTGAGTTCTTCCTGTAATTATATTTACCTCTACCAAAGTATATCCTCTGAGCTTTTTAATCGGCCTAACGACCGTTTCCATTAGTTTGCCTTCTTTATAGTTTTGATTATGAACAGTGATCATATTCTTTTCTTCATCTTTAGTCATCTTAGAAGAAAGAAACATTTCTTTGTCTATATTTCCTTTAACTATGGTTAGATAATACTTTTCAATATTATCTCTATTTCTCATCATCTCGTTTAGTTTTTTTACAGCCATAGCGTTTTTGGCAAACAAAACAAGACCTGTAGTATTTCTATCTAGTCTATTAACGGGAGCTGGAACAAAGGTTTTTTCTGTTCTTGGTTCGTATGCTCCTTTTTCTATTAAATAATCAATTACCTGGTTTGTAAGATGGTTTTTCTTTTCATTTTTGTCACCATGAATAAGAAGTCCAAGAGGTTTATCTACTACTATAATGTTATCATCTTCGTAGACAATTTTAAACTGCTTTTTAACCCTAACCCTATCTCTTACATATGTAAGTTGTTCAATTTCATAATCCGAAATATAAAGAGTAATAACATCACCTTTTTTAAGCATGTCATCAATTTTTTTTCTCTTTCCATTTACCTTTACGTCTTTTCTAATAATCTTAAATATATGACTAAGAGGCGCATTTTTCAGGTATTTTTTTAGAAATCTATCTAGCCTTTGGTCTTTTTCATTTTCACCAATTATAATTTCTTTCACATTAACACCTCCTTTAAATAATATGAGACTAATTTTATCACAACACCCATTAATTTACAACTCTTGTCGTGATTACAAAACATATTTTTCATTTGAAATATATTGATATATATGCTATTATATGAAATGATGAGGAGAAAAATTATGCGAATAATCAAAAACTTTTTTCACAATATTAACGACTTAATAGTAGTAGCAATAATCTTGGTCGCTGCAGCCATTCTTATATATTGGAGATTAGATATAATCTTAGACTATCCGGAGCAAGTTTTAGATAAGCAAAACACTTCTACAGTAGTTGATGATATCGATTCTACAGACGGAGCTGTAACACCGGAAAAAATTACTCCTACTGAAGAAGAACCAGAACAAGAAGAAGAAAAGCCTGACGTAGAAGAACCAGCGATCGCTGCAGGTTCTGTATTCAAAGACGGTAAACTTAAAAAAGATACCACTGTAGAAATTGAAGGCGGATCTGCTACTGTAGCTGCAAATTCACTAGTTGAAAGTAACTTCTTTGAAGACTATGAGCAGTATTCTGTTGCTGTAAAAAGTTTTGACAGAAAACCTGAAAATATTAGAGCAGGAACGTACAGCTTTAGAGAAGGTACTAGCTTAGAAAAGGTAATTAGTGCTATTACTTTCTAATTTATATCTTTGATTACTGGAGGTAAACAAAACAATGGAGAATCTGAATTTAACCATGCTAACCGATTTCTATGAAATCACAATGGCCAATGGTTATTTCCGAACAGAAATGAAAAACAAAGAAGCATGCTTTGACATGTTTTTTAGAAAAGTACCAGATGGCGGCGGCTTCGCTATCATGGCTGGGGTAGAACAATTAATTGACTACCTAAATAATCTACGTTTCACTGAAAAAGATGTGGAATATCTTAGAACCAAAGGTGTTTTTGATGATGAGTTTCTACAATTCCTTTTAGATTTTGAATTCACTTGTGATGTATGGGCAGTTCCAGAGGGAACGCCAATATTCCCTCACGAACCACTTATCACTATTAAAGGGCCAGTAATACAAGCTCAGCTTGTAGAAACTATGGTTCTTCTAACAATAAATCACCAGAGCCTTATAGCTACTAAGGCTAACCGAATTGTTAGAGCTTCTCTAGGAAGACCTGTAATGGAGTTTGGAACAAGAAGAGCTCACGGTGCTTCTGCTGCGATATATGGTGCAAGAGCCGCATATATTGGTGGTTGCGCTGGAACTGCATGCGCAATAGCAGATAGAGACTATGGTATATCAGCGATGGGTACTATGGCACACAGCTGGGTTCAAGTGTTCCCAAATGAATATGATGCTTTTAAAGCCTATGCTGAAATTTATCCAGACAACGTAGTACTATTAGTAGATACCTACAATGTCCTAAAATCAGGAGTTCCAGAAGCAATTAAAGTATTCAAAGAAATGAAGCCTAAAAAGATGGGCATCAGAATAGATAGCGGTGATATCGCATACCTGACTAAAAAGGCCCGTAAAATGTTAGATGCTGCAGGATTAGAGGAATGCACCATTGTAATTTCAAATTCACTAGACGAGTACATAATTAGAGATGTAATAATGGAAGGTGCTAAGGTAGATTCCTTCGGTGTAGGTGAAAGACTTATCACTGCAAGATCCGAACCGGTGTTTGGCGGCGTGTATAAACTGTCTTCTTTAAATGAAGGCGGTAAAATGATTCCAAAGATTAAAATCTCCGAAAATGTAGAGAAAATAACTAATCCCGGTTTTAAAAAAGTTTATAGATTATATAACAAAACAAACAATAAGGTTCTAGCCGATGTAATAACTCTGTTTGATGAAACTATAGACGAAAATGAAAGCTATGAAATCTTCGATCCTAACGCAGTTTGGAAACGTAAAAGATTAACAAATTTTTACGTAAGAGACCTAAGAGTTCAGCTTTTTGACCATGGAAACTGTGTATACGAATCTCCTAATATTGAAGATATTCAGGATTACTGTAAATCAGAAGTTGATACCTTGTGGAGTGAAACATTAAGATTTGAAAATCCGCAACCATATTATGTGGATCTTTCCGAGAAGCTCTGGACTATAAAGCAAAACCTTATAAACAACGTAATAAAATAGAAATGATTAAAGGGTTATCAAATGATAACCCTTTTTAAATACTCTCCAGTATATGAATCTTTGCACTTAACCACCTCTTCGGGAGTCCCTGTGGCCACAATGAGCCCGCCTCCGTCTCCACCGTCTGGTCCTAAGTCAATTATATGATCGGCTCTTTTAATGACATCTAAATTATGTTCGATTACAACTACAGTATTTCCAGCATCAACAAGCTTATCTAAAACGTGAAGTAGTTTATCAACATCTGCGAAATGAAGGCCCGTAGTAGGTTCATCCAATATATATAAAGTTTTGCCTGTGCTTCGTTTTGATAGCTCTGTGGCTAGTTTAATTCTCTGCGCTTCGCCACCACTTAGTTTAGTTGAAGGTTGACCAAGTTTAATGTATCCCAGTCCAACTTGATCTAAAGTTTCAAGGTGCCTCATTACTATCGGATGATTTTTAAAGAATACTAACGCTTCGCTTATGGTCATGTCTAGTACATCATAGATATTCTTACCTTTGTACTTTACTTCTAAGGTTTCCCTGTTATATCTTTTACCCTTGCAAACATCGCAAGGCACATAAACATCAGGCAAGAAATGCATTTCTATCTTAATTATGCCGTCTCCCCTACAAGCTTCACATCTTCCGCCCTTAACATTAAAACTAAATCGTCCCTTTCCAAACCCTCTAAGTTTGGCTTCGGGAAGTGATGCAAATAGATCTCTAATTGATGTAAACACACCAGTATAGGTCGCTGGGTTTGATCTTGGTGTTTTCCCTATCGGCGCCTGATTGATATCAATTACTTTATCTATATTTTCAATTCCAAGAATTTCCTTGTGCTTACCTGGCTTAGCTATGGTCTTGTTTGTAATAAAAGAAGCGCCTTTATATAGTATTTCATTTACTAGGCTACTTTTCCCGGATCCCGATACACCTGTAACACATACGAACTTTCCTAAAGGAAATTCTACATCAATTCCAATTAAGTTGTTTTCAGTAGCTCCTATTACTTTTATTGATTTGCCGTTGCCTTCTCTTCTTGATTTTGGTACTTCGATTTTCCTTTTGCCAGACAAATACTGCCCCGTTATAGATTTCTTATTCTTAATTATAGCTGCCGCTGTTCCCTGAGCAACAACTTCTCCTCCATTGACGCCTGCGCCAGGCCCTATATCTATTATGTGGTCAGCCGCCATCATGGTTTCTTCATCATGCTCAACTACGATTAATGTATTTCCTATATCAGCAAGCTCTCTAAGGGTTTCTAAAAGCTTTGCGTTATCCTTCTGGTGTAAACCAATACTAGGCTCATCTAGTATGTACAGAACCCCCATGAGTTTAGATCCTATCTGGGTAGCTAGCCTAATTCTCTGAGCTTCTCCTCCGCTAAGCGTCCCACTGCTTCTAGATAATGTGAGGTATTCTAACCCTACATTTAATAGAAACTCTAGCCTCTCATCTATTTCCTTGATAATTTCCTTGCCAATAATCTGCTCAGTAACAGTAAGCTTTATACCATTAAAGAAATGAGCCGCTTCTTTTATTGACATGTCCGTAATCTCAGAAATGTTCTTCCCGTTGACAGTAACTGCCAATACTTCTGGCCTTAGACGTTTGCCGCCACACTCAGGGCAAGGTTTAAGTTCCATAAGCTTTCCGATTTTTTCTTTAATGTAATCCGAATCCGATTCTCTGTACCTTCTTTCTAAGCTATTTAGAATGCCTTCAAAAGTATGATTCATTTTAGAAACTGCTCCGGTGCTTTTACTCGTATATGTATATTTAAGTTTGTTCTCCCCAGTTCCATAGAAAAGTTCATCTACAAATATCTCTGGAAGATCTTTGAATTTAATTTCTAAATTTGTATTGTTCTGCTTTGAAAGAGCATTTAGAACTTGTCTGTAATAACCCATAGCATCTAATTGACCAAATACATTGCCAAGAGCTCCATCTACTATGCTTAGATTTTCATCCTTTATTAGATTTTCAGGTATAATTTTCTGAGTGAACCCAAGTCCCATACATCTTTCACATGCCCCAAAAGGACTGTTAAATGAAAACATCCTAGGTTCAAGTTCCTCTAAACTCACTCCATGCTCAGGGCAAGAGAGTTTAGTGCTATATATTTTTTCTGTATTTTTTTCTTCACCTATCGTTACTACATTTAAGAGTCCTTCTCCATGCTCTATTGCAAGTTCCACAGATTCTGAAAGTCTGCTTTCTATATCTTCCTTGATTTTAAGCCTATCAACTACAATTTCTATATCGTGTTTAAAGGTTTTATCTAGTTTAATTTCATCTTCTTCTAAAAGGTATATATCACCATCAACTCTTACTCTTACAAATCCTTCTCTTTTTATCTTCGTAAGAACATGTGCATGCTCTCCTTTTCTTCCTCTGATAACAGGTGCTAATAACATTATCCTAGCGCCTTCATCTTCAGATAGTATATTATCTACTATCTGGTCTACGCTCTGACTCGTAATCTCTCTACCACAAATCGGGCAGTGGGCTGTTCCTACTCTAGCATAAAGAAGCCTGAGGTAATCATAGATTTCTGTTACTGTTCCTACAGTTGATCTAGGATTTTTACTAGTAGTCTTTTGGT
>LSQX01211464.1_pt1 | contig 10425 bp, 6 predicted proteins | sample 654561 | NCBI WGS metagenome assembly LSQX01 (sample SAMN04489861, study PRJNA283612) | anaerobic digester metagenome | isolation source: 4 biogas reactors fed with cattle manure at either 37C or 55C with and... | place: Denmark: Kongens Lyngby | collected 2014
TGCAGGATTGATGCCCTCCACTTTCGTGCCGTATTATTTTACCACAGCCAAGGTAAGTTGTGTTACACGAGTTTCACTGCATACGGTTTATCGCGACCAAAGACCATTGCACCCGATAGAGCTCAAATCTTTTAAACTCCCTCTTGTATTTTGAAATTGAATATAGTAATATTGTCGGTGTCGCGCAGGCATGGCGGAATTGGCAGACGCGCACGGTTCAGGTCCGTGTGAAAGTAATTTCATGGAGGTTCGACTCCTCTTGCCTGCACCACACGAAAGTCACGTACGAGCATTTGCACTCGGCCGTGGCTTTTTACTTTCTCCAACGTTACTATTAGCAAACTACATCAGGGCATTTGCTTCACCAGGTGTTACTTGCGGGCGCTTCGGCAGGACACTTGCTTCACCGGGTGTTGCTTACAGGCCGTTCTCCGAAATACTTACCTTTCCAGAGCAACTTTTGCTTTTTCGCAAAATAATAGCAAAAAATGCGCTCTTGAGTGAAGGATTTTACATTATTTAGGAATTTAAGCGAGATAATAGACACTTTCGGCAAAAGTGTCTATTATCTTTATGATCTGCAACTTCAATCCACTCAAGAACGCAAATTTTGAAATAAAACTGCCTTATTCGTCTCCGAGCAGAATGTTGCGCGTCCAGCAATTGGCGAAATAGGGTTGTTTCCACTCAAGATCGAAATTTTTGCAATATAACAACCTCAACTACATCCACACAGAACAAGATGCACCCATAAATTGGAAAAGCAAGGTTTGCTTCCGCTCAGGACTGTAATCTTTGCAATATAACTGTCTCAACTACACCCGTACAGCACAAGATGTATCCATAAATTGCCAAAACAAGATTTACCCTACTCAAGAGCGCATTTTTTGTAATGTAGATACCCAAACAGACCGCAAGTAAGCATCTCCAGCACTCCCGCTGTACCCGTATACGAAAGGGAGACGTTTCGGACACTCGCGCTCGTTCACACACAGTCCGGACATTTCCAGTGCTCACGTTGCACTCATACACAGTCCGGACATTTCCAGTGCGCACATCGCACCATGCACACATGAATCAGAAATCCTCAGCTCCGCACTGCGATCGGTGCATGTCTCTAGCAGATATTTAAGGTGCCGCACTGTGCCTTGTGCATAAAATGGATTTATTTGATTAATTTTCCATATTTTCCTAGACTACTTCATTCCTTCCATATATAATCAACATAAAGTCTGCAACACACTGCATGATGACGAACCGCATCACGGCAATATTCGACAACGCTACAAGACAGCCGTTGAACCGAATCGAGAGCAGACTGGCGTGTCACATCGTGCCCGAACAGCGGCAGGCAAACAGGCATTAAGGCCACGCAACAAATCACAAGCTGCAGGCAAACAGGCATTAAGGCCACGCAACAAATCACAAATGGAATCATGAGGTTTCAAGGAGGTCACACTACAATGGCAAGATTTTTAAGTCACATAACCGCTGCGTCACGCTGGCCAATACCATTTCTCGAAACTGTGCTCGAAAAAGAGATCGCGAACTCCGCGGGAGTCGATTACACCGTCACCAGCTTTAGCGAACGCTACCGGAAGAAAGATTGCAACATCCACCTCTGTCGGACGAATCTGCCTCCCTCAGCGATATTAAAAACTGGGAACGACTGGATCGCCTCGCCGGAGCTGGTTTTTCTCCAGCTGGCATCCGAGCTCGACATCCACAGGTTGATTCTGCTGGGACTTCAGCTCTGCGCGCATCCGCCGGGACGGAAGGCAGATGCCGTAACAACGAAGAAAAAACTTAACCTGTTTCTCCAAAAAACCGCAGGCCACAAAGGGAGAAAGCAGGCATGCCGCGCGGCGCGTTATATTGAAAACGGCTCTGCATCTATCATGGAGTCAATTGTGTACATGCTCCTGACCCTGCCTCATGCGCTCGGCGGTTATGGCCTGAGCGGAGCAGCGTTTAACGCCGAAATTGCGTTGCCTTATACTGCGGCGAACCGCTTGGAGCAGTCGAACTGTTTTGTGGATATGTATTATAAATCAGCAAAATTGGCAATCGAGTATGACAGCTTTGCCTTTCACAGCCGCCCCTCCGAGCAGGGAAAGGATGCGATTCGGTCCGAAATTCTCCGCAGGTGCGGAGTCGAAATGATGCATCTGAAGACCATACAAGTCTATGACAAAGACGCAAGCCTGGACTTCGCTTTGAATCTGGCTCGGAAGCTTGGGAAAAATATCATAATCCGCACGGCGCAATTTGACAAAATGCACCGCCAGTTGCGCGCCTTGCTTCCTTCGGTTTCGAGCTCTTTCGAATCGTGACTTTGCCCCAATTTCGTGTTAAAGTACACATAGTCTTGGCAGTTTGAACGGAAGGTGAAGCAACATACGTCGAGCTACGCCGTACGACAGCGGTGTCGCAGCTCGGTTCGGCTGTTGATCGGCTGCGATTTCCGGCCGCCGTGGAGCGTGACCCGTTCTTGCGATGTCTTCCGATTCAGCCTGCCATCTGCTGGTTGCACTGGTGCGTGACAGTATCCGATGCAATTTCTTCCCGCCCGGAAGAAATAATCGATTTTGACACGTGCGATTTGCATAGGAGCGGAATGCGGTATAACCGGTTCTGACATGTGCGATTTGCATAGGAGCGGAGTGCAGAATAACCGATGCCGACACGTGCGATTTGCACAGGAGCCGAGTGCGGAATAACCGATGCCGACACGTGCGATTTGCACAGGAGCCGAGTGCGGAATAACCGATGCTGGCGCGTGCGATTTGCAAATGCGCGGAATTATGGCAAAACTTGCGCTCTTGAGTGAAGTGGTTGGTATTTTTTGGAAATTACAGTGCGTTATCGTACAAATTTCGCAAATATGTCTATTATCTTTTCGGAATTTGGAAGGCAGTCACTCAAGATCGTAAATTCTGCACTAAAAATACCGAATAGCTGCCAAGTAGCAAGGCAATCCACACAACACCGCAAATTTTGTACTCGAAAATGCCGAATATCCGTCAAGAAGCAAGGCAATCCACACAACATCGTAAATTTTGCACCGGAGACGCTGAATACCAGTCGAGCCACACATCAGAAAGGCGCTACAAAATGAAAAAGATCATCACGGTTTTAATTGCTCTTGCACTATGTCTGACCAACGCGCCGACTGCCGCCGCGCTCGCACCTGACAATTTGAACGCCTCCAGTTCGAAAATCACATCGGACGGCATCAACAACGTCGCGGAAGACCAGGCCGAGATGTTCAGAAGCCTGGGGCTTTTTCTCGGCACCGACCAGGGCTTCGAACTGTACCGGCGCATGACCCGCGCGGAAGCCGGCACCCTCATCGTCCGCTTTATGGGCGAGGAAAAGGCTGCATTAGCGCAGAATAACCGTCACCCGTTTCGCGATGTACCCTCCTGGGCGGATCCATACGTCGGATGGCTGTACAAAAACAACATTACAAAAGGTGTCAGCGCCACCCGCTACGGCAGCGCAGAGGACGTCACCTACTGGCAGTTTGCGACCCTGCTTGCCCGCACATCGGCGGGTTACGACGACTTCATATCGGCCGGAGTCGGAACGGATGATGAATACCGTTACATCGACCGACTGGATCAGGACCCGCCCGGGAGCGACTTCTTCCGCGCAGACGCGGTCAGCATGCTGACGCGCTTTATGAGAATCCTGTATCTGAAGGATACGAGCGAACTGAAGACCGTCGCACAATTCCTGATCGACAAAGGATCGTTTACCGTCGAGCAGTTCGTCGCCGCAGGCACAAAAGTCTATCCCATTTTCTACACGAAGACAGAGGACGGCCGCATGGTGGCGCAGCTCGAAGGTGTCACTTTCCAGACGGGCAAGCTGGCCGGCATCGCCGGCGACGACTCGTACCCACTCCGCGACATCCCGTATTTCTACGCTTGGAAAGACGAAGACGACAACACAGTGCTTTACCGCATCGATAGTTTAACGCTCGAAGAAAGCGAAGCAGCCCGATGGACGAAAAAGCAAATGCCCCTGCCTTACGAAGTCCGCTATCTCGACACGTTCGCCGGCAACGACTACCTGGCGCTGCGCGGTACCGAAGGCGTGGCGCTCGTTTCCACCGACGGCAGCAAAGCGGACATCATCGCTGCCGGCGAGGATTTTACCATCCGTGGATTTACGCCATTTGAACCCTATCTCCGAAGCTGGCTGGACGGAAACTTTCTCGTGACGGCGATTGACGATTCCGTCTTCGTGCTGTCCGAAAACCGCACCGTGCGCCACAGGCTCTCTTCGGGCACATCGCTCATCGGCATCGAAGGCAACCTCGCAGTTCTATACAGCGAACGGAGCGGCGCGGCGACGATCCAGGGCGTACGCCTCAGAGACTGGACCGTCACGGACACGTATCGCATCCCCCGCCCCGACGCGAAAGACGATCCATCCGCAGGCCTCCCCCTGATCCGCCAGTACCACAGCAGTCCCTACGAATGGAGCGGAGCAGGCATCTACGGTGAAGCAGGCCTGTTTACGGTGCGCGACGGCCGACTCGACCGCGTGACGGACCGGCCCGTCCTCGATGTCACCGGCCTGAGGATCGGCGCCGGCGGAGCCCATGCGGTGCTCACCTACGATCCCGAAGAAGGTCGAATCGGAACAGCCATCTACCAGTACAACGGGCCGATGCTGACGGGCAATCCGGGTTACGAAGAGATCGAACGCCTCAGCAACGACCCGCCGCACGGCATCAACATTTCGCGAATTCACGGTCTCGATTCGATGGTGTCTTTTGAATCCCGCACGGGCGTCGGCATGGAAAGCTACGATGTTTACACCTACTACCCGTATTACCTACCCGATGAAGACCGCACGATCATCTCCGTCATGTCGTTTACAGCCGGCCGCCCCGAAATCTCGTTTACAGAGCACGATGCGCATTGGTACGTGCAGCAGGAGCAGGAACGGCTCAATGCGCTCGGGTTTGGATACGAACCGTAGAAATGCACATCGGGTCAGCGATTGTATGCACGGCGAACATTGACAGAACGCGCGAAGACAAGTAAAGTATTGTGATTAGAAACGATTGTCACCGTACGCAAAGGAGCCACTCATGAACGCACGATACGATTCACTGATACAGAGTAAAATGGAAGCTGAAAGCTATCGCAAGCTCAGCGCCTTGAATAATCCGAAAGTCATGGAGTTCGTCGGGCAGTTTATCGAACACTGCCGCCCGGACTCGGTCTTTGTCTGCACGGACAGCGAAGAAGATATCCAGCACGTGCGCGACAAGGCGCTGCAAGCCGGAGAGGAAATACGTCTGGCAAAATCCGGGCAGACGATTCACTGGGACGGCTACGGTGACCAGGGCCGGGATAAGCACAACACGCGAATCCTCGTCGCAGGAGAAAACCTCGCGCGCATGGGCTCGCTCAACGCCATCGACGTCGAAGAGGGCGAAAAAGAAATCCTCGAAATCTCCGCTGGAATTATGGAAGGAAAAGAAGCCGTCGTACAGTTCTTCTCCGAAGGACCGACCGAGAGCCCGTTTACGATTCCCTGCGTCCAGTTTACCGACAGCTGGTACGTGGCGCATTCCGAGTTCATCCTGTACCGCTCCGCCTACCACCACTTCCTGCACATGGAAGACAGCGAAAAGCACGACTTTTTCCGCTTTATCCACTCCGCCGGACGGCTGGACGAGCGCGGCAACTCCATCGACCTGGACAAGCGGCGCATCTACATGGACACGGAGAACAACATCGTGTACTCCATGAACTGCCAGTACGCCGGCAACTCCGTCGGCCTTAAAAAGCACTCCATGCGCCTGGCGATCAACAAGTCCGGCAAGGAAGGCTGGCTGTGCGAGCACATGTTCGTGATGGCCGCCATCGACCGCGACAAGGACCGGCGCACGTATTTCTGCGGCGCCTATCCGTCGGCCTGCGGAAAAACGTCCACCGCCATGATTCCGGGCGAAGAGATCGTCGGAGACGACATCGCCTACTTCCGCCACATCGGCGGAGAATTCCGCGCGGTCAACGTGGAGTTCGGCATGTTCGGCATCATCAAAGACGTCAACGAGCAGGACGATCCCGTCATCTTCCACAACCTGATGAAAGAGCAGGAAGTCATCTTTTCCAACGTGCTGATGGGCGAGGACGGCCAACCGTACTGGCTCGGCATGGGCGTGGACACACCGGCGCAGGGACGCAATCACTTCGGCTCCTGGACTGAAGGTGCCGTCGATGCGAAAGGCAATCCGGTGCCGCTTGCGCATCCGAACGCCCGCTATACGATGAGGCTGGATTACCTGGAAAATCTGGACCGCGAAGGGTTCGAATCCAAGACCGGCGTCCGCGTGGAGGGCATCCTCTACGGGGGACGTGACAGCGACATCACCGTCCCGATCGAAGAATCTCCGACGTGGAAGGACGGCATCCTTCTGAAGGCAGCGACGCTCGAATCCGAGACGACGAGCGCCACGCTCGGCGCTGAAGGCGTGCGGAACTCCGATCCGATGGCGAACATGGACTTCCTGTCCTACCCGCTGGGTGAGTACACGATGAACAACATCAAATTCGGCGAAGGTGTCGGGGAACCGCCGCGCATCTTCAGCACGAACTACTTTATGAAGAGCCCCGAGGGCAAATTCGTGACGAGCAAGCTCGCGAAAAAAGTCTGGCTGCACTGGTCGGAAGGCCGTATCCACGGCGAGTACGATGCCTACGATACGCCGACCGGCAAGATTCCGCATTACGAGGACCTCGTCGCGCTGTTCGACAAGCACCTCGGAGAAACGTTCTCCAGAGAAGACTACGACTATCTGTTCAGCTTCCGCTGCGACGCGTGGACCGGAAAGCTGGAGCGGACGAAAGCCTACTACAAAAAAATGGATCCGAACACCCCCGGCGAGCTGTTCGACTACTGGGATGCGGCCATCGAACGGATTGCGCGCGCGCGAAAGCAGCACGGCGACATCATCCTGCCCGGACAGTACCGCGCGGAATAACCAACGGGGACCCGCAAGCCTTTTGCACACACGCTATCACTTGAGCAAACGGAGAATTCCACATGACTCACACGAAAAAAATCGCGGCGCTCGTCGCCGGCCTCGCTCTGCTCATCTCGTCGTTTTCGGGCTGCGCCAAGAAAGAGGAAGAATTTACGTTCAGCAGCGGCCTTACGGCAAACGGACGCTGGGAAGGAGTCGAGGCGCTGCAGTACGTCGAGCTTCCCGACTACGAAGGGATTGCGATCCCGGCAGACGTCCACGAGATCCCGGACGAGCAGGTTGATGCGAGCGTCGATGAGCTCGTTGCGCAGTACAAGACCACCGCACAGGTCACGGACCGGGCTGTCCGGGACGCCGACACCGTCAACATCGACTACGTGGGTTCCGTCGACGGGGTGGAGTTTGACGGAGGAAGCACCGGAGGAAACGGCACAGATGTCACCATCGGCGTCACGAGCTACATCGACGACTTCCTCGAGCAACTCATCGGCCACCGGCCGGGCGAGACTTTCGACATCCACGTTACCTTCCCCGACGATTACGGCACCGAGGAGAGCGGCAACGCCCACCTCAACGGTAAGGATGCGGTGTTTGTGACCACCGTCAACCACATCGTCGAGCAGGTCGATCCCGTGCTCAGCGACGGCTTCGTGCACGAGAAGTTCTTCGAAAGCAAGGGCTGGGAAACCGTAGCGGACATGCGGAGCGAAATCAGGGATAATCTGAAGGAAAGCGCCGTGATGATCTACCTGCAGGACTACATCATCGACTTCAGCGCAGTCATCGACGTGCCGGAGAGCATGCTGACCTATCAGGAAAAATCCATGGTAAGGCAGTATGCGGATTCAGCTGCCTATTACGGCATGACGCTGGAAGAATTCCTGCCGGCCTATGCGGGCGTGGAGAGCGTCGAAGAGCTCTGGGAGCTGAACAAGGACTCCAATACCCGGGCGGCGACGTTCTATCTCGTCGTCCAGGCCATCGCAGAGGACGCGGATATCGTGATCAAGGATGCGGATTTAAAAGTCTACTTCGAGAAGTATGCAGGATCCGCCGACTACACGCAGTACAAGGACTACTACGGCAAACCCTATCTGATGCTGATGGTACAGGTGCAGACCGTATTGGATATGCTGGCCGACCAGGCTGCATACGAATAAACAGAGGACATCCTATGAAAACCTATGAATTTGGATACGGAGACGGGCATATCCGCTTCGAAATCGACGACGCCGATGTGATCGGCGAGCTGAAAGGCAACGCGACGGAGCCTATCGCAGACATACGGCAGGCGCTGTTCGATTCGCTGGATCATCCGATCGGAGGACCGGCACTTTCGGCGTTTGCAGAGAAAGGCGATCAGCTGGCGATCATCGTATCCGACCGGAGCCGCTCGTGGATGCGGCAGGATCTCGTCGTCCCTCACCTCATCGATTATCTGCACGATGTGTGCGGCATCCGCGACGAGGACATGGCCATCGTGATCGCCACCGGCACGCACGAAGGGGACGATCCCGATGTGCTGGCCGAGCTGGTGACGCCGGAGGTGATGCGGCGCATCGAAGTCGTCAACCACGACTGCCGCTCTACGGATTTGACGTTCATCGGAACGACGAGCCGCGGAACGCGCGTCAGCGTGCACCCGCTCGTCGCGTCGAGAAAAGTAATTGCGCTCGGCGCGTGTACGCACCACGTGATGGCCGGTTTCGGCGGCGGCCGCAAGAGCATCCTGCCCGGCGTCGCATCGGCGGAAGCCATCCGGCAGAACCACGCGCACGCCCTCCACCCCGTGGAACCGCGGTCCAACCCGCTCATCGGCAATTCCGTGCTAAAAGGCAACCCCATCCACGAGGACATGTGCGAAGGTGCTGCATTTCTGCGCCATGTGTTCGCCATCAGTCTCGTGATGAACACCGATATGAAGCTCGCTCATATTCTCTCGGGCGATTTGACGGAATCCTGGGAGCGCGCCTGCGTGCTTGCCGACGAGATGTACTCGGTTCCGATTCCCTGCGCCGCGGACGTTGTCATCACAAGCTGCGGCGGCTTTCCGAAGGATATGTCGCTGTATCAGGGGAGCAAGGTCATCGACAACCTGGAACCGGCGCTCAAAATCGGGGGGACGCTCATCCTCGTTGCCGAATGCCGCGACGGAGGCGGACCGGCAGAATACTTCGACTGGCTGCGACCGCTCAAAAACGGCACGCTGGATCAGGAGCTGCGCGCCGGGTTTACGATTCCCGGATACATTTTTTATCTGAACTGCGAGCAGGCCGGACGCTACCGGATCATGATGCTCTCGGATTTGAACGCGCAGGATGCCGGCGAAATGGGCATCGAAGTGTATAAGGACATGGACGAGCTTCTCGCAAACGCAGACATCAAGGGCAAAAAAACGCTCATCGTCCCCAACGGCTCCGTCGTGATACCCCGAGTCACCGAATAGTGATCGACAAATAATCGGGGGAATAATCGAAAAAAAATAATCGGAGGGCAATGACCCATGCAGAGAATCCTGCTGCTGGACCAGATTCAAGAGGTCGAACCGTTCCTGGATGCTGACGTCACCCGGTACATCGCCAGGGGAGACCTCCACACGTTCGAGAGCTTCGGGGAGTTTGACATCGTCGCGTTCGAGTGGAGCGATTCGGCCTGCAAGCGGGCGCAGTGCGCGCAGGTGCTTGCCTATCTGGATAAAGAAGATTTTTTCGTGTTCTGCAAAGATGCATCCTCAATGCAGCGGGCGGCGACGCTTTTCCACGAAAAAGAATCGGCTGAACAGGCGTTCGCCGATTTTTTTTCACATCTTTTTAAAGACAATCCCGCCGACCTGGACGAACTGGAAGACCGCATTACGCAGACGGACGACGACATCCTGCTCGACTACAAAAAGAGCCACCTCAAAGACATCATCGATTTCCGCAGGGAGCTGCTCGGCCTCAAGCGCTACTACGAGCAGTTTGTAACGATATTCGAAGACGCCGCCGATAACGAAAACGGCTTGTTCGGGCAGGATGCGGTGCGCCGGCTCAACATCCTCGCGAACCGGGCACGACGGTTGGTGGCCGACATCGTCACCATGCAAGACCGCATCTCCCAGATGAGAGAAGCGTACCAGGCGCAGATCGACATCGAGCAAAACCAGATTATGAAGGTATTTACGACCGTAACGGTCATCTTCCTGCCGCTGACCCTGCTCGTCGGCTGGTACGGCATGAACCTGCAGATGCCGGAATATCACTGGCCCCTGAGCTATCCCGTCGTAATCATCGCCAGCGTTTTAGTCGGCGTCGGGCTATACTTCTACTTTAAGCGGAAGAAGTGGATATAGGGGATGCCTGAAGCCGTGATACTCTCCATAAAAAGCATGGCGTTTTGGACGGATGGTGCAATAAGAAATATTTGAGCCAAAA
>LSQX01034679.1_pt1 | contig 10424 bp, 8 predicted proteins | sample 654561 | NCBI WGS metagenome assembly LSQX01 (sample SAMN04489861, study PRJNA283612) | anaerobic digester metagenome | isolation source: 4 biogas reactors fed with cattle manure at either 37C or 55C with and... | place: Denmark: Kongens Lyngby | collected 2014
AGCGACGCTGATGCATCTGCTGTTTTATCACAACTTAACAGGGCGCATTTTATGGCGACTAAACTTGCGACGACCGGCGGGTTTTTACGCTCCGGTAATGTAACTTTACTCGTCGGAGTAGAGGAGAATGAAGTGTCCGAGGTAATAGGGATATTTAAAGAGCATTGTTCTAAAAGAAGCCAGTACACTGCCGCCGCCGCGCCTTTCGCGGGAGACGGTTTTATTTCCTCGGCGCCTGTGGAAATAACCGTTGGCGGAGCAACTATTTTTGTGCTTGATATTGATGAGTTTTATAAACTGTAATTATGATTAATAAGCTTGGAATTGATGACAATACGAAAAGAAAGCTTTTGTCTTTAACCGAAAGGGGTACATTAAACCACGCTATACTCATAAGCGGGGGAAATGAGGAAGAACGGCAAAGGCTTGCGCGTTACCTTGCCAATTTTACCGTTTGCATAAGCGGGGAGGAAAGGCCTTGCGGAGTATGCGCGTCTTGTAAAAAGGCGGCTAACAATATGCATCCCGATATTCATATATATGAGAAACTGCCTAAAAAGCGGTTTTATGCAAAAGAAGATGTTAAAAATTTAGTTGCAAACGCGTATATTACGCCGAATGAATCAGATATAAAGGCAATAATTATAAAAGAACTGCAAAATATGAATATCGAATGTCAGAATTTGCTTTTAAAAGTTTTAGAGGAGCCTGCTTTGTATTCGTCGTTTATTTTAACTTCAAATTCAAAGAATGTAGTCATACCAACAGTTATATCCCGCGTAACGGTATTAGATATAACGGACACGGGTGAAAACCGGCAAACGAGCAAAAGGGTTTTGGAAACGGCAAAAGCAATTGGGAGTGCAATACTGTCACCGAACGAATTTGATATTATAATTGCATCAAGCGCATTAGAAGGCGGCGGACAAGAGTTTACAGATGTCCTTTTAGAGCTTTCAATTATTATAAGGGACGCGCTCGTTAAAAAAACAAAGGGAACAGGGGAGCAAAGCCGCGTACCTGAGGCGGCGGCAGAATTAGAATTATATTTATCTAAAAAACAATTAATTGATTTATATGATGCGGTGACGGCTATATTAAATGATACTAACAAAAATAAAAATAAAACCCTAATGCTTACAGCGCTTTCAACAAAATTAAGACGCGCTGTTAAGTTTTAACAAAAGGAGATACAAATGGCAGAAGTTATAGGGGTACGCTTTAAGGAAGTGGGCAAGGTATATTATTTTGACCCCGATGGCAAAGAGTACGATAAAGGCGAACAGGTTATAGTGGAAACCTCACGCGGAATTGAATGCGGTGAGGTTATGATGGAGAATAGAGATGTAGATGAAGAGAATATTGTAAGGCCGCTAAAAATGATTATTCGTCTTGCCACAGAAGAGGATATGGAAACCGTTGCCCAGAACAAGGAAAAGGAAAAAGAAGCGTTTGATATTTGCGTGAAAAAGTCTGACGAGCTTAGACTTGATATGAAGCTTGTTGATGTTGAAATGACATTTGACGGCAGTAAAATCCTTTTCTATTTTACATCTGACGGCAGAGTGGACTTTAGGGAACTCGTAAAAGGACTTGCAAGCGTGTTTAGAACACGCATAGAAATGCGGCAAATATGTGTGCGCGACGAATCAAAAATGCTCGGCGGACTTGGAGTTTGCGGCAGGGCTTTTTGCTGCTCGGAATTTCTTCCGGAGTTTCATTCCGTTTCAATAAAAATGGCAAAAGAGCAGGGGCTTTCGCTAAATCCCGTTAAAATAAGCGGAACATGCGGCAGACTTATGTGCTGCCTTAAATATGAGCAGGATTCATATGAGTATTTATCAAGAATAACTCCTAAAGTCGGCTCTACAGTAAAAACAGAGGACGGAATTGGCAGAGTCATTGAAAATAACCTTATAACAGGCATAGTAAAGGTAGTTTTGAAAAATAAGGAAGACGCCGCTCCTGTAATATACAGCATAAAAGATGTTAAGACGGCAGGGCAGGAATTAGAGCCTAATACACCTTAGTCAATTAGTGATATAAAGGTAAATAAAACAATTAAAAATAGTAGTTTTAGATGAAAAAAGACAAAAGGATTGAAAAATAAAGACTTTTTTTAAAATACTATTGAGTATTCTATACAATTGTGATAATATAAAACTAATCTAATAAGGAGGCTTTTACAATGTCATACATTATTACTGATGATTGCATTTCTTGCGGCGCATGTGAGGCGGATTGCCCGGTAGCAGCTATCTCTGAGGGTGACGGCAAATATGTTATTGATGAGACTCTTTGTACTGATTGCGGAGCCTGTGCCGATGGTTGCCCTGTAGACGCGGCTATTCCCGATTAAGTATTAACATAAATGCATTTTTCAACAATAAACACATTGGCAATCTGCTAATGTGTTTATTGTTAAAATACCAAGACTTGATTTTGCAATTCGTTGACATTTAAATTGCAATTATGTATACTTATCTTAAAATAATGAGGTGGTTTTTTGCTCGAATTAGACTATGCTTTTAACTTAATAATAAAAGCGCTTGCACAGCGAACGGACGAGCTTGGATTTAAGCTTGACTATCCGGAAGGTGTGCGTCCGCCGGAGGTTCCTATATTTGAGGACGGCAAAGCAAAATATATTATATACAGAGGCGAAAAGGGCAGAGTGAAAATTGAATACAGTGAAAGCAGAATAGCTTTCTACTGCACATCATCTGACGATGAATGCTCTGATAGTGATATGCCGCGCGTATCGCTGAGTTTGCTTGAGCTTGACACTTATGACGAGAGGGATTTACGATATATTTTCGATGAGTATTTGCAAAGCCTTGACACATACTATGGTACTACAAAGGCTCGCACAGGAAAAACAAAGCTTCCAACACCCGTTTCAAAAAGTGCTGCGAAAACAGGCGCTCTAAGTTACGACCCGCTTACATTGGGCAACAGGTTTGTAGGGGCATACCAAGAGTATAAAGACGCGTACCGTGAAAATATAGAAAAATACGGCGAGTTTTTAGCTGAAGAGTTTTTTATAGAACATGGGAACAAAGCCGTTTTAGAAACTATTAAAGAGAATAATAAAGTAAAGATGCGAAAGCTTTTTAACCTTTTAAATGAAATATATGAAGACGGAACCAATGAAACGCAGAGTTTAATAGCCGTTACGATATTAGGAGAGCTTTATAAAGAGCCGGAACTATTTTCACGAGCAAAAGAGCATATGAATGAAGATATGGCAGAAACAATTCAGCAGGTCGTAAATTTTCTTTCATCCGGCAAAAGCAAAGGCGCAAGAATGAGGCTTACTAATCCGCCCCCATACAAACCCCCGAAAAAGAAGAGAGAAAACCCTCTTATGAAAATGATGGGCATGCAGTAAATTCATCGTATTTATTTTGTGTATATAAAAACCCGTACCACAGTTTTTATTGTGATACGGGTTTTATTAATGTTAGTCTATTCGGAAAGTGTGCTGTCGTATAAAGGTAACTTAACTTTAGCCTTAAATAGGTCGCCGTCTATCTCAAGAATAAATCTGCCTTTTTGCAGCTCGCACAGGCTTTGTGCTATTGAAAGCCCCAAACCGCTTCCCTCGCCGGTACGGGAAGAATCGCCGCGCACAAATCTTTCTGTCAGTTCAGAAACGGGGATATTAAGCGGATTTTTACTTACATTTTTTATGGAGAATACACCGTAGTCATAATCCGTATAAACTTCCATATACACTCTCGTTTCAGGCTGTGCGTACTTTTTTACATTTGAAATTAAGTTTTCTATAATCCGCCAAGTATGCTGACTGTCAGCATAAATAATGGGATGCTCCTTTCCCGGCTCATATACTATGTTAAGTCCCGCTGCCTCAAACGCGTCACTATGCTCACCCAAAGCCTGAACGGCAAGCTCAGATAAATCAATAGGCGCTTCGTTTATTTTTATATTACCCGTTGTCGCTTTGCTCGCCTCTGTGAGGTCCTCAATAAGATATTTAAGTCTTTTCGATTTTTCATCAAGCACTTCAAGATGCTTTTTGCATTCCTCATCTTCTATATTACATTTTTTAAGCAAATCCACATAGTTGATTATAGAGGTTAACGGTGTTTTCAGGTCGTGAGAAACATTCGTTATCAGCTCAGTTTTCATTCTGTCGCCTTTTAACTGTTCGTTAACGGCATTTTGAATACTGCCTCTTATGTACATTATATCACTTGCTATTTTTCTTAAAGACTTTGGCAAAGAGTTTATATCAAGCGGAATATCATAGTTGCCCGCACTCATTTCCTCTGCCGCTTTTGCTATAACCGTCAAACCGGAAGTAAATTTTATTGCGGCAAAGAAAACGGCTGCATTAAGAACTACCCACAGGAAAAAGGTGAATATTAGTGCCTCGTTCATAATAGCTCCAACCGAAAAGGCTAAAAGGGCGTCTAAAATTAAGAAAAAAATGATGCCCCACAAAAACTTGCGTTTTAAATTTTTATTAAAGGGGAACATTATAAGCCTTAAAATATTTTTAGAAAGCTTTACAATATAATAAGTAATAGAGTACCTATAAAGCTGCTTGGCTTTTACTAAACGGGCAAAAGACAGCACCATTTCAAGCATGATAAGATATGCTGCCGCAAATATAATTCCGACGGCAGAGGGAACCGCACGGTAAACCGCAGAAAGTACGATATATAGTGAGGAATCATAAAAGGTATTGCTGAACTCAAAAGAAATGAGAATAGCGATAAGAGCAAGAAGCGCCGCCGCAACACTTGACGAAAGGACAAAGTGTATGGAAAAAGGCATCTTATCAAAAAAGGCAAGCTTTACAGTATTCTCATCTTTCCTGCCTGCGGCAAAAATAAGATAAAAAGCAGGGAGTAAAGAAAAGAGCAAAAAGAAAAGTATTGCCGTAAGTCCCGGTGTATTATGATGCTGTTTTATATCGTTATAGTTTTGATAAATATAGTGGTAAATGTCCCCCTGTTTTAGCTCTTTAGGCATCATAATGTACACATCATACTCTGTGCCAAAGTAATCTTCTAAATAGCTGTTGCTGAAAATTCGCGAGTCATAAACGCCGAAAGTGGAGCTAAAAAGGTCCATAATCGTTTCACTTGATGTTGTTTTATCCGGAACTCCTCCGCTTATAAGCCCCTGCTTTGCTGAATAATTTATATGAAACAAACTATCTGTAATAGAGGACTTGAAAACATCTATATTTTCATCTACATTTGAAAAGACCTCTTTGGTTTTTGAGTTAACAACTATAAATTGTATGTTAGTCATTAATGATATATGGGTTTGGCAACTGTAGTATGCTCCTACATAATTGTCCCAGTTGTTATTAATATAGCTTTCAATTTTCTTGTCAAATTCAGTGTTTATAGAGGAGTGACTTCGAGCGTCATTAACAAGGTTAAAAATATAGCTTCTAAGAACCTGATAGTCGTCGTACCACATATCATAGCTGCTGTATTTACGCTCAAGGAAAGAGTTTACTTCTTTAATATCAATATTTGAGGGCGAGTAAAAGGAAAGCCAAAGAGTTGATACAGCGTTATCTATTAGAACGGAATTATCATAAGGAGAGGTAAACTCAAACCTTTGGAATAAAGATGCACTTGTTGTATCTATTGTTCCATAAACACCATTGTTATAAGAGTAATACCCGTCATTGTTGTCATAATCATCATATGCTGCGTTTGACTCTGGCTTTTCGGGCGAAAAGCTTTTGAATTTTTGAATAATATCAAAAATTTTAATCGCTCTTTCCCTATCGGCATTAAGGTTTTCAATAGAGGTTCTTGTATTATATTCCTTTGCGGCAAAGACCGCTTTATCATTAATAAAGTTTTTGTTAAATGATGAATAAGCTGCAATAACCCTTATGTCATTACGGATATTATATAGAAATGACGGGGTTGCCGTAAAATTATCTTTTCCTCCGTCAGCAAAGATAATTTCACTTCTGTATAATGAAAATGCTGAGTGACCTGCTAAAAAAACAAGTGTGAAACAAAGAAGCACAGCAACAATTTTAGTAAAATCTGAGTATTTAAAGTTTTTCGATTTTGTATCCAATTCCCCACACCACCTTTAAATATTTTGGTTCCTTTGGGTTAATTTCAATTTTTTCGCGTATTCTTCTGATATGTACCGTAACTGTTTTATCACCCGCAAATGACGGCTCATTCCAGACAGCTTCATAAATTTGAGAGGTAGACAGCACACAGCCCATATTTCGCATAAGATATTCAATAATTCCATATTCCGTAGCCGTCAATCTCACAGGCTCACCGTCAAGCGTAACCTCATGCGCCGTTGTATCAAGCACAAGACCGCCCGTTTCGATAACGCCTTCCTTTTTTTCCATGCTGCCTAAATTTACATACCGCCTTATTTGGCTTTTTATCCGTGCAATTAATTCAAGCGGGTTAAAAGGCTTTGTCATATAGTCGTCTGCCCCGAATGACAGTCCCGTTATTTTATCGGTATCCTCGCTTTTTGCGGAAAGCAGAATAATTGGTATGTTGTATTTTTCTCTCATTTTAAGAGTTGTTGACAGACCGTCAAGCCCCGGCATCATAATATCAAGCACGATACAGTGAATTTCATTTTCACGCAATAATTCAAGTGCTTTTATGCCGTTATCCGCAAGTAATGTGTTGTAACCCTCAAGCTTTAGATAAATATCAATTGAATTTAATATAGCTTTGTCGTCGTCGCAAACAAGAATATTATACATAATACCCCTCCGATTATTTTTAGTATCGCATATAAAAATTACAAAAAAGTTCTCATTATTATTAAAAGTTTCTTACAAAGACAGATGAAACGAGAAATATATAAATATTGTAACAAATAACCCTAAAAAAGTACAGCATGATTAGAGCGGTTTTTTATAGCTTGTCCTATAAAATTTAATAAGATATATTCAAATTATTGTAAAGGGATGAAGCAGCAGTGGAAAACATATCCGACAAAAGAGCTTCTGAAAGTAAAAAACACGAAAGCATAACGGAGTTTATCGAGTTTTTAGTTAAGAATATATCAGTGTTTGTGCTGTCGTTTGTGTTCTCGCTCGGCGGAAAAGCGGGTTTATTTTCGCCTTTCGGAGTGAGCGCTGTGGCGGCGGCAGGCTTTTCTTATATGCCCGTTAGCATATTGGGGGCATCACTTGGTTATATTGTTACGCAAAATTCATTGTATTCTTTAAGGTACATAGCGGCAATTCTTGCCTGTGGTGTTATAATGGGCACCTTAAAAAGCTTAAAGGACATAACATCATCAAAAATATTTGCGCCCGCAATAACATTTGTAACACTTTTCATTACAGGACTTGCAATAGCTTTTTCAGAAACAATAACGCTGGCGCCTTTGTTAAAATTTTTAACAGAGGCACTAACGGGTGCATGCGGTGCATATTTTATACATGCTGTATCAAAAATGAAAATATCATATAAAAGCATCGGATATTTAAGCTCAAAAGATTTATCGGCACTTATGATTACGGCGGGGCTCTTACTTTTATCTCTCAGCAGTATATGTATAGGCGAGTTTGTGCCAATAAGAGTTGTTGCAGTGCTTTTGGTTTTAATATGCGCGCGGTACACGCATGAGGCGGGCGGGGCAATAGTCGGCGTATGCACGGGTATTGCGCTTAGTATCAGCGGTGAAAATGCCGGCAGCCTTATACTTGCAGGGTATAGCTTTGGCGGACTTTTAGGCGGTGTATTTTCCCAGCTTGGCAGGGTAGGAACGGCAGCGGCTTTTATTGTGGCAAACGGAGTTATAGCCATTATGGAGGCGGATAATCCCGCGGCGCTTCCTATTGTGATTGAAGCGGCGGCGGCAACGATTATATTCTTATGTCTGCCAAAAAGCGCGACAAAAAAGCTTGAAGAAATGCTTTCACCCGCTTGTGTTTCGCCTGTGCTTGACAGCGTTAAAAATGATATTGTATTAAAACTGCACAATGCCTCAAAAATAACTGAGGACATAGCGGAATCGTTGATATCCGTTTCAAATACGCTTAAAATTGGGGAGAACAGCGGTATTACAGATATGTATACATGTATACGCGCCGAGGTGTGTGACAGCTGCGGATTAAGGGATACTTGCTTTGAGCAAAATTATGACGATACCATAGGAGCGTTTAATGACATAGTGTTAATGCTAAGAAACGGCGATAGGGCGTCTTTTACCACAATACCGCCGCACTTTGCATCAAAATGCATACGAATAGACCAGCTTTGCGACAGTTTCAACAGGTTTTATCGTGAATACGCGGCAAATCAAAAGGCTCAAACGAAGATTGCTCAGGTCAGAAATGTGGTTTCAGACCAATTTACGGGAATTTCCTATATGCTGTCATCTTTGTCACAAGAGCTTAGCGAAAAAACCGTTTTTGACATAGGCGCAGCGCAAAGGATTACGGTGGCGTTTGAAGAAATGGGCGTTAAGGTTATAGATGTTTGCTGTGCTATTGATAAATATGATAGGATTAATACGGATATACACATAGAGCAATCATCAGCAAAAATAAGCAAAGCAAAATTGCGCGGTACTGTTGAAGGGATTTTGCAAAGAAAGCTTGATATGCCCATAATGAACGGCTTTGGAGATATTTTGCATATTGCGTTTAAGGAAAGACCGCCTTACCGAATAGTTACAGGCTTTGCGCAGTTTGCGGCAGGCGGAGAGCGCGTATGCGGAGACGCTTTTTCGTGCTTTACTGATGATAACGGATTTTTCTATTTGATGCTAAGCGACGGCATGGGAACGGGGGCAAAAGCGGCTGTAAGCTCCACTCTTACCGTATCCATATGTGAAAATCTCATAAAAGCAGGCTTTGGAATAGAGGCGTCACTAAAAGCTGTAAATTCTGCCCTCATAGTAAAACCCGGAGATGAAATGAGCGTTACTATTGATATAGCGGCTATCGACCTTTATACGGGGCAAATATCCATTTATAAAGCAGGTGCGGCGGCAACGGTTGTAAAACGCCGCGGCAAGTGCATAAAAGTAGAAATACCGTCCTTGCCTCTCGGAATACTGCGTGATTGCGAATGTGTTTCTACAAAAGGAACGCTTGAAAAAAGTGATATTGTCCTCCTTACAACGGATGGCGTGTCCGATGAAAGCCTTAAAGACATATGCAAAAAACTGCAAAGCTTTAAGGGCGGAGAGCTTGCGGCATATGTTAGAGAGCTTGCCGCGGATGCTAAAAACGCCTATAAAGGGGAAAAAGATGACGATATAACGGTTGTTGCGGCGGCACTCGTAAAAGACTGATAAAATCAGTTGAGTTTTTGAGAGTTCTGTGTTACACTTGTCGAGTATTTTATTTGGCGAGTGATTAAATGAGTAAAAAGTCTATATCATCAGCGTTTATGCTGCTTTTAACGGCGTTAATCTGGGGACTTGCTTTCGTAGCACAAAGCGAGGGCATGAAAACCCTCGGTACATATACATTTTTTGCTTTAAGGTCATTTCTTGCCCTAATTTTTATTTCAGGTATGACGGCGCTTAAAAAAATCGGGAAAAGAAAAGCAAATAGTAACTTAATAACGAAAAATGCTAATACACAATCAAAAAAAGATTTGATTATTGCAGGCGCTATATGCGGCACAGCTATGTTTATTGCAACAATAGCACAGCAAAACGGGCTAATGTACACAACGGTCGGAAAATCTGGATTTATAACGGCGCTTTATATTCTGCTCGTTCCGATATTTGGACTTTTCCTAAAAAAGAAAGTCTCGCCGCTTATGTGGCTTTGTGTGGCTATTGCCATAAGCGGTATGTATCTGCTTTGCGTATCGGAAGCGTCGGGCGTAAATAAAGGCGATTTTTACACGCTAATAAGCGCCGTCTTTTATGCGGTGCAAATACTGACAATTGATATTTATATTTCAAAGGTTGACGCCGTAAAGCTATCGCTCACACAGTTTAGCGTAGGCTTTATACTATCATCAATTTTTATGATTATATTTGAACAGCTGACTTTGACGCAAATAAAAGACGCTATTATACCAATTCTTTATGTCGGCATATTCTCGTCAGGCATAGCCTATACACTGCAAATTACAGCACAAAAGAACATATCTCCAACTGTCGCCGCCTTAATTATGAGCTTTGAATCCGTATTTGCCGCCGTATTCGGTTGGATTATCCTTTCACAAAGCCTAAGCGCACGGGAAATATTTGGCTGCTGCCTTATGTTTTTAGCAATAATATTAAGCGAACTGCCGATTGAAAAAACAGCCATCGCTAAAAAGATTAAATTTAAGCTTGACAAAAGGCAGAACGCTGAGGTATAATAACAAAGCACTCAAAAATCGAATAGCGCGGGATAGAGCAGTCCGGTAGCTCGTCGGGCTCATAACCCGGAGGTCGGGGGTTCAAATCCCTCTCCCGCAACC
>LSQX01165100.1_pt1 | contig 10424 bp, 4 predicted proteins | sample 654561 | NCBI WGS metagenome assembly LSQX01 (sample SAMN04489861, study PRJNA283612) | anaerobic digester metagenome | isolation source: 4 biogas reactors fed with cattle manure at either 37C or 55C with and... | place: Denmark: Kongens Lyngby | collected 2014
TGAACAACGTGTACATTTTTCGCTGTGCAGGTCAACTTGGTTATCAGGAGAAGAGACCGCGGCCCACTTGGGCATTGTGCGTGAGTGCTTGTACAGATGGAGTTGTAGCTAGCGCGGCAGTAAGTCCTGATATATAATGCATTTATCTCCTTTCTCAAAGGAAGTCCCGAAATAGTGACAGAGCAAGAGACAACTGAATCACGGCTCTTTGCGAACGGGCGTCGTAAGTCAAGTGCGAATACATACACTTGGGCTGAACGCAACGAAGACGCGTCTGTGGGAGACGGACTCTCAGATGCCCAGCAATGTGCAGACGAATCTCATTGCCCCTGTGAGTCTGTTGACGACCGCGAGGTGTTTGAGGCGGTTCTCCAAAGTCTTGGCGGGCGAGCGCGACACGCGCTGGCTTACGGCCATGTAAAGAGTCTGCCGGAGTTCATGCATTTGGAGCCTGATGCGATGGCGGGCTGGCCAAATACAGGAGCCAAGACAATCGCGGAGATTGTGGATGCTCAAGTGCGTATTGCGAAGTTGGCGGAGGACGGAAGAGTCTACTGCAAGGATACCTGGGATGGTGAGAGAGGGTCACGCTCGTGCGCAGAGGCTCTGGAGCAATACATTGAGGATGCTAACGGAGAGGTCACTTACGATACGCTGAGAGACTATGCTATTGACGACCTCTGTTTGAAAGAATTCCAGTTCCAGCAGTGTATCTGTCAATTATCGAACGTAGTAAGAACCGATGATGGTGGATTTTTGTATCTTGAATCCGCCAGTGATACTCGTCAGCCTGAACCGGCGGAAAACGACATTTCGAGTTCGTCGAAAACGGCGCTCAAGCCTGCATATGCCAAAATGATAACAGACTTAGTGTCAGCTCATTTTCCTAATGGCTTCAGAATTGATTCTCCGATTGAAGTATCGCGATTTCACCGCTTCGTGGCTGAAGACTTTGGTGATAAGGTTTCGATAAACGATCAAGAGTTAATGAAGTCTATCGCCTCTTGCGGCACCCTCTCTGATGGCAAGGTTTATATAATCAGCAATGAAATACAGAGCAGAATACGCGATGAAGTAGACCTGGCGATTTCCGGCGGCGCACAGATTATCTTTTACGATTCGTTTTATGCGCGACACGAAGAATGGCTCTTTGGCGACAGCGTTTTCTCAGAGGGCATACTGAAAGACATTCTCATCAAGCTGTACCCAAAATACATGCACAAGTTAAATTACTTCACACCCACAGCGGAAAGCACTACGGAGATCGCCGGAATCAGAAGCGACATCATGCGTGTTTGGGGCGACGATGTCACACTAAACTACAATCAGATTTCCGAGCGCCTGCCATACATTCCATTCGACAAAGTCAAATTGGCGTTGGCAACGTGCAGTAATTTTATAAGGAACACAAAGGAAGTTTACACTCACATCGATAAGGTTGATGTGGCTGACGAGGAATGCGCTGAAATCGTGGACTATGTTGCGGCCGCCTGCCGGGAACATGGTTACGCATCTCTAAGCGACGTTCCACTTGGAGAAATTGGAGCTCGTAATTACGAACTGACGCTTATGGCGGTTCACAACGCAGTGTTTGAAATTGCCCTTGCCGACAACTATGACAGACGCGGCAAGATCGTAACCCGAAAGGGTAACAAACTCGACGCACTCACCATAATGAAAGAATATTGCAGCACGCTGGATAGATGCTCTCTACAAAGCTTACTGGATTTTGGGCGGGAACTCACGGGCGAACCATACCATCGAAGGCCAATGCAAGCAGGCTACTCCGTAATGGTGCGGGTGGATAGGGATGATTATGTGGCCGAAAAGTATGTCCATTTCGATGCTGCCGGGATTGATGATATACTTGACCTTTTCGTGACTGGCGAATACCTGCCGCTTAAAAGCATCACAACCTTTGCAGCTTTTCCGTATTGCGGGCAAGCTTGGAATTTGTATTTGCTCGAAAGCTTTTGCCGACGATTCAGCGATAGATATCGATTCGATGTATTGGCGGTCAATTCTCGGAATGCCGGCGCGATAATTCGTAAGAGCTGTCATCTATCTTACTTGCAGATAATGGCTGATGCAGTTGCAAAATCTGACACGCCACTTGAAAACGGGGCAATTTTAGGGTTTTTACTTAGCAGCGGCTACCTGGGCAAGCGTGCTTATGCAAAGATGGACGAGTTGATTGAACAGGCGAAGGTTTTGCGTGAAGCGAGGGGCTGAGGTTGTACTCTTATACCTATGACAGGGAAACAGGTGGGATATTGCTCAATTCATCGCCCACTGGTTTTTCAAAAGAGCCGCGTCCCGTCTATGCTGCTGAGCTTGATGTTTTGGGCTTTGATAGATACTGGAATTACGACAGGCAGACTGAGGTACCATACATGTGGGCTGAGGCAAACAGCTATTGGTATCGAGGGAGACTTGTTGCCAAACTTAAGGGCGGCAATCTCTATACTGCACCTGAGATTATCATTCCAGCAGATGAAAGCGGTATTCCCATAGCGCCTGAGCCAAATGGCAGCGCCCTGCGTCCCATTGACATTGCGGCAATGGTTGAGGCAAATCGCGAGATGCTCGAAATCATAGAGCAGACCACGGTCAAAAAGATACTCGCAGTCTACGAAAAATACAAGCACAGACTCGATCTCTTCCACGTCGCCTTCTCCGGCGGCAAGGACAGCGCTGTTTTGCTCGACCTTGTAAAGAAGGCTCTGCCGAAGGGCAGCTTTGTTGTTATCTTCGGCGACACCGGGATGGAGTTCCCGGATACATATGACGTTGTCGAGCAGACCCGTCGAGAGTGCGAGCAAGATGAGATCCCATTTTATGTTGCAAAGTCTCATCTGGAGCCGAAGCAGTCCTGGGAGCTGTTCGGCCCTCCATCGCGTGTTCTGCGCTGGTGCTGCAGCGTGCATAAGAGCACTCCGCAAACACTGAAACTACGGGAGATTACAGGAAAGAACGATTATACGGGGCTGGCATTCGTAGGTGTTCGAGCGCAAGAAAGCACTACACGCGCCGAATACGATTATGAGAATTACGGCAAAAAACAAAAAGGGCAGTATAGTCATAACTCCATACTTGAGTGGACTTCAGCCGAAGTATGGTTGTACATATATACAAACAAGATTTTAGTAAACACTGCGTATATGAAAGGTAGCGCAAGAGTGGGTTGCATTTGTTGTCCTTTGGGTGGCGGCAAAGCAAGCTTTGCAGAGCGCGTAAACTACCCCCAGGAAACCGAGTTATTCTTATCTTGCATACGGAAAAGCAACGCACGGACGAGTATTACCGATGAAACTTATGTCGCAGGGGGTGGTTGGAATGCGAGAAAGAATGGACAGTTCCTTTGCGATAACGAGAACAACTACTCTGAAACTATAAGGAATGGCGAACTTATAATAGATGTTGTCTCGCAAAAAACCGATTGGAAAGAATGGATCAAGATCCTCGGTGACTTAATAGAGAAAGGGAACAACTACACCATTACTTTACAAGGCCAGCCTTTCGATTTTGTCTGCGAACCAAGTATCAAAGGTTATACTGTGAAACTGCAGGCAGAGATTGCTAAACATTACCCTCTGTTCGGAAAGCTGTTTCGCTATACTTTCAGAAAAGCTGCATACTGTGTGGTCTGCAAGACTTGTCTGGCAAATTGCAAAAACGGTTGTATCTCATTTGATAAAGGATTACGAATTGAAAACTGTAAACACTGTTTTGACTGTCATTCAGTCGAGGTAGGTTGTTTATCCTATCATTCTCTTAGAATACAGCATTTGGAGAATAGCAAAATGAAGTCTTTAAATACGCTTAGCAATCATGCACCAAAGACAGTATGGCTTACGGATTTCTTCGAACAACAAACTGATTTCCTTTCGAACAATACTTTGGGACGAGTTCAAAAGCCCTTTTATAAGCGTTTTCTTAAAGATGCTGAACTTGTTGAAAAGAACGTAGCAACAGCGTTTGCCAGATTGGGCGCTTTACTTGGTTGGGATACTGAAGTGTTTTTAGGGCTTATACTAATTAACCTTGTTGCCAATAACCCTCAGTTAGAATGGTATGTGCGCGAAATGGAGATCGGTAGAATATATAGACGCTGCGAAATAGAGAATAAACTTATCGCCGTCGAGCAAAGTAAAGACAATACCTCGAGCATTATTCATGCTTATAAACGCTTGGCGGCCACCCCCCTTGGCACAACTCTTCATTTCGGTTATGTTACAAATGACGGTGAGCTTGTCCGTACGAAGTGTTCGGTGTCCGATCCGCGGGTGGTTTTGTATGGTTTGTTTAGATTTGCTGAGAAGTGCAACGACTACAAGGAGTTCACGCTGGCTACGCTTCTGAACGACAGCATAGACCGCGATGGCATAAGTCCCAGCCGCATTTTCGGCCTCGACCGGGAGGATATGATCCCTCTACTTTTAGGGCTGACGGCGAAGTATCCGCAATTCATACTTGCTTCGTTCACGCACGACCTCGAGAAGATAACGCTTGCGGAAGACAAAACCTCGTCTGACGTACTCGACTTGTTTGGGGAGAAAAACACAAATGACTAATAAGTACCGTGAATACTTCGACATCGACGAAGAATATTTTCCACAAATAAATGATTCCTCCATTGCAGCGGCAAGCCCCGATTTCTGGACACGAACATACCCGCACCAGACCTTTATTGATATGCTGAACAGCATGGAGCGGGTTTTGGCGCGACAGGAGAGGCGTTCGCTTTGGGTAGAGGGCGCCTATGGCACAGGTAAATCGCAATGCGCCTATGCCTTGAAAAAGATCCTCGAAGTGCCAGAAGAAGAACTCTGTGCCTACTGGGACAGATATGAAGCTCTGAAAAAGAAACCCGACTTGCTTGAAAAACTCATTGGACATAAGCAAAAAGGAATAGTGACCGCACACCGTTACGCCTCCGGCGGCATCGGCTCGCCCCGCGACCTGTTTCTTGCCGTGCAGGACAGCATAAAAGCCGCCCTGGTCGAGCGAGAACTCTACGCCGGAGAAAACACGCTGAAAGAAAGTGTCATCGCCTGGATTGATGAACCATCGCATAAAGCGTTCCTCGACATGCTATTGGACAAGCCGGAATGGTCGGCTTTGTTCTCGCAGTCAAAAGCCGAAGAAGTGCTGGATGCACTGCGCAAGGGCGGCGAAGTCAAAAACTTGATGGATAACTTGTTTCGCCTTGCCGACAAAGAAGGCATTACCGCCCTGGACATCGACGCGGATAGGCTCATAGCCTGGCTTACGGATATTATCGACCGCAACAACGTCAAAATTGTATTCATTTGGGACGAGTTCTCCGACTATTTTAAGAATAACCGCGAGAGCCTGTCGGAGTTCCAGAAACTTGCCGAACTGGTGAGCCTGAAGCCGTTCTACTTTGTCGTGGTCACCCACGAGTCAGGGCATCTGTTTGCTACCGCTGACTCTACGTGGACAAAAGTGCGCGACCGTTTTATTCCTGTTCAGATCGCTTTGCCGGACAATATCGCCTTTAACCTGATCGGCCACGCCTTCGACGTGAAGCCGGCAGCCAGGAGCGACTGGGATAATCTTGCCGAGGACTTGAACGGCCGTGTCAATTCGTCGCGAGCGGAAGTAATGAAACAGGCCAATATTACTGATCCGCAGGTAATAAAAGCCATCATGCCACTCCACCCCATGGCAGCGCTCCTGCTCAAGAACATAGCCTCTGCGTTCAAGTCCAATCAGCGCAGTATGTTCGACTTTATAAAGTCATCGAACACCGACAACGTGAAGGCGTTCCAGTGGTTTATCGAGAGTCATGGCCCCGAGGACGAGCACCCGCTGCTCACGGTGGATATGTTGTGGAACTTCTTCTACGAGAAGGGCAGGGACAACCTCTCTGCGGACATTCGGCTTATCCTGGACACGTTCTCGCAACAACAAGACCTCAGAGAAGACGAGAAAGCTGTTCTCAAGACCATTTTGATAATGCAGGCAATTGATCAACGCCACAGAGGCGCCATTGATCTGTTCAAGGCTACCGAACAGAACCTGAGCTATGCATTTGAAGGAATAGCCGCAGGACTGGATACGGCCTGCAAGAACATTGCTAAACAGCTTGCTGAGAAAGGAGTGCTGGTTTATAGCCAGATAGGCGGCGGCAAACACGTTTACGCCGCCGCGGTGCTTGCGGGCGACCAGACTAAAATTGACGCTCACAAAGATAAGATTCGCCAGAACAGCACGACCGCCAAGCTGGTTGCCGAGGGCGAGCTTTCGACTGTGCTGCCGCTGTCTCCTGCGCTCCGTCTGCGATATGAAGTCGAACCGAATACCGGTAGTATTCTTACTGTAACCGCCGCAGATTTCACTCGCACGATAAATGGCCTCCGAGACAGACCCATTGGATGGAATTTCCATGCGGTTATGGCTTTTGCCAAAGACGAGGACGAAGCTGCAAGTTTCCGCAATACTATCAAGGCGGCCGTCGCGGACAAGCAGTATGAGAATATTGTTTTTATCGACGCGCTCTCCACCCCCCTTGGCAACGAGGCTTTCGAGAATTACGTGGAAGACTCCGCTATGGCGATTTACCATAGCGGAAGCGACAACTCAACGTCGAAGGAATGTGCCAGCAAGGCAAAAAGCATTCTGAACCAAGATTGGAAGAACCGTATCTACAGCGGTCAGTTTGTCATATATACATACGCTAATCAAGAAGGCGAAAAGCTCGGCAATGGGCAAGGCGTGGCGAGTGTTCTGCAAACAAGAGTGACCGCGCGGTTCCCTCTCGCGTTTGATTTTGCCAAAGGACTAAGCGAGAATCAGTTGAAACTCACCAATAGCAAAGCAAGCGCCAAGAGTGGAATTATCCAAAGCACAAGCGGCGTTGTGGTCGGCCTGGAGAAGCTTGTTCTGCCTGCTGTGTGGAAAGTGGACAATTATTGGGAGTCCCCGTCTACGGCAGGGCTGCCTATTTCAAAGATAAAGGTCGAGATAGATAAGCTGATTGAAGCCGCGTTTGATCGTGATGGGCAGATCTCAATCGGCGAAATATACGACTTTGTGGAAGAGAATTATGGTTTTGCACCCTGCAACCTCTCGGCATTCCTCATGGGCTTCCTACTAAAAGAGTATGGCGGGGAGCCGTTCCGCTACACCGATTCATCCGGCAGCCACGAATCGATGACGCAGGACAAACTGGCGGAAATGCTTGGCAACTATATTGGCAAGACTGCGAAGCCAACTTATATTGTGAAAATGACCGCCGAGGAAATGGCGTTCTACGAACTCACTGAAAAGGCGTGGGGCGTTGCGCCCAATTCCTGTTCGTCTGCGGGGCAGGCGGCTATTGCCGTGGCTGCAAAAATGCGCGGACTTGGATTGCCCGTGTGGTGTCTCGCCGAAGTTGACGATTGTGGTGTTTATGACGTTGTTCAAGATTACATTGAGCTCGTTCAAAAGGAAGGCAGCGAGGCGCAAAAGAAAGCTGTTGAAATAGGGAGGGACGCCAGGATTGAAAGAACGTTACCCGAAAACTTGGCGGCTTTTCTCACGGCTCTAAACTGCCAGAGGGGAATGAAGGAGTTTCTGGCCTCATTTGAAGGGGGTAAGATTCTGTCACTTGCTGGTGAAATCGGCGCAAGTGAGAGTGATATACTCCGGGATATTCGCGGTTTATTCACGGTGAAGCATTCCTGTTTGTGGGATAGACAGACAGGTGAAGATGAAATTCGCAAACTCGTGACCGAATATGGCATTGCCAGAGAATGCAGCATCCTTTTGAATGTGACTGCCAGTTCTCTGCCAGAAGCGGACAAAGAATGGCGCGAACGGCTGAAGTTTATCGGCGTCTCTTGGGAGGCATTACGAGCAAAGTTTCCGTCTCCGGCAAAAGTCTTTGATACACTTCTGAAAATCTACCAGCAATCGGATGTGTTGCCGGATCAGCTCAAGACGTTCCTTTCAGAACTGATAGCCCACCACGAGGAACTGCTCGATCTACTCAATAACGAAAAGAGAGTGTTCGCCGAGGTTTACAGCCCGTATCTCCACGACCTGAGCGACTCTGATATCGGCGAAGTGAAGAGCAAGCTGCCAACGGGAATGTTTGGACTCGGAAAGACGGATTGCAACGCCAGAGTTAAGGGGGCAGTGGAGGAATTCCGCAAGAACCAGCTAAAAACCCAACTGTTCAACGTCTGGAGAGATAAGAGCGGAACGAAGAATCCTCGTGAATGGTCAAGCCACCATAGAACCCCGATACTTTGCTGTGTATCCGAAGACGAGTTTGATGCGGCGAAAAAAGCGTTTGACACACTGAATAGAAGCTTGTCTGCAGATTCGGAAATAACAGCCGCGCTTGAGTTCCTCGAGACAACGAGCCTGTTTGACGTTATAACCGACGACACTAAGGTCAATGCTTCATTTGAGCGCGAGCTTATCGGTGATTACCGCCCACTGCTGCCGGATCCGGACAAGGTGAGGGATGAGCTTGAGCGCCTTTCAGTTGATACATACGAGTGGCACGAGAATCCGGGCGTCAAGAACAAAATCAAACAACTCGCCGAAGCGGAATACAATGCTGGCGGTAGCGACAAGGCTGTCAGGAGAATCGACACTATGGATGATGCACTATTGAAAGAGTATCTTAGGCGGCTGGTCAAGGAAAACATGATCATTGGAATTGAGATCATGACGGATGGAGGCCAGTAGGCCGATGTCAATTCAGGCAGTGAACAAGTATCTTTCCTCCAACGTTCAGTCGCCATTTTTCCTTGTGGTGGGCGATGCGCAGTATACAAGTATCAAAGACAAGCTTTTGGAACTGGGGCTTACAATCGTCAGAGTAAGTGACTATTGCAGCAGCCACGATGCATTGCCTGACATTGATGGTTTGCTTGAACGCCTTAAGACAGCCAAGATGAACGCGGGTGATAGCAAACTGGTTGTCGTCGGACTTGGCGAATATCTTGCGCTTCGGGGAAACCATGTATCCGCGAGGGTTCTGTCGCAGTTGAAAGACCTGAACACTGGAACCGCGAAAGCTGTTCTGCTTCTGCGTGGGGTTGCCGCTCAAGTCAACGAGCTGCAGGCAGATCCGCGCTTCGATAGTCGACGCTGCTGCATCGTCGATACTGCGATCTGCAATTTGTCGCTCACACTCGCTGTTCCACCTGTCGTTCTATCGGGCTTGGTGGGAATTAAGGCTCTACTCAAAAAACTCGAAAATGGCGAATGCGGGAATATTGTCGTCAACACAACTGTTAGTCTCGAAAACTCATCATTCACTGTACATAGAATAAATGATGCATACGATGGCATCAAGCATATCTCCATCGACTTTAACTTGCCGCGTTCTTGTGGTAGTGATGAGCAGTGGGCTGAGCTTCTCACGGAACTCACACAACACAGCTCGCTTGATGCAGTGTTTGAAAAGAACGGCCTTGCCGATGCCCTTGAAGCCGATTTCTACGTCCGTGTGGCAGGGCTTGAGTACAGGAACTGGCTCTACTTCATTGCCCTAAAGAGCAAATCGGACACTCTGTCAAACGACTATTTGCGCTTCGTGCTGGAGTACACAGATCGCTTTGAAGACTTCAAGACTAACGTTCTGAGCGCCATCAGCCAGGTTCCTCATAAAGACAAGCAGTTTGGCGGGCTATACGCCGATAGAAAATTGCTCATAGAGAAATTCCCCGAGCCGGACGTTGCAAGTTTCATCATAAACAACCGTAAGAATGCTGCTGAGAGTGTATATAGGCTGACGGATGGCACAAAAGCGGAGCGTGAAGAAATTATAGCCTGGGTTTCCCGACATGGAGTCATACCGCAGATTGCCGATATTTACCCTGCATTGACTGATTATTTGAAAACGTATGTCTTTGATTGCGGTGACCTGTCGGACCTGCTGACAGAGTACTTTGACGCATATAAACGACAGAAAGTCTCCAACGCTCTTGAGACCGACTTCCTACAAGAGGTGGACAAACTTGCTAGCAGCCGGGAATACAACCGATTGCCTACGCGCAACGAGATAATCGACGGCTTGGACAAAGATGATACCTATCTGTACTGGCTCGATGCGCTTGGTGTTGAGTATTTAGCATTTATTTCAAAATTGGCGCGCGAGCGAGGGCTATCTATTTCAATAAATGTTGCTCGTGCGAGCTTACCTACCATAACCTCCATTAACCGCGATTTTTTCGATGCTTGGCGAGGCAGTAGAAAAGTAAAAGACGATGAACTCGATGACACAAAGCACAGCGATGTGGGCGGCTACAATTTCGAGAACAACGAGTTACCGATCCATCTTGCCAGAGAGCTGGAGATAATCTCAGGGGTTATCGATAAGGCAGCCACAGAACTTGCCCAACGTCATCATAAGCGTTTCCTGATTGTCAGTGACCACGGTGCTTCTCGACTTGCCG